>Ga0070690_100000810_pt1 | contig 15818 bp, 15 predicted proteins | sample KBSS33HmetaG_FD_64671 | JGI IMG/M metagenome (GOLD analysis project Ga0070690, IMG submission 64671) | Switchgrass rhizosphere microbial communities from Kellogg Biological Station, Michigan, USA - KBS S3-3H metaG | ecosystem: Host-associated > Plants > Roots > Rhizosphere ... | reverse complement strand
TGGGAATGCGCCCCCACAATAATGTGTGATTAGTTGTGAATTAGACGGACGGGGATCGGCGCGACGCCGCCTCCCGAGATGGGATTGGTCGGCCCCGGAGCGCCGCAGCCGACAGCATTCAGGATTACTCCTTCAACTTGTGGCTGCCCGGCAGGTTGCGATTGAGTAATTCCAATTTGAAGGAACCCAACCACTGTTCCTGAGACACAAGGTCCACCCGTGCAAAGATTTTGCCCATTGTAGAGTGGCACGGTGACGATCGACTTGCTTCTACTTATATTGAGGGTACCGTTCCCCGAGAGCGTGGGATTCGGATTGTTCGCGCCTGGATTGATGGTCACAGGGAGTGTTCCTCCCGATACAAACACGTCCTGACCTCGGTTCAATCCCGTGCCCTCTGCGTGGATAAGGCATTGCACGCCATCTCGTGTCAATTGGCCATAACCATTAGGTCTTCGCACAGGAAAGCTTTGACCACAGGTGACTCTCTGCTTCGATGCGCATGCGATGTTGTCGCGATAGTCATTGGTTCCCACTTGGTCACATGAGACCGCATTTGTATCAGGACATGCGGCGACGGGAGGGTCAAGCGGAATATCCGTAACATAAAAACGACTTGTCGCTGGCGGGTTTGTAGGTATCGGCGAGGTCGATGTGGTTGTAATGCGCAGCAGTTGAAGCGGACTTCCGAGGTAAGCTCCGTTGTTGGCGATAGTAGAGTCAGGATTCACAAAGTAATCGTAGTTCTGCCCTCCCCCGGCGGGGCAGTTCGGATTACCTCCCGGTGATGCAACGATGCGTGCTGGATCGCAGTTGGGAACAAACCAGGGCTTCACAGATTCCGTTTGGATGGGAACGGTAGAGCCGGATGCATTGAAGGCTTCCGCTGTTGCGGTTGCGGTGATAGTGCTACTCGCACGGTTCCAGATGCGCGCAAAAAAAGTTGGTAATGCGGTGCGTTGAACAATAACAGTGATTCGAGGGTTCTCAGGCAGCGAGCTGTCACACGAGATCTGCAGGACCGCTGCAGGAGTTCCCGCTATGTTGTTTTGAGAGGCCGCTGCCTCCGCCTGTCGATTGGCGGCTGCTGTGTTTCCAGGCCCGGCTGTTTGACAGACATCACTGAACGCGATCGGAGGCGCCCCCCCGCCTACGGATGTGACGCCCGACGTTACAAACATCTTGGCGCCGGCTAACGCAGCCGCGTCCGCTGCATTCTGCGCCTCGCTCCGCGCGACATAGAGCGTCGTGATGTCAATAGCCAGCGCCGCCATGGCCAACAAAGAGACCATCGCGAGGGCAATAAGAACCATGGTGACGCCTCGTTCGCCACGTCGGTCCCGATACATCGAATTGCGCATCACCTTCATACCAGGTCACACATGTCAGGTCACATTCTGTACTACGACCACAGAGTTGATCTGGGAAGCTCCGGGGTAACTCGCGCTCGGGGAGAGAAGCTTAATCACATTTGAGAACTGCCACCGATAGGGGTAACTCAATGTGGCCCGCGTCGCTTCAATCGTGTAATTTGCCTCGAATGGAGGGTTGAGCGTCGTTGTGTATGTGAATCCTCGCTCGACTGTGAGCGTCAGTGTTCCGGCACAATTGGTAGTTGCGGTGAAAGTCCAAACGAGCGCCGCCCCTGGCACCGCGGGCGTGGCGGCGAGCCCGCAATCATTCACTTTTGCGGCGTTCAAACTGCTGGCGACTGAATCTCGGATTGCGCAAATGGATTCGGGAGCGTTGCACGAGCCTGTCGTAGAAAGGTCGCGCGTGGGCTGATTCGCTCCTATTCGTGCCGCTAATAGGGTTGCGTTATGGACTTTCTGTTTCAAGTTGAAAGCCGATCCAAAATCGAAAATGCCTACAACTAAAACGACCAAGAGTGGCAGGGACACCGCAAACTCGATGATCTGTGAACCCGTCGTTTCGGTGAGAAGTTCGCGGAGTCGATTGATGCGTGTCATCAATATTCCATCGGGACTTCAGCTGCGGCGGGCAGATTAAACAATTGCATGTTCAGCGAAGTAAAGGGCAAATAAAACTGGTAAGGATATTGAAAGCTCACTAGCGCCCCACACGCAGGCAGGGCGCTGGTTGTCGAATTCAGCCGCACGCCCCGACATACCGTGATGTTGTTCACAGAAGGAGCACATGCACCCGGAGGTGTCAGGTTAGGGCAAAATGTCGGCGCCGGGGTGACGGTATACAGCGCGATCGGGTTGGGATCGAGCTTCGAAGCTTGCAGCACGCTTTGCACTCGCGCAGCAACAACCGCCGGTGTGGGCAACGTATTGCCACAGCCTGCGCAATTTGCTCTGGCCGCGGTGAGTGCTCCTTCTCGGGCAGCATATGTGATCGTCGAATAAACGTTATAAGCGCGGCCAAACCAGAAAATTCCGAGGAGGAACAAAAAAACTAGCGGCATCACCAGGGCAGTTTCGGCAATTTCCGCGCCTGAGTCGCCTGCGAGTTGTCTCCACGAGAATGTCATTCGCCTAGAACTTCCCAAGAGCTTCACCTATGCCATATCCGACGACCGCAATCGCGACGGCAACTCCATACGGAGTTTTGACGGCATCCGGGTTGTCCAGCGAGTACGCGGCGCCCGGCATCCGCAAGTGCAACAACGATCCAAGAATGTGCAGCATGTTCCGCAAGGTCTGCACGAGTCGCCGCTTGTAAATCACTAACGCGAGAGCCATCAGTCCCTCAACGAAGACGGCGGCTATTAATACCGTAATCAACCTTTGCGGGCCGAAGCATGCTCCAACAGCTCCCACCAACTTCATGTCACCGGCACCCAGGCTTCGAATCAATACAAACGGCAACAACAAGCCTAAGCCCAGCAGCATTCCTAGCGCAGCAGACTTCGCACCTGTCCAACCTTGTAGCAGGGAATTGACCGCAATTCCCGCAATCGCGCCAGAAACCGTCAACCAGTTCGGGATACGACGAGTGCGCCAGTCCGTCCACCCGGCGATCAACGCTAGCACTATCGCCGGAATCCATCCCCCAGGTGTCACCATGAGTTGGCGCGCTTTTTGCAGTCTCCGGTCGAACCCAGCGACCCGCTGTGAGAACTGTAAGGTTTTCCGGTCTGAGACTCAAGAACCAGTTCTCTGTTGCGGGTGTTCACCGGTCAGGTAGACCCAGCTCTCGAATAGGAAAACAGTTGCTATCTGCTTGAGCTTGTTCTACTTTGCGTCAAAATAAAGGGCACGCTCGGCGGCGTGCCCTTCGTGATTCCACTGTAATTGTTGGCCTTATCTCTGCAACGCTGGCGCCGCATTCCGTTCCGCCACGATCTTCTTGGCATTTTCGGCTAGCGCGCGAGCACGAGGGAGCAGGTCGAGCGCTTTGATCACCTGCGGATCACTTTCAGCCCGTACCTTCAGTCCTTCCTCTTGTCCGAAAGAATCAACGAAGATTTCCGTCTTGATCTGCGACTTAACCCACTCGTTGTTTTCGACCAAATCTCCTTCGGTAAACGGAATTTTCTCGTCGTCGAGGAACTTGCGGAATTCCTGCATCACCGCCTCATCGACCTCGAAGCTCTTTGTCGGATGATGGGCGACGATGTATTTCTTTGCAAAGTTGAAGAAGGCATACCGCTGCAGCATGGTTTCCTGGAAATGATTTCCCTTTGGAGGGGCAATCTTTTCGTCTGGGTTGATACCGCCGCCACCGTAGACCGTACGTCCACTGTCAGTCAGTTTTACTTCGTGGTTTGCCGCAGCCGCATCTTCTTTTTCGCGGTTGTAATAGTAGTCGTACAGAGAAACGTTCGAGTAATCGCGTTGAATCAAACGACCGCTAGGTGTGTAGTACTTGGCAGTGGTCAGCGCAAGACCCGTATTTTCCGACAGGGGATACACGGTCTGCACCAAACCCTTGCCAAATGTGTTTTCGCCGACGATTAGTCCACGATCGTGGTCCTGAATTGCGCCCGCAACAATCTCGGCCGCAGATGCCGTTCCACGGTTTACTAGAACGACAAGCGGATATTCCTTGCCGCCGTTGCCGTGGCTCGCAACATAGCGTTTCTCGGGAGAATTGCGCCCGTGATGCGAAACGATCAGCTGTCCCTTGCGCAGGAACTTGTCAGCCACGCCAACGCCTTCACTCAAAAGTCCGCCGGGATTTTGCCGGAGATCCAAAATCAGACCTTTCAAATCTCCCATTTCATCGAGCGCCTGTGCGACTTCGTGTTCCGTTGTTTCCTGAAATCCGGAGATGTGCATGTAACCGATGCCGGGCCGAATCAGGAAATGCAAATCGACGCTGTAGCGAGGAATCTCATCGCGCACGACATTGAAGTCGAGCGGCTTGTCCGAACCTTCGCGCAGAACTGTAATGCGGACCGTTGTACCTTTGGGTCCTTTCAAGAGCTCAGCCACATCGCCGGTGCTCATGTTGTCGGTTGCTTTGCCATCAACGGCAATGATGATGTCACCAGGATGAATGCCCGCCCGATACGCTGGAGTGCCCACAAATGGGGCGATGACGATCACTTTGTTGTTTCGGGGCCCGACGGTCATGCCGACGCCGTAGTACTTTCCGCGCTGTTCTTCGCGAAGCAGGGAATAGGACTTGGGATCAAAGAAATTGGAGTGCGGATCGAGCGAGTGCAGCATGCCCGGAATCGCGCCGTTATAAATGGCCTTGTCGGCGTTGACGGGCTCAGCGTAGTTCTCTTCCACCAGATCGTAAACCTGGGTGAACTGCTTCAGGCTGTCGCGGACATCCGCGTCGCCTCCCGGGGCCGCGGACGGGTTAAGCTTCTGCCCGAACAGCATTCCGAGGAAACCGCAGGTGACCAGCAGAAAGGTGACTACGTAGAGAGAACGACGAGAACTACCGGCCATTTTTGATTGTCCTTTGGCAGGGGTATTTTGAGGGTCCCCGGGGCCGCCTTTATGAGGCAGTATAACACGCCCCTCTACCCGTATTAGACGCTGCCATAAGCACTTTGGTTACCAGCCGAGTCAAGACTGGCGATCATATTTCTACCGTGTCGAACCCGAATTTTGCTTTTGGAGTGCGTGCCGACGCGCGGCATTCTCAGGCACCTGTTTTGGAGACAATTTTACTCTTAGCCTCTCCACACCCGAGGGTGGAGCCACCAGAATCGGCTTCAACGCTGTGGTAAACTTCGCGAACTTTGTAGGAGGAAGATTCATGACCCGCCGCTTCTCCCACGGCTTGCTGACCATTTTTGGCCTATTCCTATGGACCTGCCTGTTCCTACAATCCACTTTTGCCGTCGACCCTTCCTCGGCACGTTGGGTTCCCCTAAAGGCAAAGAACTCCCCGTCTGCACGTGCCGCTTCGGCGATGGCCTACGATCCAGTAAGCCAGAAAATCATCTTGTTTGGGGGTTTTGACTATGCGAACTACCTGAACGAGACTTGGATATTCGACGGTCTCACTTGGACGAAGCTCAATACGCCGACAGCACCCTCCGGTCGGGCCGCGTCAAATATGGCGTACGACAAGGTTTCGAAGAAACTGGTCCTCTTCGGTGGTTACGATGGCAATCGATATCTGAACGAGACTTGGCTGTGGGATGGCGCCACGATGCAGTGGACACAGGTCCATCCGAAGGCCTCGCCCCACGGGTCGACCGCACCGGCGGTTTTCACGGATCCGAGGTTTGGAACTGTGACATCGTACGGGGGCTTCGATGGCCGCTTTTACGGCATCGAAACTTGGCGTTGGCGAAATGGGAACTGGCATAAGATGCGGCCTCTTGATTCACCTACAGGTCGAGGCGCGATGGTATCTGCCTACGATCCCGTTCGAAAAAACGTCGTGATCTTCGCTGGTCTCGCGGCCATCAACCCTTACAACACCTGGACGTGGGACGGCACGAACTGGACGCGACAAGAACCCTCCGCACTGCCTCCATATCGCTATTTTGGAGGCGCAACTTACGATCCGAATTTCGATTCTGTTATTTGCTTCGGCGGTGGCTTGAGCGGTGCCGATCTGAACGACACCTGGGCATGGACAGGAAGCGACTGGATACAAATGACTCCGGAAGGCTTGATCCCGGCTCGCGAGTCCTTCGGTATCACCTACGACGAAGCAATAGGAAAGACAGTGGTTTTCGGCGGGCAACTCGGCGGCAAGCTACTTCGCGATACCTGGGTTTTGGAGTCGCACTAGGTACTATGTCGTATGCGCTCCTGACTGGGCAGTCAGGAGCGCGGCGAGGAGCAGTACGGCTATCAGGTTGGTGTGGGGTGTACTGCTCCTATCCCTTGGAACGCAAACTGCTTTGGGTAGAAAGCGCGTTAGGCGCAGCCCCAAAGTGCGCCGTTATTCCAAACGTTTAGCGTGTTTTGCGTCCACATCGCAAGGTGTGCAAGAACACAAGCTCTCGATTACGCTGAAGCCCCAGTGGCCACTGTTCACAGTCAACTGAATCTGTTGAAGCGAAGTTAGCTCACCTCCGCGTGTTTGTGAAATTCAAAGTATCAATCATTAACATCCGTCTTTTTTGTGCACCCGCCAATCGATTGCGACATCAACGGCGCGGCACCCTCGCGGGAACGCTATAAATCGAAAACATCAACCAGCCAAGCCTTCCAATTCGTCTTCAATTTGCGTCTTCCTCTGCTAAAATCCTCCCGCCATGCTCGACACATTCCTCGTTCCTGCGAAGACGACCGTTAGCGCTAAAGGAGACGGCCCCAGCGTCGATGTGGGGTCAGCACTCAACACGGTTCTTCTCGCCACCCTGGACATTTCGAATATTGTCGAGCAGGAATCGCTCGACGTGTCGATCTACGCATCAGCGGACGGAACCACGTGGTTCACGAAACCTGTGGCTTCTTTTCCGCAACAGTTTTATCGCGGACAGACTCCATTATTGGTCGATCTAAGCCAGCATTCCGACTCGAAGTTTCTTCGCGCACATTGGGAAGTGGCCCGATGGGGTCGCGGCACCGAAACCCCGATGTTTGAATTTCAGGTGACGATCAAGCAAATACCGCCTGAACTTCTTCAGGAAGCGCGCTCCGAAGCTCACGCGAGAAGGTAACGCAACAAGTTTCCTCGCTACTTCAGAATGGTCTCTCGATCGCCCTAATCTCAAACGCGATCGCTTTCTCACAGTCTTAGCTAGTGATGACCATCACCGATCGTGGCCGTCGGCTGCTCTATAATCCGCCGACAGGAGACGGCATGGCTCGCAAGTTTCGAGATCTTAACGAGCGCGAACTGCTCGCCCTCGCAATATCCCTTGAAGAAGAAGACGGACGCATCTACGGCGACTTCGCTGACGGCCTGCGCGAAGACTACGGTGAGACAGCCAAGCTCTTCGACGAAATGCGGGAAGAAGAGTCTCAGCATCGTGCCCAGTTGATCGAAACCTACCGTGAACGTTTTGGGGAGCACATTCCACTCATCCGACGACAGGATGTGCAAGGGTTTGTAAATCGCCGACCCGTCTGGCTGATGCGCCCGTTACCCATTAAGGAAGTTCGCAAGCAAGTCGAGGTGATGGAACTCGAGACGCGCCGCGTCTATGAGCGTGCCATGCGCCAGGTTACCGATGCCGGTATCCGCAAACTTCTGGGAGACCTCGCAGATGCCGAGCGCAAACACTATGCGACCGCAGAGTCACTCCAGGAACGAATCACTCCTGCAATTGAGGAAAAAGAAGAGGACGCGCAGCGCCGTCTCTTCGTTTTACAAGTTGTTCAGCCGGGACTCGCGGGCTTGATGGATGGATCGGTTTCAACCTTGGCTCCGGTCTTCGCCGCCGCGTTTGCGACGAAAAGCAGCTGGGATGCATTCCTCGTTGGAATGGCGGCTTCGATCGGCGCAGGCATTTCGATGGCGTTTGCCGAAGCCCTATCCGACGACGGGTCACTCACCGGCCGCGGGCGGCCAATCCTGCGCGGAGCTGTCACCGGACTGATGACCACCGCCGGCGGCGTGGGTCATACATTGCCATTTCTGATACGAGACTTCCACGTCGCGTTTGTTGTGGCGGTTGTCGTGGTAGCCCTTGAACTGGCCGCCATCGCTTGGATCCGCAATCGTTACATGGACACCCCATTCGTATCAGCTGTGTTTCAGGTCGTCCTCGGAGGCGTTCTGGTGTTTGCCACGGGCATTTTGATTGGCAGCTCATGAGGCCCGTGCCGGGTGCGACACTTTTGGCCGCGACAGCGGTCCATATCGGTCACGCGAGCCGAACGTTGTCGCGTGACCTTAGCTTTAATTCCCGCTCTACTTCCTCGAACCCTAATGAAACGGACGCAGCTCTCAAAACAAGGGCCCGCGTATTCGCGGGCCTCCAGGGTCTGGCCATCGACTGCTATTTCTTCGACATGACTGAATCATGATCGTAGTATTCATAGGCGGACATCGCCTTCTCGCCGCCTTTTTTCCATGTCCGCTTGTCGTCAGTCAATTTTCCCAGTGCCTGCGCCATCGCCCGCACGTGCATCGCGACTGACCCACAGCATGAGCCGATGTAGTTGATGCCAATCTCCTTGGCCTTCACCGCATAATCTCCCATCTCTTTTCTGGTCAGTTGCAACGGATCGAGCGCGTACGGAAATTCCGGCAGGGAAGTAAAGTCCGGCTTATCTTTTGGCGTTCGATAAGCAACCGGCTGGCATGCTAAATATCCAGAGACAGCATTGCGCATTTTCTCCATCGACGGCAATGTGTGTTCGGGCGAACGCAAGCAATTCATCCCGACGATGTCCGCGCCGGCATCGATGAGAGCCTTTGCTGCTTCCTCCGCGGATTTCCCATCGGCCGTCTCGTCTTTGTTTTCGAAACAGATCGTCACCATTACGGGCAACCCAGTCGTCTTCGAGCGCTCGACCGCGATCAGAGCTTCACCTAGCCACGAGAATGTTTCGCCAATGATGAAATCGACGCCCTCGCCGCATTGCAGTGCTAGTTGCTCATCGAAAGTTTTTCGAACACGATCTGAGGCAGCAGGACTTCCCGGCTCATACATCCACGTCAGGCTCAGATTTCCAGCCACCAGACACTTATCTCCTGCGACTTCGCGAGCCACGCGTACAGCCGATTTGTTTATGTCCTCAAGTTTGTCTTCAAGACCGACGGTCGCGAGCTTGTCCCGGCTCGCGTAAAACGTCAGCGCCTGGAGGACGTCCGCACCAGCTTCACGAAATTCGACGTGCAATTCGCGCAACGCCTCAGGGTGTGTAATTGCTACCTCCGGAGTAAACGGTCCCGGCCGCACCCACCCGCGCTTTTCAAGCTCGAGCAGGTATCCGCCGTCGCCCAGCACGACGCCTTCTTTCAAACGTTCCAGAATCCCCTTTTTCGCCATGCCCGATCCCTCCGAATGCAGAGTATGAGTGAATGTTATCGACAACGACTTCTAAACGGCCCTCGTCCACACGATTCTCAAAAAGTTGCTCGCAACAACTCTTTAGTCATCCACGTATTCCCACGCCGCCTTTATCGGTGCACTCTCAGCAAATCTCGATGGACGAAACGATGAAATATCCACCGTTTTCGCAATTCCATCGGCTAACAACTCCGCCATCACCACGCCAATCGCCGGAGAAATCTTGAATCCCATACCGGAAAACCCTGCGCACAAATGCAACCCACGAATCCCTGGTACCTCTCCCAGCAAAGGGCGCGCATCAGGAGTGCAGTCATAGACCCCGGTCACTCCGCGCATGACCTCGGCATTTTCGAGCGCTGGTACGCGTCGGCATGCGCGCTCGATAATTTCCTCGAGAGACTCATCGGAAGCTCTCTGCGGAAAATCATCGGGATCGACCGGCCGCTTCCCGTAGAAATCTCCGACAAGAAATTTGTCCGCTCCGTCCGACCTAAAGTACGTAGCAGAAACTGAATCGATGCATGCACACCCGCCTGCCTTCATACCCGGGGCATTCTTCAGGATCGCGACTTGGTGAAATTCAGTTTCGATCGGCACGTTGTATCCAGCTGCGGCAAATAATGGACGCGTCCACGGGCCGGTCGCGGCTACGACCACGGGCGCCGAAAATTCGCCTTGGTCGGTTACAACTCCACGAACTTTTCCGCTCTCGACCGAAAATGCTGTGGCTCGTGTGCGAGGAAGATAGTCAACGCCCATGTCCCGGGCGCGTGTTAGGAAATCGGTTGCCACCACATTGCCGTCGCCGTACCCCGAATCAGGCTCATACGCGGCGAGTTCAACCTCATCGACCTTCCAATCGGGTTCAAGTTCCTGAAGTTGCTTTCGATCGATCAATTCGACTTTAACGCCCAGTCCGCGCTGCATCTCGACGTTTTGTTTCAAAAGGTCCATCTCATTCGGATGAACGATGCGCACGAATCCAGTTTTGCGAAACTCACCATCCTCGCCAACAATGTCCCGCCAGTTCTGGAAGATCTTTAAACTCACAAGTGCCAACTGAACTTCTGGGGGATAGCTGTAGTGCATCCTCACCAGAGCGGAGGATCGTCCGCTGGCGCCGGTGGCGACATGCTCCTTTTCGATGACAATGATGCGCCCGGCCTTGCGTTTGGCAAGATGGAACGCGATCGAGGCGCCCATCACGCCTGCCCCGAGGATGACGAAGTCGGCTGTCTTCGGCTGACCGTTTCCCGTCACGCGACTGCCTCCTTGAACCAGCCCTTCTTCCAATCACGCAAAGCTTGATGCGCAGCGTTATGTCCTGGTGCCCCCGTCACTCCGCCACCGGGGTGCGCGCCAGCGCCACACAGATACAAGCCATGAATCGGAGTTCTGTACTTTGCCCAGCCCGCAACCGGGCGCATGAAGAACAACTGTTCGAGCGTGAGGTCACCGTGGAATATATTGCCTTCCGTGAGGCCGTACGTGCGTTCGAGATCAAGCGGGGTTAACACCTGTCTGGCGGTAATCGAGGCGGGCACGTTCGGCGCGTACTCCGCGATTTTGCGAATGACGCGATCGCCCAGCAACTCGCGCTTCTCATCCCATGATCCTGCGCGCAGATGGTAGGGAACATACTGAACGAAGCACGTCATGATGTGCGTCCCCCGGGGTGCAAGCGAAGGGTCGGCATTCGAGGAAATCACGCAATCGACCCAGAGTTCTTCGGGAATGGCACCGAACTTTGCGATATCGTAGCAGCGCTCAGCGAATTCCAGGGACGGCACCAGCGTGTAAAACGTGCGCTCAAGAGGCCCATGCGTCGCAGGGGTGCCTTTAAACCGAGGCTCTTCAGAGAGCGCGATGTTTACCTTTGCGCACGGTCCGGCCATCTTGATCCCACGAATTGCGTGCACGAATTCATCGGGCAATTCTGCCTCAGAGACCATGCCCAGAAACGTTCGCTTCGGATCTGCGTTTGAGAGAACGATCTTCGCTCTTACTTCAGTACCATCTTCGAGTATGACCGCGCGGGCACGCCCGTTTCGTGTATCAACATGGGCAACGGATGCAGAAGTTCGAATCTCCACACCAAGCTTTCGTCCTGCCGCGGCAATGGCCTGGGTAATCGAGCCCATACCGCCCATTACGTGGCCGTAAAAGCCCTGCACGTCATGCGCTCCACCGCTGAGCAAGTGAAACAGCAACCCGATCGCAGTGCCTGGCTGATAAGGGCCGCCATGTTTCCCGTAAACGTTGTTTGCAAGAAACATAGTTTTGATCGTGTCGGATTCATAATTGCGGTCGAGAAACTCACCGAGACTTCCGGTGAGAAAGGAAACCAGTTCCGCGATTTCGGCACTCGAGATCTTTCGGAAGCGTTTGCCCACTCGCACCAGGTCGGTCCAGCCGGCTGCGCTTCGACTGTCCACCTCCGGGGGCGGCTCGAGAAAAAACGGCTGCAGATAGCGAGCCAGCTTCTTGAGCTTGTCATCGACCCGTACAAACGTTTCGGCATCTTTTGGAGAATGCTTGCGAAATTCGGCCGCAGCGCGATCACGATCGGACCACCACGGAACGACGCGACCATCCGGGAATGGGACCTGAATGGAGGGATCGCAGGGAACCATGCGGAGTCCATGCTCGGCAAGCTTCAGATCGCGAATCACTTCAGGGCGCAACATACTCGCCACGTACGATGTCGTCGAAACGCGGCAGCCCGGCGCGATCTCTTCCGTCACACAGCAGCCACCCACGATTTCACGCCGCTCAAGCACTAGCGTCGAAAGCCCTGCGCGACCTAAATATGCGGCGGCCGTCAGCCCGTTGTGCCCACCGCCGATGACGACGGCGTCATAAATACGGTTTGCAGGGACTGGCATTTCAGTGAATGACCTCAGGTCAAAGCAAGCTCGTTCGGGTGAGATACATTACCGCAACGCTCTGAAAAATAGCTATTGAAAACACATTGAACCTTGCGGTATCTTTCCCTGACTTAAGGTCAATATGCCCGGGATCACCAGTAGTCTTGCATCGCCTCCCCAGTACCGGCGGAACTCGCCGCCGCGGCCCAGATCAGAAGCGAAGCGAGCGCGCATTATCGACGCTTCGATGAAGCATTTTGCGGAGAATGGTTATCACGATGCCCGCGTCGGTGACATCGCTTCGCAGCTGAGCATTGCCAAAGGTTCCATTTTTCAACACTTCGGCAGTAAGGACGGCCTCTTTTTCGAGGTGTATATCAAAGCCGTTCGATCTTTCCCTGCGTATCTCGATTGTCCGGCCGACGTAAAGGCCCGAGGTTTCTGGGAGATCTTGCGCTATTGTCTGCAGCGCACCGAAAACATCCTGCGTGACAATTGGGTCCCCTATCGCATTTACCTGATCGGCAACTATGGCACCGACCTCGCGCTGCGCCGTGAGATCAATCGTTTTCTGGTTACTGAAGATCCTTACGGCTGGGGTGCATTTGTTCGCTTTGGTCTGAAGCGTAGTGAGCTGCGGAGCGATCTCGACGTGGAAATGATCGTCTCCATCCTTGAATGGACGATGGATCGCTTCCAGGACGCGCTGCTTACTGAAGAACTCGATCCGGGTTTGTTTCGCCGCCAAGGAGACGGAGCGGACAAACGCGAAGCACGCATCAATCAGTTTTTAGATTTGCTGAAGCGCGCTGTTGGCACAAAAGCCGCCTAGAGGATGGCGTGTGTTGACCATTCAGAAATTGGCGTCGGAGATCCAGAACAATGATGATCGACTCGTCCGTCGAACAAATTCTCTCGAGCTACAACGACAAAGCGCCGCTGTCACACGCATTTACAATTCCCGCCCCGTGGTACGTCGACCCGCGCATCGCTGAACTCGAAAGACGCACGGTGTTCAGCAGCGCCTGGCAAGCGGTTGGGCGTGCCGAACAGGTTCAACGACCAGGTCAGTTTGTCACTGCGAACATTGCGGACGAGCCCATCGTCGTCGTTCGCGGAACCGATGGTGAGCTTAGAGCGTTCTACAACGTGTGCAGACATCACGCCGCGAAAGTCGTAACAGAACCGTGCGGCCTCGCGTCAATCTTGCACTGCCCATACCACGGATGGAACTACGGACTCGACGGCTCTTTAAAGGGTATGCCAGAGTTTGATGGTGTGAGCAATTTCGCGCGTAGCGACAACGGATTGGTTCCTGTCAAAGCAGAAATCTGGGAAGCGTTTGTATTTGTCAATCTCGATCCAAACGCGCCTCCATTGAAAGAATTTCTGGGTGGCCTCGTAAATCGATGTGCGCCTTTGAGCCTTTCGAGACTCCATTACTTTGCAACCAAATCTTGGGACATCGCGTGTAATTGGAAAGTTTTTGTCGACAACTACCTCGATGGCGGTTACCACGTTCCGCATCTTCACAAAGCACTCAGCAGCGTCCTTGATTACAAACAGTACACGATAGAAAACGAGGACCGATACTGCTTGCAGTCGAGCCCAATGGTTGAATCGGATGAAGACGCCGCAACTGGGGCAACGCGTAAAGGTGATCGGGCATGGTACTTCTGGCAGTATCCCAACTTCATGATCAATTGCTACGCCGGTTACATGGACACCAATCTTGTGGTTCCCCTCGACACCGATCATTGCCGAGTGATTTTCGATTTTTATTTCGACGACGTCAGTGAAGCACGTCGGTCCATTAACGAACAGAGTGTTTCGGTTGGCGATCGTGTGCAGGACGAAGATCTCGGAATCTGCGAAGACGTTCAGCGCGGCTTGAAATCACGCGCTTACGGCGCGGGCCGTTTAAGCGTTCGTCGCGAAGCAGGTGAGCAGTTGTTTCATCGTCTATTGGCCGCTGACCTAAAAAGCGGTTTAGGCAAGATCGCGGCTGCGGCAGATTGAGCTTTCCGGAGAACCCATCGTGAAATTGGTACGTCTCTTTATCTTGGCGATTCTGTGCGCGTGCGCCTCAGCGCAAGTCATTGCGATCAAAGCCGGGCGTCTAGTAGATCCGGACAGCGGAAACGTACTCAGCGACCAGGTGATCCTGATTCGCGGCAACAAGTTCGAGGCCGTCGGCAAAGGCCTCGCGATCCCTGCCGAAGCGAAAGTGATCGATTTATCCTCGAAAACCGTCTTGCCGGGATTCATCGACTGCCACACGCACGTGGCAGATGGCAAGAGCCTGGGCGCAGACCCATTTAATGTTCTGAAGAAAACTGCGTCGCAAATCGCGTTGGAGTCGGTAACCAATGCACGTCTCACACTGCTTTCCGGTTTTACAACCGTGCGCGACGTAGGGACGTACCGCGCGCTTAACGACATTGCTCTGCGAGATGCAATCGCTGCCGGCGACATTATCGGGCCACGCATGTACGTCGCGGGCGCATACATCACCATCACCGGCGGGGCAGGTGCGATGACCGGTCAGGCGCCGGACATACAACTACCGTGGGACCTGCACTATGGGGAAGCCAATAGCCCGTGGGAAGTGCGCCAGAAGGTGCGCCTGCTTGCGCATAATGGCGTCGACAACATCAAGTTGCTCTCGACTGGAGCCGTGCTTACCCACGGTAGTAACCCACAATCCGTCGAATTCACGCCAGAAGAATTGCAGGCGGCCGTCGACGAAGCAACGAATTTTGGTTTGCGTGTTGAAGCACATGCTCACAATCCGCAGGGCATCAAAAATGCGATTCGCGCCGGGGTCGCTTCCGTCGAGCACGCCACATTGATTGACGATGAAGGGATCGAGCTGGCGAAGAAGCACGGTACCTACCTCGACATGGATATCTACGACGAAGAGTGCATCCAAGAAGACGGTCGGAAAGGAAATATCCCTCTGGATTTCCTGGAGCACGACCGGGAGCTCGGTGAACGGCATCGCCAGAACTTTCGCAAGGCCGTGCAGGCGGGTGTGAAGATGTCATTCGGGACTGATTTAGGAGTATGCCCTTACGGAACGAGTCCTAAGCAATTTGCGTTCATGGTGAAGTACGGTATGACGCCAATGCAGGCGATCCAGTCTGCCACGACAAACGCAGCGGATCTTCTTGGCCACTCAAAAGAACTGGGTTCAATCAAGCCAGGCAAGTATGCAGACCTGGTTGCTGTAAGTGGCGACCCGCTGAGTGACATCCGAGCGCTCGAAAATGTGGAGTTCGTAATGAAGGACGGAAAAGTCTACAAGCAGGCCAGCGCTGTTGCATGCACTCTGTAAGGGCGAGCCTATACCCAACGCGTAACTTCAAACAAGGAACTGCTCGGCTGAGCAACTTCCAACTGGTTCACTCAAGCGGCCCAGAGGATGTGAGTCACAGGCCTCAAGAACAACAATAAAGCTGTGTTGCGGGACACACCAGGCGAGTGTAGGACTGGAGCGTCTTTTCCCGTATCATAAGAAACTCGCATGCGTGTTTTGTTGGAAATTTTCGGTCAGACTCTACGTACGTTGTGGGCCCATAAGCTGCGGTCTTTTC
>Ga0070690_100000805_pt1 | contig 15876 bp, 12 predicted proteins | sample KBSS33HmetaG_FD_64671 | JGI IMG/M metagenome (GOLD analysis project Ga0070690, IMG submission 64671) | Switchgrass rhizosphere microbial communities from Kellogg Biological Station, Michigan, USA - KBS S3-3H metaG | ecosystem: Host-associated > Plants > Roots > Rhizosphere ... | reverse complement strand
CCACCTGGGCCAGCGCCATGTAGGCGCCATAAATGATCGCGGTGATCGAGAGGACCGCCATCAAGGGCGTCATGGCCTGGCTCGCGTCCGGCAGCATGGGCAGACTGAAGCGCACAAATCCGTAGGCCCCCATCTTTAAGAGCACGCTGGCGAGGATCACGCTGCCCGCGGTCGGCGCTTCGACGTGCGCATCGGGGAGCCAGGTATGGAACGGAAACATGGGCACCTTCACGGCAAAAGCCGCGAAGAAGGCAAAGAAGAGCCATTGTTGGACGGCGGCCGGATAGGTTACCTGGCTGAGGGCCAGCACATCGAAGGTGTGGCCACCGTAAAAGTACAGAACCAGGATGGCGACCAGGAGCAGTACGCTGCCGGCCAGGGTGTACAAGAAAAACTTGATTGCCGCATAGAGGCGATTGGGGCCGCCCCAGACACCGATGATGAGGTACATCGGAATCAACATGGCTTCCCAAAACACATAGAACAGTACAAAGTCCAGCGCGGCGAAGACGCCCAACATCGCCGTTTCCATGACCAGCAGGACAGCCATGAAGGTTCGCACTCTCGTGACGATCGACTCCCACGATATAAGGACGCAGAGGGGCATGAGGGCGGCGGTCATCAGGATGAGCGGGAGACTGATGCCGTCGACGCCAAGGCTGTAATGGATCGGCGGTGAAGTGATCCAAGCCATGTGTTCAGCGAATTGCATGCGGCTTGACGACGAATCGAATAGCCACCAGAGCGGCAGAGCCAACAGAAAATCAACCACCGTGACCGCCAAGGCAATCTCCCGTGCGTATCGCTCCTGGGCAACGTACAGGGCGCCGACACCTACCAGCGGCAAGAAAATCAGCAGACTGAGCCAGGGAAATCCGTCCGGTTGCATCGGCGTCAGATCACCATTAAGAGGGTCAGAATCACGACCGCGCCGAGCGCCATGCCCAGCGCATAATGCTGCGTTTGTCCGCTTTGCAGGAGGCGCAGGAACCAGGCGCCCCAGGCAATGGCCCTGGCGACACCGTTAACGGCTCCGTCGATGACGGCGACATCCACGCGTTTCCACAGTTCCGAGGCCGCCGCAAACGTCGGGCGGACGATGCTGCGGTCATAGGCTTCGTCCACGTACCATTTATGAAGTGACCACTCGTACGCGGTCCGCCAACGCTGAGCTAAGCGGTCCGGCAGGTCGGGGTTCAGCACGTAGGCATAGTAGGCGCCGGCAATGCCCAGCAGGCCCATCGCCGAAGCGACGAGCATGACCACCGTAGCACCGCCCCCATGCGCACGTTCACCGCCCCGTTCGAACATCGGCGAGAGAAATTCCGGGATGCCGAGGTAGCCCGCCGCAATGCTCAGGACGGCGAGGATGATCAATGGCACCGTCATGGTGGGTGACGGTTCATGGACGTGGGCCGCATGGTGGCTGTCCACATGGGATGGACCCCAAAAGGTGACGAAGACCAAGCGGAAGCTGTAGAAGGCGGTCAGGAGCGCCGTGAGCAGACCGAAGACCGCGAGCACTTGCCCCAGCGGTCCTGAGCCCCAGGCGGAGACGAGGAGTTCGTCCTTGCTGAAAAATCCGGCCGTCAGCGGAAAACCAGCCAACGCCAGTGAGCCGACGACGAACGTCCAATACGTGATCGGCAGCCGGTCTTTGAGCCCGCCCATCCGGCGCATGTCCTGCTCATGGTGCAGGGCGATGATCACCGAGCCGCAGCCCAAGAACAGCAGCGCCTTGAACGCTCCATGTGTCAATAAGTGATACATGCCGGCGGTATAGGCGCCCAAGCCGCAGGCCATGATCATGTATCCCAGTTGGCTCATGGTCGAGTAGGCCACGACCCGCTTGATGTCCGTTTGGGTCAACGCAATGGTAGCGCCGAGTACCATGGTGACGGCGCCCACGACCGCTACGACGGACATCGCCGCCGGAGACGCGTTGTACAGCGGAGCCAGTCGGGCCACCATGAAGACGCCTGCCGTGACCATCGTCGCGGCGTGGATGAGGGCGGAGATCGGAGTCGGACCCTCCATGGCATCCGGCAGCCACACGTGCAGCGGAACCTGTGCGGATTTTCCGACCGCTCCCAGAAAGAGGAGCAGGCAAATCACCGTCAGGGCCGAAACGTCGAGACTGCCGCCGAGGGGGTCGAGGACGTTGATCGTTTTTGCCGCTTCGCGTTCGATATTGGCAAATACGGTCGCATAATCCAGCGAATCGAAGGTGGTGAACACGAGCAGCAGGCCAAGGATGAAACCGAAGTCCCCCACACGGTTGACGATGAAGGCCTTGGTGGCCGCCGCGCAGGCCGAGGGGCGTTCGTACCAATGGCCGATCAGAAGATAGGAACAGAGGCCAACGGCCTCCCAAAAGACGAACAGCTGCAAAAAGTTGTCTGCGAGCACCAGCATGAGCATGGAAAATGTAAACAAGGCGATGTAACTAAAGAAGCGTGCGTATCCCGGTTCGCCCTTCATATACCCGATGGTATAGACGTGGACGAGTGCGCTGACCGTCGTGACGAGCAGCAGCATCACCGCGGTCAGACGGTCAATCGTGAGCCCGATATGCACCTCGAGCATTCCCGACGTCAGCCAGGTGTACAGGCGAAACGTGGAGTGGTGTCCATCGGCCACGTCGACAAAGGCCAAGATCGAGATGCACCATGAAAGAATGACAGCCGGGACGGCGACCAGATGGGCCTTCGCCTTGATCCAATGCCCGAAGATCCCGAGAATCAGGAAGGCGGCCAGGGGAAGCACTGGAATCAGTTCGTACATCATCACCATTTCAACAATTGGAATTCGTCGACGTTGATGGTGTTTTTCGCTCGGTGCAGAGCGATGATGATGGCGAGTCCGACCGCCACCTCAGCGGCGGCGACGGTGAGTGCAAAAAAGACGAAGACCTGTCCGGCAATGTTGTGAAGTGATTGCGAAAATGCGACGAAATTGATGTTGGTGGCATTCAGCATCAACTCCACAGACAACAGGATGATGATGATGTTGCGTCTGATCAAGACGCCGACGAGTCCGGTAAAAAAGACGACCGCGCTCAACGTGACGTAGTAACTCAAGGGAATCATCAGCGTCCACACCGCGGCACGTGCAGTATCATCTGAATACCTGTTTGAACTCGTATCATTACACCGACTCCCCGCCCAGGTCCTTTTTGGCCAGAATGATGGCGCCGATCATGGCGACGAGCAGGATCAAGGACGCAACTTCGAATGGAAACAAATAGGTCGAATACAGCACATCGCCCAAAGCTTCTGTGTTGCCCAGTTCCGCCGCCGACGTCTCCGACACAGCCGGTGTGGCCGAAGAGGAGCGGCCTTTCAACACTGTGAGCACCAGGGCTTCGAGCACGAGCACCGAGCCCACGCCGGCCGCGACCGGCCACTGACGGTGGTACCGTTCGTCCTGTTTCAGATTGAGCAGCATGACGACAAACAGATAGAGCACCAGAATCGCCCCGGCATACACAATCACCTGGACGGCGGCGAGGAACTCGGCATGCAGCGTCACGTAGAGACCGGCGACATGGAAGAACATGATCAGGAGGGACAGTGCGCTATAAATGGGGTTGCGTAACCCGACGACCAGCACCGAGGACGCAGCGATCACCAGTGCGAAATAGAAAAAGAACAGATGTTCCATGGTTAGGTCGGCATTCCCCTCATCTCGAAGACGACGCGTTTCTCCCCCGCCGCTTGACTCGCATGGCCTTCGACCGGTCGTGGCTGCACGTCAGTTCGGCTTCTGGGGCACGTGACTGAATGAGACATTGAAAAACGCGACGTTCGGATGCTGCAGCTCCAGGCGTTTTTCGCGAACCGGGAACGCGCGGTCGCCGATGGCGAGCAGTTGGGTCTTGTTCAGCTGCAGTTGACGCTTGTCGTACACCGCCCATTCGAATTCCCGGCTCATGCCGAGCGCATCGACCGGGCAGGCATCGACGCACATCCCGCAAAACAGGCAGCGCGTCATGTCCATGTAATATTCTTTGGAATAGCGCTTGGTGGGTTCGCCCGGCACTTCGGCGCTGACGACGCGAATGACGCGGGAGGGACAGGCGGCTTCACAGAGATCGCAGCCGACGCATTTTTCTGTGCCGTCGTCGTAGCGCAGCAAGCCGAGCATGCCGCGATAGTTGTCCGGAAGGGTCCGTTTCTCGTGCGGATATTGCACTGTCACGGGCTTGTAGTGGAGGAGGTGCGACATCGTCGACTTCATGCCGACGAGAATTTCGTAAAAGACGATGGTCTTGAACCAGGCGATGAATGTCTGCATGGCCGGAAACCCTATCCCCTCGGAAACAAGTAGACCGCGATCGACGTGACCACGATATTGCCGAGTGCGATCGGCAGCATGACCTTCCAGCCGAACTTCATCAGCTGGTCATACCGCAGGCGCGGCAAGGTGGCCCGGAGCCAGAAGAACAAGAAGAGGAATGTATACACTTTCACTGTAAACATGAAGATGCCTTCCACCCAAGCGAGTTGCGGCATCCCCAAGTACCCGGGGATTGTTCCGGGCCAGGGTGAGGTCCAACCGCCGAGGAACAAGGCCGCAGCCACGCAAGATACCAGCACCATGTTGGCGTATTCAGCAATGAAGAAGAACGCGAAGCGCATCCCGCTGTATTCGGTAAAGAAGCCGGCCACCAACTCGCTCTCCGCTTCAGGCAAGTCGAACGGCACCCGGTTGGTTTCCGCAACGGCCGAAATGACGTAGACCACGAAGGCGAATATCTGCGGTGCCGGCAACGCAAAGACGTACCAATGCCAGAATCCACCGTATTGAGCTTGGGTGATTTTGACCAGGCTGAGCGACCCGGCAAGAATCAGCACGCCGACAATCGCCAGACCCACGTTGAGTTCATAGCTGATTACCTGAGCGGCGGATCGCAGCCCTCCCAACAGCGAGTACTTGCTGTTCGAGGCCCATCCGCCGAGGATGATGCCGTAGGCGCCGATCGAGGTGAAGGCCAGGATGTAGAGAATGCCGATATTGATGTCGCTGATGACAAACGGCTCGATCGAGATGCCGAAGAGCTCGACTTTGTTGCTCGGACCGAACGGAATGACGGCAAAACCGATCAGCGCGGGCACCATGGCCAGGATCGGTGCGAGGCTGAACATAAACTTGTTCGCGCCCGCCGGCACGATGTCTTCCTTGAAAAACAATTTCAATCCGTCGGCGATCGGCTGGAGGATGCCGTAGGGACCGACTTCCATGGGGCCCATGCGGTCCTGCATCCAGCCGAGGACCTTTCGCTCGGCAAGAGTAAGAATCATCACCGTCAACATGACCACGCCCATGACGGCGGCGATTTGGGCCAACGAGACTGCCAGTCGCAAGCTGAGTTCGGTCACAACGAGGCTCCTTCCTCAATCCTTTCGTTCGCTGCGGCCTTGCCAGGGGCAAAGCGCGTCTCGTCGCGCCAGGGCGGGCGGGTGAGCTACCCGACCTTGACGATTGAGACCGACGCTGTTCGAAACGCAGGCACTTTCGTGACGGGGTCAACCGTACAATCAAACAACGCGGATGCCTTCTGCGCAAAGTGATCCGGGAACCACACCGTTCCCGGTGGCACCCGTTCCACGAGCTTGACGGTCGTCGTGAGATCGCCCCGTTTGTTCGACACCCGGACGTGGTCGCCGTCGGCTATGCCCATACGGTCCGCCTCGGCCCGGTTCATTCTCAGGACGGCGTGCTCCTCGAGCTGAAGGAGTCCCTTCGCCCGCGTGGACAGCTTCCCCGAGTGAAAGAGGCTCTGCGTCAGACGGATATGCCACGCGGTTCCTTCAGCCGGAGACCGCTGGGGCGCCAGAGTATAGCGATTGCCAAGGTCTTGGCGATAGCCCCCGGCCGTATACCGTTCGACGGCCGCGGAATCTACTTTGGGCGGAATGGGTGAGGGACCGAGCAATCCATAGCCGGGAATCACGCCGCGGATCTCCTTGAGCACATCCTTGCTCTCTCCGTACTCCCACGGCGCACCTAAGAGCAGGGACAGCGCAGAAAGAATTTCCCAATCCGGACGGCTCTCACCTGCCGGCTCGATGGCCGGACGCACCACCTGCACGTGGCCCTCTTCATTGGTCCACGTGCCGGACTTTTCGAGCGGCGCCGCGGCTGGAAACACGACATGCGCCAGCGCGGCAGTCTCGGTCAGGAAGAGCTCCTGACAGATCAACAGCTCCAGGCTGCGGCAGGCCTCACTGACATTCATGTGTGACGGCAGGCTGGCGACCGGATTCTCACCCACCACCACCATGGCCTTCAATTGCCCGGATCTGGCCCTGTCGATCATCTCCTTCAGCGATGCCCCGGTCGTCCGCGGAAGCTCTGCCTTCCAGGCGCGAGCCAATGCGGCTTGGGCCTCGGCATCGGCGATGTCCAGCGCGCCCGGAATCAACTCGGCGACGGCCCCCATCTCCACGGCGCCCTGATCGTTGTTTTCCTCGGCGAGTGGAGCCAATCCGCAGCCCGGCTCCGTCAACTTTCCCGTCAGGAGGAGCAGGTCGAGCAGGTTGAGACAACCCGCATGGCCGCCGGCGCTGCGCAACAGGTCCTGACCGGCAAGCACGACCACGCGACGCCCCTTGGCAATGTGCGCCGCAATCTCGAGAAAGATGTCCCGCGAGGTGCCGGTGACCGCTTCAATGTCGGTCCAATTCAGTTTGCCGAGCGCGGCTGTGATGGCAGAGACGTAGTCCGAGCGGTTCTGGTCTGCCTGCTCAACGTGCCGGCCGTCGACGATGCCTTTGAGCAGGCCAAGCAGCGCGTCATTGAATTGCGCCGATGGAACACCCACATGTTGTTGGGCCAGGTTCGTAATATTGCTGATGGAGTCGATACCCGGTTGAGTCGCCTCAATGGTGAAGAGCCTGGCCTGCTGCTTCTTGACCGCCTCCTTGACCCGAAGGCCGGCGACCGGATTGGTTTCCGTGATGCTGGTCCCGACGAGGAGCAGCACGTCGGCATCGACGATGTCTTCGAACGTCACGGTCCAGCGATGCGTTCCTTGCACGCGGCGCATCGCCTGGATGCTGTTGATGTGGCCATAGCGGGCGCTGCTGTCGAGGTTGTTGGTCCCGATGACCAGGCGCATGAACTTTTGAAACACATACAGGTCTTCGTTGGTACATCGGCTTGAGATCAGTCCGCCGAACGCCTCGGCGCCGTGGGCGCTCTTGAGCCTGGCGAGCTGCTGCGCCGCGTACTCGAGCGCCTCTTCCCATGTCGTCTCCACGAGGACGCCGTTCCGGCGCACCAGCGGCTTGGTCAGGCGATCGGGGTGGCTTGTGGCCTGAAACCCGAAAAACCCGCGTGCACAGAGATCGCCATTATTGCGGCCGGCTCCGTACGAGGAGTTGACCTCGATCAATTCGTTGTCCTTGGTCTGTACCGTGATCTGGCAGCCATCTCCGCAGTACTGACAGATCGTGTCCGCGCGCTTCAGCATCCAGGGCCGGTATTCATACATGGAGAGGCGGCTGGTGATGGCACCCACCGGGCAGATCTGCACGCAGCCCCCGCAGAATTCGCAGTCGAGGGGATGAGGCCCGAACGCCTTGATCTCCGTCATCGTGCCGCGGCCGGCGGGGGCAAGGGCTTTGACGTCCATGACTTCGTCGCAGTAGCGGACACAGCGCAGGCATTGGACGCAGCGGTTCATCTGCGTCTCGATCAGTGGGCTGAAATATTCTTTTTGGAAAATACGTTTGGTTTCGATGAAGCGGCTGCCCGTGGCCGTGTATTGATGGGAAAAGTCCTGCAAGTCACACTTACCGCCCTGATCGCACACGGGGCAATCCAGCGGATGATTGGCCAGAATGAATTCCAGCACCGACTTGTGGGCATCGTTCACGACCGTCGTCGCCGTCCGCACGGACATCCCGTCGGTCGCCACCGTGCTGCAGGAGGTTTGAAGCTTCGGCATCTTTTCAACTTCAACCAGGCACATCCGGCAATTAGCGTCCGGTTTCAGTTTCGGGTGGTAGCAGAAGTGGGGAATCATGACCCCGACGCGGCGGGCAGCTTCGATCACAAGAGTGCCCTTGGGCACCGTGATTTCAATGCCGTCGATCGTCAAGCGGACCGTCTCGGGTGCGGGTGCGGTCATGTCCTGTTCCATTTCGGCCGGGCCACGCCGGCTGCTATCCCTTCGCTCCAGCAGGCTGCGGACGAAGCAGATTGGAGGCCTCGGCCTCGTGGATCAGCGCAATGTACTCCGGCCGCCAATGTTTCAGCGTGCTCATGATCGGCGCGACCTCGGCATCTCCGAAGGCACATACCGTACGGCCGGCGATGTTTTTACACAGATCCGTCAGCGTTTCCAGATCCTGCGCACGGCCCCGCTTGGCGACGATCCGCCGCATGGTCTGCACCAGCCAGGAACTGCCTTCCCGGCACGGACTGCACTTGCCGCAGGACTCATGATAGAAAAACTCCATCAGCCGCAGCGCGGCCCAGACCATGCTCGTGCCTTCTTCCATGACCGTCACGCCGCCGGATCCCAGCATCGACCCTGCGGCCGCGACCGATTCGAAGTCCATTTTGACGTCCAGATGATCGGGCGTCAGAAACGGCGCCGAGGCGCCGCCGGGGATGAACGCTTTCAGGGTCTTGTCGGAGCGCATGCCGCCGGAGTGCTCGTAGATCAATTCCCGGAACGTGATCCCCATCGGCACTTCATAATTGCCCGGGCGCTTGACGTGCCCGCTCACGCAGAAGATGCGCGTGCCGGTGCTCTTCGGCGGGGAACCGATGGCAGCAAACCATTCCGGGCCGCGGTTAATGATGTGGGGAAGGTTCGCGAGCGTTTCGACGTTATTGACGACGGTCGGCTTGTTATAGAGCCCATGGGTGGCAGGAAAGGGCGGCTTCACACGCGGGAGGCCGCGTTTGCCTTCAAGCGACTCGAGCAGGGCGGTCTCTTCCCCGCAAATGTAGGCGCCGGCCCCCCGATGCACCCAGACGTCGACCGTCACGCCGGTTCCTTGGATATTCTTGCCGATGTATCCCGCCCGCCTGGCCTCGGCAATCGCCTCTTCGAGGATCCGCGCTCCCAGGACGAACTCGCCTCTTATATAGATGTAGGCGGTCTCGGCACCGATTGCATAACAGGCGAGGACGATTCCTTCCAGCATCTGGTGAGGATCGCGCTCGATGAGTTGACGGTCTTTAAACGTACCGGGCTCACTTTCGTCGGCATTGCAGCAGAGATAGCGCGGGCCCTGGTGGTCCTTGGGGAGGAACCCCCATTTGACGCCGGTGGGAAAACCGGCGCCGCCGCGGCCCCGAAGGCCGGACTTAATGACGAGTTGCGTCACGTCGGCAGGTGCCACCTTCCCCAGAATTTTCTTCAACGCCTGGTAGCCGCCCGTCTTTTCGTACTCGGCCAGCGTCCCGGCATATCCGGGCTGACTCATGTTTTTCAATAAGATGGGTTCGTATTTGGGCATACGGTTTACCGTACCGGCGTTTCGGTTTTTGCAGCAAGCGGTTCCGGCCACATGAACGGACCTGTTTTCAACGCCGACGATCCGGCCGACCTGAGGTCCGACAAAATGCGGTCGAGTTTGTCCTCCGTCAGCCGCTCATAGTAATCGTCATTGATCTGCATCATCGGGCCGGTGCCGCAGGCCGCGAGGCATTCGACCGTCGAGAGTGTGAAGGCGCCGTCCGGCGTCGTCTCGCCCGGCCCGATGCCGAGCTTGATTTTGATCCAGCCGATCAACGTATCCGATCCCACGAGCGCGCACATCAGCGATTTGCAGACCTGAATGTGAAACTTCCCCACCTGCTTCAAATTGAGCATCGTGTAAAAGGTGGCGGTTTCATAGACTTGGGGAGGCGTCAGTTTCAGGATGCGGGCAATCTCAATCATCGCCGCCTCGGTGATATACCCCTTTTCCCGTTGGGCCAGATACAGCAACGGGATCAAGGCCGACCGCTTGACCGGATACCGACTGACGATGTCGTCGATTTCCTGTTGGTACTGTTCTCTCAGCATGTCATCGATCACATTCGCCCATCACGATGTCGTAGGTCCCGAAGATCGTGATGATGTCGGATATCAGATAGCCTCGCGCCATATGGTCGAACGCTCCCATGTGCACGAAAGACGGAGCGCGGATCTTCAGGCGATAGGGCCGTGCGCTGCCGTCGCTCACGATGAAAAATCCCAGCTCACCCTTCGGAGCCTCGGTCGCACAGTACGTTTCCGCTTTCGGCGGCTTGAACCCCTGCGTAAAAATAATGAAATGATGAATCAAGCTTTCCATGTCGCGCATAACCAGCGGCTTGGGCGGCGGAATATATTGCGGCGCGTCCGCTATGATCGGGCCTTGCGGCAGCTGATCCAGACATTGCTTGATGATGCGTGCACTTTGCCGCATCTCCTCCATCCGGACCCAGTACCGGTCATAGGTATCGCCGTTCTTGCCGATCGGTACTTCCCAGTCCACCTTGTCGTACACGCCGTAGGGCTCCTCCTTGCGGACGTCGTAGGCGACACCGGAACCACGCAGCACCGGTCCGGAGCATCCGAAATTGATCGCATCTTCGGCCGAGATCACCGCCACGTTCTTTGTGCGGCCCAACCAGATGCGGTTGGAGGCGATGAGTGAATCGTACTCCTTCACTTTTTCGGGGAAGGTATCGAGGAACGTCTTCAACCGCAAGACCAAATCGGGCGTGAGATCGCTGTCCACCCCCCCGATGCGGTAATAGTTCAACGTGAGCCTGGCGCCGCAGAGCTTTTCGAACATGTCGAGCAGCGTCTCGCGTTCCCGGAAGGTCCAGAAAAAAACTGTCATCGCGCCGATATCGAGCGCCTGGGTCCCCAGCCAAAACAGGTGGCCGACGATCCGCTGCATCTCGGCGACAATAGTCCGGACATATTCGGCGCGTTCCGGGATCGAAATATCGAGCAATTTTTCGACCGCGCGTACGTAGGCATAATTGTTCGACATCGCGCACACGTAATCGAGCCGGTCCGTGTGCGGGATTACCTGCATGTAGGCCAGACCTTCGCAGAGCTTCTCGACCCCGCGGTGCAGGTAGCCCAAATCCGGTGTGGCCTTCACGATCCGCTCGCCGTCCAATTCGAGCACGACGCGCAGCACCCCATGGGTGCTCGGGTGTTGAGGACCCATGTTGAGCAGCAGCTCTTCTCGGCGCCGTGAGCTGGAGGGCGCGTCGGCCCTGAACGCTTCCTTCTGAGACTCGGGAATCTCCCCTTCGGTCAGCTCGACCGGCGCTTCATCCAGCCGTGGGATGAACTCGAACTGGCTGCGCCAGCCCCGGCCTTCGGCGGGAAAGTCCTTTCTCAGCGGATAACCTTCCGCATAGTCTTCAGGCAACAGGATGCGCCGCAAATCCGGATGACCGCTGAAGCGGATGCCCATCATGTCGTAGACTTCACGCTCCAGAAATTCCGCGCCCTTCCAGATCGGCGTCACGGAGTCAATCGTCGGATTGTCTTCGAGCACACGGGCCTTGAGGCGGAGGCGGCGGTGGTGCGAGAGCGAATGCAAGTGGTAGACGACCTCAAACCGCTGCCGATCCTCCGGGTAGTCGACCGAGCAGATATCGGTCAAATGGTCAAACGAGGCATCGGGCGCATCATGGAGGAAGCGCGCCAGTTCGAGAAGCCGCTCGGCGGCCACCTGAACGGTCACCTCCGAGCGAGCCGTATCCGCCTCGACGGACAGGACCGCTTGAGGGAATCTCGTCATCAATGTCTCGACCAGCGGCTCCATGACTACTTCACGAACACCTTTTCCCGTTGGATTTTTTCCTGCAACTTTAGCAACCCGTCCATCAGCGCTTCGGGTCGCGGCGGACAGCCGGGGACATAGACGTCGACCGGCACAATCTGATCGACGCCCTGTACGACTGCATAGCTGTTGTAGTGATTACCGGAGGTGGCGCACGATCCCATGGAGATGACATAGCGCGGCTCAGGCATCTGATCGTAGATGCGCCGGATGACCGGCGCCATTTTGCGTGACACCGTGCCCGCCACAATCATGAGATCCGATTGCCGGGGCGAGGCACGGAACACGCCGGCGCCGAACCGGTCAATGTCATAGCGCGACGACACGCTGGCGATCATCTCGATCGCGCAGCAGGCCAGTCCGAAGGTCATGGGCCACAGGGCCGATTTCCGCGACCAGTTCACCAACGCATCCAGGTTGGTCGTCAGGATATTCGCCTCGAATTGTCGCTCTAAGAAACTCATGATTCCCTTACTCCTACCTCAGCACTCTTGGAATGGGATTAAGCGGGTGACGGCAACCTGCGCGACTTCTCACCCACTGCTCCGCTGCGCCAAGACGCGGCTCTCCTCAAGCGCCTGCAGCGAGAACCCGCTCAATCCCATTCTAAGGCCCCTTTTTTCCATGCGTACCAGAGTCCCACCAGAAGAATTGCGATGAACACGAGCATTTCGACCAGACCCAGTAGGCCGAGCGACTGAAAGCGCACGGCCCAGGGAATGATGAAGATCACTTCGATGTCGAAGATGACGAAGAGCATGGCGATGATGTAATAGCGCATCGGAAACTGGATCCGCGCATCCGAAAACAACGGGCTTCCGCTCTCGTACGGGCTGAGTTTGGCGCGGTAGGGGCGATGCGGGCGGACCAGCCGCCCGGCCAGCAGCTGAATCGCGCCGAACGCGATCGAGATGCCGATGAACAATAGGATCGGCAGATAATTCAAGGGTACTGCTTCGTCCGCCATGAGGCTTCCCAATTTCTACGCCGCTGCGTGTCGGCTCAATGCTGATCCAAAAAACGGCTTGAAGGTCAATCCATCCAAAACCGGTGATTCGATCCCCTTGTGTTGCACGAGAATCTTAAACGTCCGTCCCATACCTTCCGGTTTGAGCAGATGCAGGGCCGCTCGAAATTCCGCAGTCTCAGGCGTCAGTTGCCCCATCATGTCTTCGACGCCGAGCCCCATCAGAAAGCTCATCTGGTTGGTAAAGCCTGTGACGGACAGGCCGGCCTCCTCGCCGACCGTGGCCAAGGTGGTAAAGTCGACGTGCGCGGTCATGTCTTGGAGCCCTACCCGAACGTAGGGATCTTCAGAGGCCATCTGAGAGGAATAACAGAGAAGTGTGCCGTTGGATCGTTGAGAGCCGTACAGATCTTCGGCGGAATGGCCATAATCGATTGTGATGATCACGCCCCGGTCCACACTCGACGCGACCTGACGCATCCACACTGGAGCGCGGAGATTGACTTCCGTCCGATATCCCTCGGGAAGTTCAATGTGCAGGCGTCGAAAGTACTCGTCGATCTCGGGCGTCGACAGATCCCGGAGGCATTCCACGAAACGGCCCTCCCGAATCTCTACGAAGATCTCTTTGAGCGCACGCCCCACTTTCTGAACCCGATGCACGGGAAACGCATCGGGCAGCTCATTGCTGAACATCAGACCGGTGATGCTGTCTGGTGCAAGACTGGTCACGTCTTCCAGCCACGTCACCGGACCCGACGTCGTCAGCCAGGGGCTGAGGTGCTGTGCCTGCACCGCACGCATGGCCGGGCTGCATTCGACCAGTACATAGCGAAGCCGTTGCGACAAGGACATGGAGACGAGCTGGCACTGCATCAGCAGTTGCTTGGCAAGGAGACCCTTGCCCGGGCCCATCTCAACGATCGTGAACGGGTCGGGGTAGCCCAAGAGGGCATCGACCTGTGCGGCTTGTCTGGCGAGGGCCTGCCCGAGAATCGGATGGACGTCTGAGCTGGTATAGAAATCACCGTTCCAACCGATCCGCTCCGTGGACGGATCCGCCGGGCGCATGTAATAGCCGAATTGCGGATGATACAGCGCGAGTTCCATGAACCGGACGAAGGGGATCGGTCCATGGGGACCGATCTCGGAGGCGATGGCAGCAACCAGTTCGGGATGACCGGTCGTCACAACAAGCTCCTCGAAATGATCAGTGCGAAAAATAGTGACACCCATAGCAGATGGGTCCGCGCACCCACCTACACCGAGTGCAAAAGTGGCGTAGAGTAGCCTTTGCAACTGCGCTAAGTCAAGGCGGAATAAGGAAGAAACCTCGTCAGCCCTCCTTGCTCAGATGCTACGGCTCCACCGTACTACGTCTCCTCCGGCTCAGCTGCGGAACCTGTTTCGTTTTGCGATTCGCGGAGCGAAACTTCGAACATCCGCCGCTGCCCGTCTGACGGTCGCGGGAGATCGACAAGTTCGGTGCCCGAGCCTCCGCGATTCGCAAAAATGAGGCTTGACGAGCTTTCTTCCGAGGAGGAGACGAACGGTGCCAGAATTGGCGGCAAGTCGCTTGCGAGGCGCTGCGATTACCCTTTGAAGGGTGGGAAAAAATCAAGAGTGCCCGAGCCTGTCGCAATTTCCAGGACGTTCTACGTCCCTTACTGTTCCGGCTTCGTTAGTCTTGGATTTGCGAATCGGGCTCGGGGCAGAATTCTCCCTCTCTCAACACGCCGCTGATGCTATTCGCATACGTTGCCGGAGAAGCCTGGCACCACGGTGCGCCATCTCTCGACCGTCGCGGCAATTCGGGAACGAGTTCGAGGCCAAGCAAGAGTGGGATCTAGAACGGTCGAATTGACGCCTAGGAAAGAGGCGGGCGCAGCGATCCTAATCCTATGCCCCGTGGCATTTTTTGTACTTTTTGCCGGAGCCGCAGGGGCAGGGGTCGTTGCGGCCGACCTTGTCGTCGCCGCGATGGACTGGCTGTGTGGATACGGGCTCTTCACCTCGATTCAGCGTGAGTTTCGGTTGCGGCCGTGCGACGACCGGCGGCGGGGGAGCGGGACGCTCACCTTCGCGGACGGCCTGGACCAGGTAAAGTCGTTCGATGGTGTCCGACTTAATGCGTTCCATCATGCCCGCGAACAGATCGTAGCCTTCGCGCTTGTACTCGATCAGAGGATCCTTTTGGCCGTACCCGCGCAAGCCGATGCCGTCGCGCAAATGGTCCATCCCTAACAGATGGTCCTTCCAGTGATGGTCGATCACCTGCAGCATGAAGGTCTTTTCCAGGAACCGCATGAGCTCAGGCCCCAGCTCCTTTTCCTTCCGTTCGTACGCCTCGTCCACCTGGGCCTTCAGATCCTCAAGCAACGCGTCCCGTCCGACGTCACGAAGGGATTCGCCTTTGTCGTGTTTACCTTGCGTGATGTCGAGCCCGAACTGGCCCTGCATCATCTCGGTGAGACCGTTCATGTCCCATTCTTCGGGATACTGTTCGGCAGGGCAGTAGACGTTGAGCGCGGACTCGACCATCGCTGCCATCATCTGTTTCAGGTCGGCGGTGAGATTTTCGCCGCTCAGCACGGCCCGGCGGTGCTGATAGATGACTTCCCGCTGCTTGTTCATGACGTCGTCGTACTCGAGCAGTTGTTTGCGGATCTCGAAATTGTGCGCTTCGACTTTCTTTTGGGCGTTTGCAATCGCCCGCGTGACCATCCCGTGCTCGATCGGGATGCCTTCCTCCATGCCGAGCTTGAGCATGAGCTGAGACACGCGTTCTGACGCGAAGATTCGCATGAGGTCGTCTTCGAGGGACAGATAGAACCGGGACGTCCCTGGATCTCCCTGACGGCCGGCGCGGCCACGGAGCTGGTTATCGATGCGGCGGCTCTCGTGGCGCTCCGTCCCGAGAATGTGCAATCCGCCGAGCGCGAGCACCTCCTGCTTGTTTTTCTCGCAGTCGGTGCGGATCTCTTCATAGAGCCCGAGCTTCCGTTCGTCCGGCAGGTTCTCTTCGCGGTAGAGGACCTGTTTGAACATGAAATCGGCGTTGCCTCCAAGGAGGATGTCGGTGCCGCGTCCCGCCATGTTCGTGGCGATGGT
>Ga0070690_100000802_pt1 | contig 15934 bp, 16 predicted proteins | sample KBSS33HmetaG_FD_64671 | JGI IMG/M metagenome (GOLD analysis project Ga0070690, IMG submission 64671) | Switchgrass rhizosphere microbial communities from Kellogg Biological Station, Michigan, USA - KBS S3-3H metaG | ecosystem: Host-associated > Plants > Roots > Rhizosphere ... | reverse complement strand
ATATCAGGGCGATAATCAACGCGGAAAAAAGCCATGACGGCTTTAATCTCGAAACCATTCGGAATGCACCTCGATCGTGCCATTGCAATCGCAGCGCCGTTGAAGGCTTCAGTTCCCGCCGAACGGAGTTTATAGCTTTCCGAATGAATATGTTGAATGAGGCGCCGGACTGTCGCTGGACTGCTGTCCGTGAAATCAAGTAGGTGGAAATCGGCGAAGCATCTAATTCAAACAGCTCGCCTGGGAATGGAGTGTGTCGGTCTCAATCCGCTTCAGTTTTGGAGATGATGCGAACTTCTCCAGGGAGTTCCAGCGGCTATCGATTTCCGGTCGACGCGTTCGCAGACCTCGGCCTGAATTTCTTACTTCTGAGACACGAGCTTGATCTCGAAAAGCTTTGGCCAAAGTTTTCCCGTTACGAAGATCCGATTGGTTGCCGAATCATAGGCGATTCCATTGAGAACGTCTGCGGACGTTTTCTCTGCGGGCTTCAGCAGGCCTTTTAAATCGATCCATCCGGCGACATTTCCAGTAAAAGGTGAGATGCGGGCAATACGTTCCGTCTGCCAGATATTTGCCCAGATTTCTCCCTGAACATATTCGAGTTCATTTAACTCACTGACTGGTCGTCCACGATCTGAAACGTTGAGGCTCCCGGTCTGCTGAAGTGTTTTCGGATCGAGAAAACGAAGGGTCGATGAACCATCACTCAGAATGATTCGCGCCGAATCCTTGGTAAGACCCCACCCCTCTCCCGTATACGAGAATCGGCGTTTTACAGCAAAGGTGGCCCGATCATAAACAAAGCCAATCTTGGATCTCCACGTCAACTGCAACAGGTCCGGGCCCCAGTTTACCAATCCTTCCGCAAAATATTCTCCTGGCACCTGTTGTTGCTGAAGCACCTTTCCAGTTTCCAGCTGAACTTTTCGGAGGCTGGATCGGTTGTTCAATCCTGTGCTTTCGTAGAGAACGCCATCGAGAAAAATCAGCCCCTGTGTGAATGCGGACGGATCATGCGGATAGGTATGGACAACCTGGTATCCATAAACAGGAGTCTGCGAAACCGCCGTCTGGGCGGAATATCGAACGACGGACAGTGCGACAACAAGTATCATTGCGCCGGCCGCGAACCGAATATAGTTCCTTCGAATCATTTCGTGTCCATTGTACTCTTTAAGTTTCTGGATATCAGGAGAGTCAATGAGTACCATCACTCGTATTTATAACTTCGCCGCCGGCCCCGCAATTTTGCCACTGCCCGTACTTGAAGAAGCGCAGCGAGATCTTGTTTCGCTGCCAGGTATTGGCATGTCGGTAATGGAGATCAGCCATCGATCGTCAACTTTCGAAAACTTTCTGCACCAGGCAATAGCCGATATTCGGGAATTGGCTGGCGTACCGTCGCACTACAAAATCCTGATGCTCCAGGGCGGAGCCAGCCTTCAGTTTTCCATGGTGCCGATGAATTTGCTCACGCCCGGCGCCACTGCCGACTACATCGACACCGGGTCCTGGTCCGACAAAGCGATCAAAGAAGCGAGACGTGTGGGCAACGTCAACGTCACCGGTTCAACAAAAGCAGACAAATACTCGCGCATTCCATCCGCGACCGAGCTGAAACTCTCTCCAGGTGCTGCTTATGTCCACATGACCAGTAACAATACGATCGAGGGAACCGAATGGACATCGCTTCCCGATATCGGGGAAGCACCCCTTGTCAGCGATGCTTCATCCGATATATTCAGCCGGCCCATCGATATTGGACGTCATGGATTGATCTATGCCGGGGCGCAAAAGAACCTGGGTCCGGCCGGAGTAACGTTGGTGGTTATTCGTGAAGATCTTCTGATGCGGTCTTCGGACTCTTTGCATACGATGCTGGATTATCGTACTCACGCGAAGAACGATTCGCTTTACAACACACCGAATACATTTGGTATCTATATCCTCGGGCTCACCATGAAGTGGCTACGCGCCTCGGGCGGACTTACCGGAATTCAGACAACAAACCAACGGAAGGCCGCAAAGCTCTATGCAGAGATCGACCGCACGGGTTTTTATCGAGGGACCGCACAGAAGGACTGCCGCTCTCTGATGAATGTGACATTTCGGCTGCCGACAGAAGATTTGGAGAATGCTTTCAACAAGGAAGCGACGGCTGCAGGCCTTGATGGACTCAAAGGTCATCGGTTGGTTGGTGGACTGCGCGCCTCCATCTATAACGCATTTCCAGAATCCGGGGTTGATGCGCTTGTCGCCTTCATGCGCGAATTTGAGAGGCGACACGGATAAGCATTAGTCTTTGATTCCGGGATGCCCATCTGTTAGTAATGCGAATATGAAGATCCTACTGGCGGTTTTGATGTTGGTTGCTCCGGGTTTTGGACAGACTCCAACCGGACCACTGCAGGGCGCTCCACCGAAGAATCTGACGAAGCAGCCGGACGGGCACGTCAGCGCAAACACGGATCCTGCAAATCCCGAGAAATTTGAAACCCATGTCGTTTTAGCGGGCGAAACGCTCTCGCAGATAGCGGGAACCGTTTTGAAGGATTCCAGGCTCTGGCCGCAGCTATGGGAAATGAACGAACACATCATCAATCCGCATTGGATCTATCCCAATGACAAGATTCTCATCCGCCCGGTCACGAAGATTACTGAGGCAACACCCCCAGCACCAGCTCAGCCGACACCTTCTCCAACTCCCGCAGCTGCCGTTGCCACACCTCCCGCTCCGCCTGCACCTCCCCCGGTGCCAGCGTCGGTGGGTATTGCAGTGCTCAGCCGTTTTCTGACGAATTCCACTCCTGCAATCCCCAAGGCAGTGGATGTTCTTCAAATTCCGGAGCCCCGGCAAGTTCCCGCTCTGAAGTCGTCGGATGTGTACTGCTCCGGATTTATCCGCAGCACCCCGGTTTCGAAAATGCTTCAGGTGTCATCCACATATCAAAGAGACAAGTCCTCATTTTCCACGCAGGGTGAATATGTTCGCATCAACCACGGTTCCAATGCGGATGTTACGGTCGGTTCCACGTACCAGGTGGTTCGTGCCACGAGAAAAGTCAGCAATCCTGACGGGGGACTTGGTTCCAGTCTTGGAATGCACTACATGGATGTGGGTCAGATTCAGATTGTGCAGGTGCAGGAGGATTTCTCCCTGGCTCAGGTCCTCTACAGTTGCGACGCCATCGAACCGAGTGACGTGCTGCTGCCTTATGTCCGTTTTGACATACCGGAACTGCCGCGAAATCGGTCATTTTCATCGGCTATGAAAGCCACGGGCAACATTAAGGGCACCGTGTCGTTCTTCAGGAATTCCGTTGCCGTTGCAGGTTCGGTATATAGCTCCAAGACCCCGCCATCGGCAAAATCGATTGTGGGCACGGGAGGAGTGGTCTACCTGAATGTTGGAGAAGCCGCAGGCGTGAAACCCGGTGATCTTTTCATTGTCTACCGCGGGTCTGCCGCCATTGCCGAGGTTGCCGTCCTTAAAGTCGAAGAAAAGTCCTCTAGTGCGCTCGTGACTTATTCAACGGACGGGCTGGTTCTTGGGGACCAAGTCGAACGCAGGTAAACAATTTCCAAAGGCCAATCACGAGCATGGGCAATGTCAGCAATTGACCGCGCGTGAATGGTCCGAGATCGAACCCGATCTGGGCGTCGGGTTCGCGAACAAATTCCACGAGAAACCGGAAGAGTCCATAGAATCCAATCAGTCCCCATACGACTGTGCCCGGCTGGTAGTTCTTCCTGAATAGCCATCTCAGAATCAGGTACAACACCAGTCCTTCCAGGATTGCTTCATAAATTTGAGATGGATGCCGAGGCAAATCTCCTCCTTCGGGAAAAACAATGCCCCATGGCAGGCTTGTAGGACGACCGTAAAGTTCTCCATTGATGAAGTTACCTATTCGGCCGAGCCCCAGCCCAATAGGGACGCCAGCACAGATCAGGTCCGATATTTCCCAGAAGTCCCAGCCTTTCTTTTTCGTGATGTAGAGGGTTGCGAGGACGATGCCAATAAGCCCTCCATGAAACGACATCCCTCCCTGCCAGATCTTGAAGATGTCGAGAGGCGCTTGCAGATAGCCACGCAAGTCATAGAAGAGGACGTATCCGATTCGGCCACCTACCATGACACCGATAATGATGTAGAACAGCAGATCGTAGAGATCATCAGATGTGAGTTTCAGTCGCCGCTGTTTCGCCAGGCTCTTCAGCAGGAAGTAGCCGATGATGAACGACACCATGTACATCAGGCCATACCACCGCAGTTGAACGGGGCCCAGCCGGAGGAATACCGGATCGATTTGAGGAAACTGCATTTGCAGGATCATGGAAAAACCTCTGCCGTGAATCGTTGGATCGTTGCGCCCTGCTTCCAGGCTGTGGGAGGTAGTCCTGCCTTGCGGCAGGTTTCTGCGAGAAACCGTTCGCGATCCCATTGCTGGTGGACCGCGACCTGAGGCAGTAACAGACCCCTGGCATTTCCCCTCGAAACAATCAGACCGTGTATACCCACTTCGATGCTCGCGATATCGGTGACGACTTCGATGGGTGAGAGGACTGAAATTTCAAACGCCGCCTCAGGCAGTTCCGACAATTGAAGCGGCTTGAAACGCGAGTCCCTGGAAGCTGCAGCCACCGCGCATCCGGCCACACTTTGATATAGAGGACCGAGTGGCTCGATCGTTCCCACACATCCTCTCAGGTTCGGGCCGAGATAGATGGAAACGAAAACCCCTCTGTTCTCCATGAGCGCATCCGTTGTGGTCGAAGGAAGGTCCCACTGCTGCCCCATAAGAAAGGCCTGCACGGAGTCTCTTGCGATCTGAAGCAACGTTTCCTGATCCTGTCTATTGAGTTGGGACATGACGACGTGGCCGCTTTTTGACGAGAGTCAGTCGCCGGCGCTCTTTGGCTTTGAAGCGATCGTCGATTTTGGTCCAGAAGGTGCGAAAATATCCGACCGCGGACCACAGGGCAAAGAGCACAACAAGGTACAGAGCGCCCCGTCCGGCTCGCTGGAAGTTGGGATATCGTGTACCAAGCAAAAGCAAAGTAATGGCCACCACCTGTGCAACCATTTTGATTTTTCCCAGTTCGGAGGCCGCAATGGTGAATCCCTGGTCGGATGCGATAAGTCGGAGACCGTCGACGGCGATTTCACGGCCGATGATGATGCAGACCATCCATGCGGGAACCAGATCCAGTTGCACGAGGGAAATGAATACCAGTGAAATCAGAAGCTTGTCCGCAACCGGGTCCAGGAGAACTCCGAGGGTCGTCACCTGGCCACGCTTGCGAGCGATATAGCCATCCAGAAGATCCGTGACTGAAGCCAGGAGGAAAATGATCGCGGCGATCAGCATATCGCCGTGCTTCGGACCCGTCAGCAGAACTGCGACGATCAGCGGAACCGCAAATATTCGCGCGAGCGTCAGCCCGTTCGCCAGATTCATGGGGTGATTCTAGTACAGCAACACAGAATACCGGGCTGGTTTTTTGGTATAAAGGAAGCGGATGTCGCACGCATGAAGGGTCTTATTTTAGCCGGTGGCAAGGGGACTCGCCTCCGTCCGCTAACCATCAATACTCCGAAACCCGTCGTTCCTGTTGCCAATGCGCCATTTCTTCTGTATCAGATCGACCTGATGAAGAGCGCCGGGATCGACGAAATTATTCTGAGCCTGTCGTATCAGCCGAGGAAGATCGAAGATCTGCTGAAAGATGGGAGCGATTACGGCGTCACCATCAAGTACGCTGTCGAAGGAACGCCGCTGGGAACAGGAGGCGCATTCAAGAATGCAGAAGAGCAGATCGATTCCACGACGGTCGTCTTCAATGGAGATGTTCTCACCAGCCTGGATTTGAACGCCGTAATTGATCGACACAGGAAGGCCCGCGCTGTGGCGACACTGGTATTGACGCCAGTGGATAATCCTTCCGCGTATGGACTGGTCGAAACCGATTCCGAAGGTTGGGTCCAGCGATTTATCGAGAAGCCGGGGCCGGACGAGGTGACGTGCAACAACATCAATGCCGGTGTCTATGTGCTCGAACCATCGGTGCTGGGTTACATGCCCAGAGGGGAGGCTTATTCGTTTGAACGTGGATTGTTCCCGACCCTGCTTGAGAAGAAGGAACGGGTTCTCTCCTATATTCTCGATGGATACTGGATTGATATCGGAACACCGCAGAAATATCTGGAAGTCCTCCACGACATTCTGGCCGGCAGATTCCGTTCACCACGAATCCCCGCGAGGGCCGGAATTACAGCCGCTTCAGCCCACGCTACAGTCGATGCGGAGTCCATCATCGATTCCGAAGTGACAATTCGTGCCGGTGCTCTCATTGAGAATTCCGTGATTGGCCGCAACTGCAAAATTGGAGAATCGGCTCACATCATCGATTCGGTGATCTGGCCGGGAACGACGATCGACGGCGAAGCTCGTCTCACCGGCTGCATCGTCGGCAAGGGATGCATGATTGGTCACTCCGCTATTTTGAATCCCGGAACAGTCCTCGGTGACAAGACCGTGATGACCGATTTCTCATTGACATGAGTCTCCCCATCAAATTCGGCACGGATGGATGGCGCGGCATCATTGCCGATACCTTCACTTTTGAGAATGTCCGGCATGCTGCACAGGCAACGGCCGCTTATTTCGATACGGTAAGAGACACCGAGCGTGCGGTTTTCATCGGTTTCGATGGGAGATTTCGATCAGGGGATTTTGCACGGTGTGCGGCCGAAGTCTTTGCAGGAAATGGTTTTCGTGTCGTCCTGATGGATCGCATCTATCCCACTCCTTACGTTTCGTTTGAAGTTCGGCGGCGGAAGTTTGCAGGCGGCGTCGTGATTACCGCCAGTCACAATCCTGCGTCATTTAATGGGTTCAAAGTGAAGGCTCATTTCGGTGGCAGCGCGACTCCGGCGATCACCGCCGCAATCGAGAAAAATCTTGGTATATCTCCGATTCGGCAATCGACAAATGGAATCGAAACTACCGGACCGGAAGATTTTTATTTTAATCATCTTCGATCGCTTCTGGATTGGGATCGGATTTCCAGATCCGGGTTGAAGGTTGTGGTCGATTCCATGCACGGCAGCGGAGGGACAATACTGGAATCGATGCTTGCAGGTACCTCGTGCCAGGTCCAGACAATGCGAGGCGTCCCCGATCCGCTATTTGCAGGCACCAGTCCCGAGCCCATGATGCCGCAACTTGAACCGCTGGCTGCACGCGTGGTGCAGACCGGCAGTCAGATCGGTGTAGCAAATGATGGGGATGCCGATCGTCTGGGGATCATTGCCGAGAACGGGCAATTCGTGAGCACGCTTCAGGTTCTCCCATTGCTTCTGCTCCATGCCTATCGGACGAAAGGTTGGCGAGGCGCTGTGGTTCGAACTGTATCGCAGAGCCTGATTGTTCCGCGGATTGCGGCGAGCCTGGGATTGACAAACTATGAGTGCCCCATAGGCTTCAAGAACATTGGGGATCTGATGCTGCAGCAGGAAATTCTCATCGGAGGAGAAGAAAGTGGAGGGATTGGTCTTTCCCGCCATATGCCCGAACGCGACGGAATTTTTTTGAACCTGCTGATGCTGGATCTGCTCGCTGTTTCCGGAAAGAAACCCACGGAACTGATTCGTGACATGTGGAAGGAATTTGGGGAGTTTCACTTTGGCAGACGCGATCTCCACATTCCGATTGAGGTCGGCATGTCCGTGATACAGACTCTGAAAAGCGCACCACCTGCTGAATTTGCAGGCCGGAACGTCGAGAACGTCGGAACGCTTGACGGTTCCAAGGTGTTTCTGGCGGGCGACAGCTGGATTCTGTTCCGCCAGTCGGGGACCGAACCGCTCCTGCGAGTATATTGTGAAGCTCCGTCACAGCGGGAGGTCGAGGAAATTCTGGCGGCAGGTCTGCGATTTGTGGAACAAATCGCCGGGATGGGTGTCCATGTATAATACGGGCAATCTATGCGCAGGGAATTAGCCTATTACGATCTCGAACGAGGCGCAGCGACCCTGGTTGATGGCCAGGATGCAGTATTCGTCCGCCGGCTGCAGGCGAATGAGGACGCGGCTTACGATGAGCTCGTGCGCATCTATAACTCATCGATTTACCACGTTGCGTACCGCATGTTGGGCGATTCTGCGGAAGCGTCCGACGCGGTTCAGGATATTTTCCTGAAAGTGTTTCGAAATATCGGAACCTTTCGCGGCGATGCTTCTCTGAAAACGTGGATTTTTCGAATTGGAATTTCAGAGATTTTGAATCGCCTTCGCTGGTGGAAGAGACGAAGTCGGTTATCGACAATTTCCATGGATGACGATCACAACGGGAATGGAAACGGCATCTGCATCCGAGATTCTGCGCCTTCGCCGTACCAGTCGCTGGAGTCCAAAGAGAAGGAATTCGCGATACAGCAGGCTCTGGGTCGACTTTCCAAAGATCATCGATCCATCGTTGTTCTTCGGGATATTGAAGGTTTCTCTTACACCGAGATCGCGGAAGTTCTCGGTGTGTCCGTGGGAACTGTGAAATCACGGCTGGCGCGCGCCAGAGCCGATATGAAGAAGTCGCTAATTCGATACCTGACCATCCAAAGAGTGTGAGGCTTCTTATGAAGATTGAGTCGCAAATCAAATGCAGCAGGGCCATAGATCTGATGAGTTCTTACATCGACTGTATGGCTGAACCGGAAGAATCTCAGATTCTGGAATCCCATCTGGATACCTGTGAACCCTGCCAGCGTCAGCTGCATTCCTACATTTCTCTGAGAAGCATGATGGCGAGTATTGAACCAGTGAGACCGCCCGAGGATCTAGTCATGGATACTCGCGTGCGGCTCTCGCATGCCCGCAGTGGCAGCATCTTCGATCGTATTGAAGCGCTCGTGGTAAATGTTCTTAAACCGGTGGTTGTTCCAGCGGTATCGGGAATTACATTGACGGTCCTATCATTCAGCATTCTGTTGGGCCATCTTGCATTGAATCTCCAGGCGCAAGACCTCAATGCTTCGAATGCCATGGAAGAACCCGTGCGGACTACGGACCAGACGTTGCTTTCCGCTCCAGGCAACAGCGGAACCGATTGGCGCGAACCGTTATCCGTAAAAGCGAATGTGGACTATGTGGGTCGCGTCTACGAAATCCGAATTCTCAGTGGCAGCCAGACTCCGGCAATGAAGCAGTGGATTCAGAATCTGTTGTACACGGCGCAGTTCGCCCCCGCGACCCGCCTGGGCAAGCCCATCAATTCCAGCACCATCTTGACTTTTGTGAACGTGAGGAGCTGACGGAGCCCCGGCCCGCGTCAGGTGATCACGCGGGCCACAGCTTCTGCGACACGATCCGACACTTTTCCTCCGCTGAGCTTCCTTCGAAGTATTTCGTAATTTCCTCGAATTTTGGATTGCAGCCACACATCGTCCATCAGCCGGAGTGCTGCTTGCGTTACCAATTCCGCCGTGAACTTGTCCTGGAACAGTTCGGGCACCACTTCCTCTCCCAGAACGATGTTCACGATTCCAAAAATTCGAACTCGCAATACAAATTTTTTCAGGAACCACGCCTCCAGCGGAGAAATCCTGTAAACAATCACTTCCGGCGTTCCCAGTAGTGCGGTTTCCAGAGTCGCTGTGCCACTGGCCACGATGGCCGCACGTGCATATCGGATGGCGTTGTAGGTGTCGTTGACGATCACCTTGATGGGATGCTGTTGAATGATCTCATCAATCAACTGACGATCCAGATTGGGAGCAGCAGGCAGCACGATCTGTGTATCCGGTTTCCTGTCCTGGATTCTTTTCACGACCTCGCACAGCGTTGGCAGGATATAGCGGATTTCTTTTTTGCGGCTGCCAGGCAGAAGAGCGAGTATCGGCTTTTTCGGGTCAAGGTTATGGGTAACGCAGAATTCATCTTTCGATTTGGATGCCTTTACCGTATCGATCAGCGGGTGCCCTACAAATTCCACGTCAACGCCGGCTTTTTCGTAAATGTCTTTCTCAAACGGAAAGATCACGAGCATCTTGTTGACGAATTCTTTGATCTTTCGAATACGGCCTTCGCGCGACGCCCATATCTGAGGGCTGACATAGTAAATAACCGGAGTGCCCACCGCTCGAATGCGCCGCGCCAGGGGAAGATTGAATCCCGAAAAATCGATCAGGATCGCCGCCGTAGGAGGATCTGCGTCAACGCGGTCGGCCAAACGGTGAAAAAGTTTATAGAACATGGGTAAGCGGAACAGCGCGCCGACAGGCCCCATCACCGCAGTGTCACGGATGTCTCCGATCATTTGGACACCCGCTTCGCGCATGCGCTGCCCGCCAAGGCCGAATATCGTGCAGCCAGGAAACTTCTGAAACAGCGAGGTCGCCACTTCGGCACCATACATGTCACCGGAGGATTCGCCAGTCACCATAAGGAAGCTGAATGGTTTCACGGAGTGGGTTTAAGAACGACAAACGCGGGAGTTTCATCTTTAAGTATGACGGAATCGCTCCAGATGAAGTCCTCCCCGCCGATTGTGACAAGCGCGATGATCTTGCATTCTCCCTGTGGCACAGAATGAAACTCAAAGGTATTGTTCGTCGTGTTGTGAATGAATTTTGCTGCGTTGTCCGGATCGTCAAAGCGCATTCGGTTTAGCGTGAATTCCAGGGCTTGAACCTGCGCGCGTTCCCGGAAATGAAGGAAGGCTTCCTTGTCCTGAATGAATAACTGTCGGAATTCTTCCCAATAGTTATCCACCCGTTTTTGTACTTCGGCAAGATACACATTGACGTAGTCACCCGAAAAGACCACGACCTGGACTGGCTTTGTGATTTTTACTTTTTCGGGTGGCGCAATACTGCCCCTGATGGTTCCAGTTGGTAGAGCAAGAACGGCAGACAGAAGGAGCGGCAACATCATGACGGTATTCTAGCGCAGAGCTTGTCGGGCTCCGCATGACCGAATAAAATGTGCATTCTTTCGATTGGCTTATTCCCGGAGGCTTTCCATGAACTTCAATTCCATTCGATTTACTGTAGCTCTGGCCTTCGTCGTCGCTGTCGCCTCCTCTGGATTCTCCCAGACTGCCGGGTTAAAGGCGCGATACACCGCTGTGACCGCGAATACCAGCAGTCCGGGCGACACTGTGCGCTTTGACGTGATTCGCTGGTCGACCGATGTGGAACGCGAACAGCTTTTCATGGTGATGGAAAGTTCGGGTGATATGGCACTGCTCGGCTTGCTGCAGAAAGCACCGACAATCGGATATGTCTGGACAACTGAAACCGCGGGCTATCCGTTGCGATATGCATACCGCGTAACGATGGCCGATGGCGGCGAACGAGCTGTTCTGGCCATCGATCGTCCGCTCGGATCGTTTGAACCCCAACGTTGGAAGCTTTCCGGCACGGGCCCGCGAACGGATTATCCATTTACCGTAATTGAGCTTCGAATCAGTAAGGCAGGCCTCGGTGAAGGAAAGGCTTCGCTCAGTACCAGGATCACTGCGGACCCGACGGCCAAAACGATCGCGCTCGACAACTACGCGGCCACGCCAATCCTTTTTCAGAACGTGAAGAAGTGACATCCAGAAGTTGTCCCCGGACCCGAGGTGCGATTTTCTAAAGAGCCGCGACCACCGGAGGACGGTATTTCCAGCGAACCCAGGGGTGACGCGCACCCATTTACTGACGAAACTGTTTTATCCCCAGGTCGATTTTCCTACATTGCGAATTCAGGTTCGCAGCTTGACTTCGGTCAATACAAGAGGTGACACGAGGCGCTCCTGCCTCTGTGTTAGCCTTCACCTGAATGGAAATGGCAATGAACTGCCCGAACTGCTCGACGCAAATGACCGGCATGACATTGGACGCCCACTTGAGCGTACCGCTCGGCATTGATCTGTGCGCGGCTTGTCAGGCGTTCTGGTTCGACAAATACGAGAGCCTGAAACTCTCAGCGGGTTCAACACTTCAGCTGATGAAACTGATTGGCGAGCACGCCCCGGCCAAGTCAGCGCCTTTCTCAAACATTCTCCATTGCCCACGATGTTCGGAGAATCTGCGACCGACAAATGACATACAGCGTGCCACCCGCTTCAGCTACTGGAGGTGCGACAAAGAACACGGAAAATTTATACGGTTCCTGGATTTCCTGAAGGAGAAAAATTTCATCCGTCCTATGCCTGCTGAATCGATTGAAGAATTGAAGAAGAATGTCCGAGCGATAAATTGCTCCAATTGCGGCGCACCGATTGACCTTGCGACTTCGTCAGTCTGTACACATTGTGGTTCGGCGATTTCGATGCTCGACATGAATCAGGCGCAACAGACGCTGGCCCAGCTACAGAGGGCGGCCGAACCTCATCCGATAGATCCCGCGCTACCGTTCGAGCTGGAAATGGCAAAACGCGACGCGGAGCGTTCATTTGGTCCGGTAAAGTCGGCGCCGGATCCGTGGAGCATGGCCGGAAATTCCCTGCTCGTTCGGGAAGTTCTGGATGCGGTATCCAAATGGCTGAACCGCACCTGACGAACTACTGCAGGAATTGATCGAGCTGGGTGCGGGTGATCCGCCAAAGCGAGCCGATCCGCTTTCCCTTCATCTCGCCTGCTTCGAGACTCGCGATGACATCGACTTCGGAAACGCCAAGCACCTTTGCGGCATCTGCCGGAGTCAGAATTTCCGGCCATGTCCGGACTGGCGTGGTTGTAGCCACCTGATGGATCAGGTCCTTTGCCATGGTCAAACCAACGGCGATTTCCGCTCCAACCCCGCCGGCGCCCGTCCCACCCTTTTCAAATCCCTGCGCCATCTGGTATTTCACGAAATCGTTTAGATTTCCGATCGCCGATATTCCGGAACGCTTATCGATTGCCTGTTCCACTTCGGCCGGTACGGAAAGATTCTCCAGAACAAACGTGGCCAGTTCGATGCCGTACTTTTCCTTCATGTAGGGATTGATAATGGGAAGCAGCGCGGCGCCCAGCTCTCCCTGTCGTGTTGCGATATCCAGCGCCGGTATCTTGCTGGATGCCAGTGCCTCGCTGAATACACTGACGATTCTCGACCGCATGACGCCCTCGAATTCGTCCAGACGGAAATGATCGTCTGTTCCCGCAACTTCCTTCAGGAATCGAGGCGCGTCGACGATGCGAAAGTCATATGTCCCAAACGCACGCAGGCGAACGATACCGAAATCCTGGTCACGAACCATCACCGGATTTGCCGTGCCCCACTTGTTTCCGGTAAACAATCGGGTCGTGACGAAGTACACATCCGCCTTGAATGGTGATTCGAAGCCGTACCTCCATCCCTGAAGCCGTGTGAGCACCGGGATGTTGTTCGTCGTGAGTGTGTGGTTCCCGGGCCCGTAGAGGTCGCCGTACTGGCCCAGGTAGACAAACTGAGCCGTCTGGGATTCCCGCACGATCAGCTGCGCGCCCCGCTTGATTTCCTTGTCGTCGTCCGGAAAACGGTAAGACAGGGTGTCCCTGGAGTCGTCTGTCCATTCAATAATCTCAACCAGCTGGCTCTTGACCAAACCCATCATGCTCATCTGCGCCTCCCGTACGAACGAAATCGGAAATCATTCTGACACGGGGCCATGCCGCGCAATAAGTTGGGGAAAATGTTTTTGCGTACAAAATGAAACTTGTCGTACCGCTCACTCGGTGCTTCGCACCAGCCTCTCCCTTTTTCACGAGAGGGACTTGTTCGAAACATTTTCCACTAGCCAGGCTTGGGGCGAACGATCCCCAGGCGTTTCATTCTGGACTGCAAGGACGTTCGCTTCATGCCCAGGCGGGTTGCAGCTCCAGCCGGTCCCCCGATCACCCAGTCAACTTCGCGCAATACCTTCAGAATCAACTGACGTTCCGATTCATCCAGCGCAGATCCTCGGGTGGAGGCCGGATTCGAACCAACAGTCAATTCCGAAAGTGGAGCTTCCAGCACCAGTCCAGTGCTGAGAATGACGGAGCGTTCGATGAAATTTTCCAACTCACGAATATTTCCCGGCCAGCTCCAGTCGCTGAGGGCTCGCAGCGTCTCATCGGGGATCGACGTAATGTGACGGTTCATCCGGCTGCAGTATCGCTGCGTGAAGTATCGAACCAACCGGGGAATATCCTCGCGGCGCTCCCGGAGTGAAGGCAGGCGCACGGGAAACACATTGAGCCTGTAAAACAGATCCGCCCGAAACTCACGCTTCCCCACCATTTCCGAAAGATCCCTGTTGGTTGCCGCAATAACTCTGACATTTGTCCGGATCGTGCGGGAGTTTCCCAGTCTCTCGAATTCACGCTCCTGCAGAACCCGAAGGAGCTTTGGCTGGACTTCCAGCGGGATATCCCCGACCTCATCCAGAAACAGGGTCCCGCCATCTGCAATCTCAAAACGACCGAAACGCTGTGTGAGTGCGCCTGTGAAAGCGCCTCGCTCATGTCCGAATAGTTCGCTCTCCAGAAGGCCAGTCGGGATCGCCGAGCAGTTGATCTTCACGAATGTCCGTTTCACTCGTCCGCTTTGTTCATGAATGGACCGCGCGATGAGTTCCTTTCCAGTGCCGGTTTCGCCAAGAAGCAAGACCGTGGAATCCGTCGGCGCCACCTTCCGGACCTGCTCAAAGACCGTTTTCAAGGCGCGGCTCTCACCGATGATTTCCCTGAAACGGACTTCGGATTGGATTTCGTCTTCGAGATAGTGTTTTTCGCGAGTCAGCTTGTTTTTCAGCCGTTGAATTTCCTGATACGCCATCGCATTGTCGACGGCCATCGCAACCTGCGCAGAAACCAATTGAAGGAATCTTCGGTCTTCGTCGCGATAGGTGCCGGATTTGAGGCTTGCAAGATTCAAAACCCCCAGGCGCTTCTGTGAAGTGGTCAACGGAACCATGCAGAACGAATGGACACCGTATTCCTTGAAGAGGGCTGTCAGCACAGGAAATCGGCGTTCCTGATCCACCTCGTGGACGAGTATGGATTCCTGCGTATCCACAACCAATTTACCGGGCTGTTCCTTTGCGGGCCATTCCTGCCCGATGAGAACATCGACGGGAAACTCGGTATCGATGAGGTGAAGTCTCATGACGTCATGTTTCGAGTCGTACAAAGAAACATAGGACAGGTTGAATTCGACGACCGTGCGAAGAAGATGTGCAAGCTGAGTAAAGAGCTTTGAAAGATTTCGTTCGGTGGCGATGCTTTCCGTCAGTTTGAGCAATGCGGACAATCGCTCGGCACTGAGCTGCACGTCTTCCGCCTGACCAGGTTTCATGACGCGCGAGAATAGCATTCTCCTGGAGGCCATCGTTGAATTTCCTCTGTGCCTCTTGTTCGGCACGTGACGAAATGAAGGCTCCAATCCCTCGTCTTTCTGGCATTCGCCCCGAGCGGGATTAAGAGATCACTCGCTTCAGATCCCTTTGAACACTAAGCAGTTCGATCTTTGCTTGATATCAGAATGACGTTTGGACGCCGGATTGCGAATCAGTGTTGTCAGGAAAGGGGAACTGTCCAATGTCCAGGAGTCAGAGAGTGCGCTTGTCGTCCGACTGTGAATTCCTCGTGAAAGCAATACAGGGTGTCGTCTGGGAAGCTGATCCGAAGACTGTCCGCTTTACTTTCGTAAGCGAGCAGGCACGGCTGATTCTCGGATATCCGATTGAGATGTGGCTGGAGGAGAACTTCTGGGTGAATCACCTTCACGCCGATGATCGAGCCGCCGCTGTCGAGGCATACGTGCGTGCGACATCCATGGGACGGGATCATGAGTTGGAGTACCGCATGATCCATTCCGATGGCCATGCTGTGTGGTTTCGCGACTCGGTGTTTGTCGATATGCAGGACGGTAAGGCGATTCGGTTGCGGGGAATTCTCATCGATATATCGGAACAGATGCAGATGCAGCATGCGATCA
>Ga0070690_100000800_pt1 | contig 15949 bp, 17 predicted proteins | sample KBSS33HmetaG_FD_64671 | JGI IMG/M metagenome (GOLD analysis project Ga0070690, IMG submission 64671) | Switchgrass rhizosphere microbial communities from Kellogg Biological Station, Michigan, USA - KBS S3-3H metaG | ecosystem: Host-associated > Plants > Roots > Rhizosphere ... | reverse complement strand
CGGCAATCTCGATCCGGACGAACAGGCGTACCTCGAACAGATCGGGCACTTCCAGCAGCGCGAAGGCGCCTACGCGCTGATCCAGGGCAGCAAGCCGCAGACACTGTCCGACGCACTCAACGATTCGCCCATCGGGCTCGCAGCCTGGCTCACGGAGAAGTTCCAACGCTGGAGCGATTGCGATGGTGACATCGGCAACTGCTTCACGATGGACGAGATGCTGACGAACACCATGGTCTACTGGGTCACGTCGAGCATCGGCGGCTCGTTCGCGCCGTACTACGACGTGATGAATGCGGGTCCGCCGCGCTGGATAGCGGAGGGTGTCAAGCAGGCGCTCGGCTCGGACCAGGTGCCGGCAGGGTTCGCGCTGTTTCCCAGGGACCTCTCGCAGCCGCCGCGCGCGTGGGCACAGCGCTTTTTCAATGTGCAGCGCTGGAGCGAATTTCCGCGCGGCGGTCATTTCGCGGCGATGGAGCAGCCCGATGCGCTCGTTGCCGACATCCGCGCGTTCTTCAGGCCGTTGCGCAGCGCCGTTCGGTCAACCCAGGATCAACTGCCATGACACGCCGAACCTGTCGGCGACCCAGGCGAATAGTTTGCTGAATCCGTAGTTGTCGAGCGGCATGAGCACCTCGCCGCCTTCGGCCAGCCGTTCGACCAGGTTGCGCATGCGTTCGGTCGACCGGCATTGCACGCAAAGCGAGATGGCCGGCGTAAACGTGAAGGCATGCGCGACGGTGCTGTCGGTGCACAGGAAGGTCTGGCCACCGATGGAAAAGGTCGCACGACTCACGCCACCTTCGGCACCCGGCGCACCTTTGCCGTAACGCGCGATTTCCACCACGCGCGCCTCGGGAAACAGGGACACGTAGAAACGCATCGCCTCTTCGGCGCGGCCCCCGAACATCAGGAAGGGGACTACCCGGTCGCTCATCCGCTTTTCCTCATCCTGGGTCGAGGGTACCGCGCCCGGCGATGAGCGGTTTTACGGCAGATGGAGTGCCGTCGGAGTTTTCGCACACTGCGGCGAGCCCTTCCGGGCCGCCGGCGGCAGCGGAATAGAAATATGTTGCGGGGTGGGGAACATTTTCGGGGCCTCAGGCATACACAAGGACATGAACACAGAGCCGCATTCCGTTTCCGAACTCCCCGTTCCCAAACGCCTGCCTGGCGGCTGGCGCGCGCTGAGCGATCTGCCCGATGAACGGCTGGTCGAACGCGCCCGGGAGCACGACCTGATGGCCTTCGAGGCGCTGATGCGCCGGCACAACCGCAGGTTGTTCCGCGTCGCCCGCGGCATCCTGCGCGATGCAGACGCGGCAGAAGATGCGGTGCAGGAAACCTACCTGCGCGCCTTCACCCGGCTCGACACCTACAAGCCCACGGGCAGGTTCAGTGCGTGGCTCACACGCGTGGCCCTGAACGAAGCGCTGATGATCCGCCGGCGCGAGCGTACGGATACCGTGTCGATCGATGCCATCGGCGATGAAGCCCTGGTTGCGGTGGAAACCAATGGCTCGGAACCGGCGACCGCCGAACAGTTCGTCGAGGCTGCGCACGCGCGCGCCCTGCTCGAACACGCCATCGATGGCCTGCCGGAGAATTTCCGGATGGTGTTCGTGTTGCGCGTCGTCGAGGGGCTCGACGTGCGCGAGACGGCCGAGTGCCTGGAGCTGAATTCAACCACGGTCAGGACCCGGCTGTTCCGGGCGCAGAAACAGCTGCGCACCGACCTGACCCGCCGCCTGCGCGAGGAGAGCGCCGAGCTCTTCGATTTCGGGGCCGAGCGCTGCGACCGCGTGGTCGAACACGTATTCGAGCGGCTGTCCGCCTGAAGTGGGAATGCGAAGTCTAAACGGCCGCACCTCGCGGCTGGCCAGCACCGGCGGGCTGCATCCGAACTACGTGGCGGGTTATGTCATCGACAGCGCGCCGCGCGCGCTGCGGCGTTATTCCGGCGCCAGGTCCTCGAGCGGAATCACCAGCGAACGTTTGACCGTCTCGAGCACGATCGAAGAAGTGACGTCACGGACCCCCGCCACGCGCAGCAGGCGGCGCATGGTGAAGTCCGACAGGGCCTCGATGTCGCGCACGATGACGTGCAACAGGAAGTCCATCTCGCCCGTCATGGTGTAACAAGCCAGGACTTCCGGCCGGTCGATCAGCGTGCGCCGGAATCTCTCGACGATTTCATCCGAGTGTTGTTCCAGCTTGATCTGCACGATCGCCTGGATGGCCTGTCCGGCGCGTTTCGGATCGACGATGGCCGCGTATCCCTGGATCAGGCCGGAAGCCTCCAGCTGGCGAATGCGGCGTGCGCAGGGAGTGGCCGACAGTCCGACGCGTTCGGCCAGGTCGGTCACGCTGATCCGTCCGTCCCGTTGCAGGACATCCAGGATTCGTCGATCCGTCTTGTCGAGCTTCATATTTGGCGGATTTAACCACAATGTCGATAGAAATTAGTTGAAGTAATCAAAAAATCCGGCTTGCCCTGACAAAAATGGCCATTTTCCGGCAAGGGCGACGGCGGAAGATGCCGCATGGCTCGATTACCCGTTGCCCCCACCCAGGCGGCCGTGAAACTGCGTGGCGACTACGCCAACGCCGCGGCCGACTTTCGCGTCACCCAGCACCACGACAGCTACACCGCCGACGAGCACGCCATCTGGCGGACGCTCTACGAGCGGCAGCTGTCGCTGATGTCCGGGCACGCGGCACCTGAATTCCTCGAAGGCCTGCGCCTCCTGGGCGCCGACGCTCACGGCATTCCGGTCCTCGAAGAGGCCAGCGAGCGCCTGCAGCGTCTGACCGGCTTCGAGGTGATAGGCGTGCCGGGCCTGATCCCCGAGGCGGATTTCTTCGCGCACCTCGCGGAACGGCGCTTTCCTGTCACTGTCTGGATGCGCCGGCGTGACGAGCTCGACTATCTCGTCGAACCCGACCTGTTCCATGACTTCTTCGGCCACCTGCCGATGCTCGCGCACACGGTGTTCGCGAATTTCATCCAGGCCTACGGTGCGATCGGTGCGCATGCGCGCGAACCGGCCGCGCTCAAGATGCTCGCCCGCCTGTACTGGTACACGGTGGAATTCGGCCTGGTGGCGACGTCCCGCGGGCTCCGCGCCTATGGCGCCGGCATCCTGTCATCGAGCGGCGAGACGATCTATGCCACCAAGGCCGATGGACCCGCGCGCATCGCGTTCGACCTGCAGCGCGTCCTGCGCACCAACTACCTGATCGACTCGTACCAGAAAACCTACTTCGTGCTCGACGACATCGAGCAGTTGTTCGACAGCGTGCTGGCCGCGGACTTCGAAAGTATCTTCGCCCAGCCGTCGCAGCCTGAATACGCGCCGGATGCGCGGCTGCCGTCCGATCAGCCCATCGCGTCGCTCGCCGTATCCTGAAGTACACTCGCGCGCTCGCATGCCGAGCGCCCGAACCCGTCCCTCACCACTTGCTGTTTCACTGCGCCGCATCGATCTGGACCGCGGTGGTCGAGCGGTGCTGCGCGACATCGCGTGGCGCATCCGGCCCGGCCAGCGCTGGCTGCTGATCGGCGGGAACGGTGCCGGCAAGACACAATTGCTCAAGCTGGTATCGGGGGCCGTGTGGCCGAAGCCCACCGGCCACGGCAGTCGGCACTACCGGCTGAAGGGCGAGACCTTCGATACGCCGGCCGGCGTCGCCGATGAAATCGCCTACGTCGGCGCCGAGCGCCAGGACCGCTACGAACACTACGAGTGGAATTTCCGGGCGCGCGAGGTCGTCGGCACGGGTCTGCATCGAACCGACATTCCCATGCAGCCGCTGACCGCGGCCGAGAACCGCCGCGCTACGGCGTTGTTAGGCCGGCTGGGCATCGCGGCGCTCGCGGAACGCCGGTTCCTCACGCTCTCGTACGGTGAGCGGCGCCTGGTGCTCATCGCACGCGCACTCGCGAGCCGACCGCGGCTGCTGCTGCTCGACGAGGTCGCGAACGGTCTCGACGCGCGCAACCACGCGCGTCTCCTCGACTGGCTCGCCACCACGTCAGGCTCTTCCATGCCGTGGGTATTCGCCACGCATCGGCAAGGCGACGTGCCTGGCGTGATGACGCACCTGCTCGAGCTCCGGCGCGGCAGGATCCTGCGAACCGGCCCCATGAGCGCGGCGCGCGCGCGCAGGTTGCTCGCGCAGGAAGCGCCCGCGTTTTTTGCACCGGCCGCGCGCCGCGGTACGCGCCGAACCGGGCGACAGCAAACGCTGGTGGCCTTGCGCCGCGCCAACGTGTTCGTCGACGACGTGCACATCCTGCGGGACATCGAATTCGAGATTGGCACCGGCGATTGCTGGGTGGTGCACGGTTCGAACGGTTCGGGCAAGACCACCCTGGTGCGTACGCTGTATGGCGATCATGCGGTCGCCACTGGCGGTGTCATCACGCGGCGTGGCATCGTGCCGGGCGTGCCGCTGGAAGAATTCAAACTGCGCACTGCGTACGTGGCGCCGCACCTGCAGACCTGGCATGCGCCGAAGATGCCGGTGATGGAAGTCGTCGCATCCGGGCGCCATGCGAGCATCGGGCTCAATGATCCGATCAACGCCACGGATCGCCGCCACGCCGAGAGTGCGCTGCGGAGATTCGGGATTTTCGGCCTTCGCGACCGTTCGCTCTCCGAACTGTCCTACGGTCAGGTGCGGCGCGTGCTGTTCGCGCGCGCCTGGGCGCGCGAACCCGAGCTGGCGTTACTGGATGAGCCGTTCGCCGGGCTGGATCGCGCGACTCGCGCGGATCTCGCTCATCGCCTGAATCGCTGGCTGGAAAGGGGCGGCAGCTGCGTGATCGCCACGCACCATCGCGATGAGTGGCCGGCGCGCACCACGCACGTTCTCGAACTCGAGCAGGGCCGCGCAGTCGCGTGCCATGCGCTGGGGGATGCATGAGCAGACACGCGCACATCGCACTCGCCATCGGTCTCGCCATGGTGGGCCTGATGGTCCTGTTCCTGCACGACGGCCGCAGGCCCGACACCGTCGTCGTCAGTCTGCCCGCGGGCCCGTCGCAGCCGCGCCTGCCCGCCACCGAAGCAGGTCTCGACCCGGCGGCGCTCGAGGCCGCGGTCGCCTATGCGGACAAGCGCCGCACCTCCGCGCTGGTCGTGAGCCGCGGCGGGCACATCGTTTTCGAGAAGTACTGGAACGATACGAGCTTCGATACTCCGGTCGCGCCGGGCTTCGATCCGGCGCTGGTCGCGCTGTCCGTGAGCTCGGCGCTCGACGACCGGCTCATCGGCAGTCTCGACCAGCCGCTGTCCAGTTTCGTTCCCGGCGCGACCGCGGACATCGCCGCGATTCCACTGCGCGAAGTGCTGGCACGCGATCGCGCCGGGTTTTCGCTCGAGCAGTCCACCGACCTCGTGGCGCTGGTCCTGGAGCATGTGACGCGCCAACCGTACGAGAAGCTCATGGCCGAGCGGTTGTGGAAGCCGATCGGCGGCGGCGGCCTGGAGTTCGAGCGGCAGGACGGCAAGTTGCGTCCGAGGGGTGTCAACACCACCTGCTGCGTCCGTGTACGACTCGGTGACTGGATGCGCGTCGGTGAAGTGCTGGCCAACGACGGCAATTTCGAAGGCGGGCAGGTGGCGCTGCCGCACTACGTGAAACTGATGCTGAGCCCGGCACACAAGGACTCGCCGCACGGATATTTCACGCGCGTCGACGGTTCATTCGCCACGCACGACGTGGCCTGGCTCGAGGGCCGGGACGATCAGCGGATGTGGATCGTGCCGTCGCTCAAGCTCGCGATCCTGCGGCTCGGCGAAGCGCCTGGGAAGGCGGAGGGCTGGGACGAGTCGATGATTCCCGACAGCATCATTCGCGGCACCAGCGGATGGCAACCGCACACCGCAACCGAGGCGGTCGATCCGGGCAAATACGCGCCACATTGAGTGGCGCGCGCGACGCCTCAGCCGAGCGCGCGCCGGATCTTTTCGATGAGCGCCTTCTCGGCGGCGTCGGCGCCGTCGGCATCCATCAGTTCGGCGGCGGTTGCAACCAGCGTCTTGCGCAGGTCCGGGCTCAACGCATTCTTCGCTTCAGCGAGCAGCTGATCGATGCCCGCGGCGGAGAGCGCTCCATCTACCTGCGGCAGCTGGGTGTAGACCGCGTCCGTGACCTTGCCGAGCAGCTTCGAGAATTCCTGCGGACTCGGGTTGGCGAAGATCGGGATGGCCTTGACCTTCTTGAAGAGGAAGTCGCGTTCTTCGAGGCTGCCGGCATTGTCGACGCCGATCACGACCGTGAGAACCGCGAGGAAGGCTTCCGTGTTCTTTTCGAATTTCAACGGCATGGTAGTTCCGGCTTTGCGAATCGGCGGGCGCGGAATCTACGTGATTTGGCAGGGCGCCGCAATCAGCGCGTCGATACGGGCGTGGTCGCTCGCCGGCTTCGCCGTACGCAGCCGGTGCAGCTTGCGCGGCGGCCTCACGAGTCAGCTGATCGGCATGCACAGCACCGAAAGGTTGCCGCCGCGCTTCGCCCCCCGGCTGCCTCGCTCCGACACGCCCGTATCGACACGCTGATTACGGCGCCGACTGCGGGCTTGGCCACTACCTTTTGTTACACCGAAATGAGGAATGTCCCCATTTCAGAGCGTGAGCGCGGTTTCGAAGATTTCGACAGCCTGGCCCACGATCCAGACGCCGTCGAGCTTGCCATCGGTGAATTCCAGTTCCACGTCGACGCGTCCCGCGCGATGCAGGTGATGGCCCTGCGCGCCGGTGAATCGCGCGGTCGAGCCATCGTGCGGCAGCAGGCCCTGCTCCGCGAGATACGCGCCTAACAAGCCGTGCGCGTTGCCACTGACCGGGTCCTCGGGTATGCCCAGCGCCGGGCAGAACATGCGCGACTCCGTGAGACAACCCGTCATCGCGTGCGATAGCGTGAACACGAAGAATCCGGCGGCGCCGAGCTGCGCGGAAAGCGTGGTCAGGCGCGAGAAGTCGGGTTTCAGCTGTTTGAGCTGTTCGGTGCTGCGCACGCCGATCAGGAGGCGCGTGCCCGCGCCGCCGACGATGCGCAGCGGGCAGCGCGTGTCGATGTCGCCGGTCGAGAGCGCCAGCGCGTCGAGCACCGCGAGGCGCTCGCGATCGTTCAGCTGCCGGCCGAGTGGCGGCGCCGGCTGGCGCACGGCGATGTGACGCGTCGCGCCTTCGCCGCGGACTTCGATGTCGACCGTGCCCGACTTCTGTCGCTGGCGGACGCGGCCCTTGTCGCCGCTGCGAGCCGTGCCGTCGCGCGACAACACGAAGTGAGTCGCGACCGTCGCATGACCGACGAAACTCGCCTCGGTGCGCGGCGTGAAAAATCGCACGCGCAGCTGGTGGTCGGAGCCGTCCGGCTTGAGCACGAAGGCGGTGTCGGCATTGTTGAGTTCGCGCGCGATGGCGAGCATTTCCGCATCGGTGAGCGAATCCGCATCGAGCACCACGCCGGCCGGATTGCCGGTGAAACGCTCGGTGGTGAAGGCGTCGACCTGGAATATGCGGATGCGGCGGCTCATGTCGGACTCTTGGCGGGCCGCGAATTCTACCCGCAAACAGCGGGCACTCAAGGGCGCAATTTCCGATAAGATCCGGTCCACCTCGGGGTGGCCGGTGCGAGTGCACGGGCCTGAGATGCGGATAGGCCGCGAACCCGTCGAACCTGATCCGGCTAGTACCGGCGGAGGGATAGGAATGCTGCACTCCAGGCGCGCGCTCTGCGCAATTTCATTGTTGTTTGTCTCTTTCACGACCACGGCAGACGAGGCGCCGCTCGAAGAGGTCGTGGTCACGGCGCAGCTGCGCGATCGCAGCCTGCACGAACTCCCCGCCAGTGCCACCGTGCTCGACGCGCACGCGCTCGAGACCGCGGGCGTGCAGCACTTCCAGGACGTGCTCAACCTGGTGCCCAACCTCAACTGGTCGGCGGGCACATCGCGGCCTCGCTACTTCCAGTTGCGCGGCGTCGGCGAGCTCGAGCAGTGGCAGGGTGCTCCCAATCCTTCGGTGGGGTTTCTCATCGACGGCATCGACTTCTCGGGCGTCGGCATGCCCGCGACGCTCGCCGACGTGGAGCGCATCGAGGTGCTGCGCGGTCCGCAGGGCACGGCGTATGGCGCGAACGCGCTGGGCGGCCTGATCGCGGTCAACACCCGGGCGCCGCAACGCGAGGCGGACGCGAATGCAAACGTGATGTTCGGTGATCACGGGACGATTGGCGCGAGCGGCGCGGTGGGCGGACCGATTGGCGCTGGCGAAGCCGCGTGGCGATTCTCGGCCGGCAACTTTCGGAGTGACGGTTTCCGGCGCGACAGCTTCCTGGGGCGCGACGACACCAACGGCTACGACGAGAGCAACGCGCGACTGCGATTCAGCGCGCAGCCGCTCGACTCGCTGCACGCCGACTTCACCGTCATGTGGGCCGATCTCGACAACGGCTACGACGCGTTCTCGATCGACAACTCGCGCACCACGCTGTCCGACAAACCGGGCCGCGACGCGCAGCAGGTGCTGGCGGGTGCGCTACGCCTCGACTACACCGGCGCCGAGGCGTTCAAGGTAGTCAGCCGCACGGCCTTCGGTGACTCCGACAGCGTCTACTCGTTCGACGGCGACTGGGGCAACGACCAGAGCTGGGGCGCGAACTCGCCGTACGACTACTTCGAGTCTTTCGATCGCGATCGGCGCACCGCGAGCGAGGATCTGCGGCTGGTGTCCAGCGCCTCGGTGGACGCCGGTGCCGGTTTCGCCTGGCTCGCGGGAATCTACGCGCTGCGCACCGACGAGTCCGTGACGCAGCGGGACGTGTGGCGCGACCGGTTGTTCGGCGACGGCGAGAGCCGGCTCGACAGCGACTACAGCGCCACCAACCTGGCGCTGTACGGCGAGCTCGAGTGGCGGCTCGCGCGCGCCACGGTGTTGTCGGTGGGACTGCGCGGCGAGAATCGCAAAGCCGACTACCATGACTCCGACGGCGCCGCCTTCTCCCCGGATGAAACGATGTTCGGTGGCTCGGTGAACCTGCGCCACGATTTCGGTGTGCGGACCAGCGGTTACATGACGTTGTCGCGCGGCTACAAGGCGGGCGGATTCAACATCGGCGCCGATGTGCCGGCGGACAAGCGCGGTTTCGACGCGGAGACGCTGCAGAACCTGGAAGTCGGGATGCGCGTGAACGACGGCGAGAGCCTCGGAGGTGAGCTCGCGTTGTTCTACATGCGCCGCTACGACCAGCAGGTGCAGAGCGGCCAGCAGCTCGAGCCGGGGAATCCCCTGACTTTCGTGATGTACACGGACAACGCGGCGCGCGGCGAGAATTACGGCCTGGAGGGCACGTTGCGCTGGCGTCCCGTGCCGCGGCTGCTCGTGGACCTGCGCGGCGCCATTCTCGAGACGCGTTACATCGGTTATGAATTCGACGGCCGCGACCTCAACGGCCGCGAACAGGCGCACGCGCCGCAATATCAATACGACCTCGGTCTGGAGTACCGGCATGCCCGCGGGCTGTTCGCACGCGTGGATTTCGCGGGTGTCGACGACTTCTACTTCGACACCTCGAACGACGAGCAGGCTCCGGCGCGCATGCTCACCAATGTCAAGGCTGGCTACTCGGGGGAACACTGGCGCGCAGAAGTTTGGGTACAGAATCTGTTCGACAGGTACTATTCGCAGCGCGGCTTCTTCTTTGCCCTGGAGCCGCCGGATTTCACACCAAAACGTTATGTGCAGGCGGGAGATCCGCGCCACGCGGGGATCACGGTGACGTACACGTTTCGCTGACGGAGAACCAGATGGACATCGGCGTCGAGATCAGCCTCTATCCACTGCGCAACGACTTCATTCCTCCGATCCGTGGCTTCATCGATCGCCTCAATGCCGACGGGCGCTTCAGGGTGTTGACCAACGACATGAGCACGCAGGTTTTCGGACGCTACGAGGACGTCATGGAGGCGCTGACTCGCGAGCTGCGTCCCACTTTCGAGCGCGACGGCAAGTCGATATTCGTCATGAAGGTGCTGGGGCCGCTGGGCTGATCATCGCGGCGTCGTGGCATCTCCCAGCACAGCACTCGATCCCATCGAGATCCTGGCGGTCGCGACCGGGCTGATCTACGTCGTGCTGGCGACGCGTCGCAACCGCCTGTGCTGGGTGGCGGGCGCGGTGAGTTCCGCCGCGACGGCGTACACGTTGCTCGTGAGCGCGTTGCCGTTGCAGGCGCTGCTGCAGGTCTACTACGTGGTGGTTGCGGGATATGGCTGGTTCAACTGGACGCGCAGCGCCACCCAGGGTGAGCTGCCGGTCGGCACGTGGCCGTACTCCTGGCACCTGGTCGCCGCGGTGGTGCTCACGGCGTTGTCGCTCGGCACCGCGCGCCTGGTCGCGACCGGCGTGCAGGACGACTGGCCGCTGCTCGACTCGCTGACGCTCTGGTTCAGCCTGCTCGCGACCTGGCTGCAGGCGCGCGCGCGCCTGGAGAACTGGTTGTACTGGGTGATCATCGACACGCTGATGGCATTCCTGTTCTTCGCGCAGCAGAAGTACTGGCTGTCGGCGCTCATGATCGTGTACGTCATCATTGCGGCCGCGGGCTTCGTCGCCTGGCGCCGCCGGTTCCGCGCGCAGACGGTGCCTGCATGATCGACGGCGGCCTGCTGCAGCACGTGCCCGGTTGCGAGAACGGCGACGCGCCTTACTCGCAGGAATTGCTCGGCGGCGGCAAGGTGAATCGCAGCTTCCTGGTGCGCACGCGCCGTGGGCGTTTCGTGGTGCGCCTCAACGAAAACGTGGCCACCGATCCGGGTCTCGATCGGGATCGCGAGCTCGTGCTGCATACCCTGGCGGCCGGCGCGGGCATTGCGCCGCCGATCATCTACGCGTGCCCGGATCGATCCTGCCTGATCACTGACTACCTTGAAGGCCGGCTGTGGACGCCGCATTACTTCACGCGCATGCGCGACCTGCGCGCGCTCGGCCAGCGTCTCAGGGCGTTGCACGCCGTGCCGCCACCCAACGTGCCGCGTTTCGACCCGTTGGCGGCCGCGCGGCGTTATGCCGACATCATCGTCGGCCACGATCCCGAAGACCTGCCACGCCTCGAGGATTTGTTGGGCCGCGGCGCCGAAGCGCTGCAGCGCTCGCGTTCGTCGCAACGTGCCGCATGCATCGTGCACAGCGACCTGCACCACGGCAACGTCGTGACCGCGGATCGCATCTACTTCATCGACTGGGAGTACGCACAGGTCGCCGACCCCTTGCAGGACCTCGCCTGTATCGTGGCGTACTACCCGCGCGCCGCGGTGCACGGCGCGCTGCTGCTCGAAGCCTCGGGGCTCGCGGACACCGGCGCGACTGCGCAGATGCTCGCGGAGCTCACGCGTGTCTTCAATCTGCTGACTTATCTCTGGTATCGCGCCCGCCGGGTGGCGCGCAGCGTGCCCGCCACCGACCTGCAACTGGAATCCTCGGCGCTGCGGCGTCTGCTCACGCTGGCGCCCGACGCCTGACCTCGGCACACTAGCCGCCCTGCGCCAGGAGTTGGCGTCAACGGGACGGTTGGCTGGAATGACGACGCTGCAGGTGATCGATCGGGACGGTGTTTCTCACGACGTGGAGGCGAAGCCGGGGCTCAAGGTGATGGAAGTGCTGCGCGAGCTCGACTACGGCGTCGCGGCGATCTGCGGGGGCATGTGCTCATGCGCTACCTGCCACATCTACGTTGATCCGGGCTGGCTCGACAAACTCCCGCCGCCGATGTCCGACGAGCGCGACTTGCTCGGCGAGTTAGCCCACTACAAGGACAACTCGCGTTTATCCTGCCAGGTGGAAATCACTGCGGCGTTGTCAGGTCTCAAGGTCACCATTGCCGAGGACGAATGAGTCTGGGAATCGAATGGCTGTACGCGTTCGCGATCCTCGGTGGATTGATCGCGGCGTGGCGCATCTGGCAGAACCTGCAGAAGCTGCGCCAGCGGCAGAACGATTCCTGGGACGCGCGGCTCATCGACCAGCTGCGCAAGCGCGGTTCGGATCCCTTCAAGCCGCACGACGTCGACTTCTTCCTGGCGTTTCCGAATCCCGATGCGGCCATGCAGGTCGAGAACCAGCTGCGCGCCGAAGGCTTCGACGCCGAGATTCGCGACACGCCGGACAACGGTGAGCTGCGCTACGTCCTGCACGCACACAAGTCGATGAAGCTCACCGTGCCCGACATGCAGGAGCTCAGCCGCCGGCTCACCGATGCCGCGACCCAGCGCGGCGGGCGTTACGATGGCTGGTCGGCCAAGCAGGTGCCGATCGACGCGCCGGGCAGATAGTCAGGGCGTCAGGGCCGACCTCGCTCGAGCATTTCGCGGAGCCGTGATTCACGCTCGTCAGTCAGCCGCTTCTTGAGCGCCAGAAAGTCCAGCGGGTACATCGAACCCCAGCAAAGCGAGTGATTCGCTTCTTCGCAGGCGAAGGTCGCCGCGAGTTCGGCATCGCGAAACTTGATCCAGGCCGTCTGCGCCTCGCGCAACTTCTTGACGAACACCGTGTTCGTGGCTTCCTTACCGATCAGCTCCTGGTAGGTGGCATTCAGTCTGCGGTCCGACTCTTCGAATGCGTCGCGCGCGCACGCGGCCATTTCCAGCGTCGTGCCCCCGTCGTTGCACTTGACGGGTGGCTCCCGGGGCGTGTCGGCCGTCGAGATGGATGCGGCGCCGATCCCGATCATTGCCAGCGCCGCCCATTTCATTTCTTCTTCTCGGTCTGCTTCTTGACGGCTTCAGCGGCGGCCTTGATGGCCTCCGGATCGCCGAGGTAACCGCTCTTGATCGCCTTCAGGTTCGCGTCGAGCTCGTAGACGAGCGGAACCCCGGTGGGGATATTGAGCTCGGTGATGTCGGCTTCGCTGACGTTGTCGAGCATCTTGACCATCGCGCGCAATGAGTTGCCGTGCGCCGCGACCAGCACGTTCTTGCCGAGCTTGAGTTCCGCCACGATGCGGTCGTTCCAGAAGGGCAACACGCGCGCCAGCGTGTCCTTGAGCGACTCGCTCGCGGGCAACACGCGGGGGTCGAGATTCGCGTAACGGCTCTCGTGCACCGGGTGACGTTTGTCGGTGATCTCCAGCGGCGGAGGCGGGATGTCGTAGCTGCGGCGCCAGATCTTGACCTGCGCTTCGCCGTGTTTCTCCACGGTCTGCGCCTTGTCGAGTCCCTGCAGTGCGCCGTAGTGCCGCTCGTTGAGGCGCCAGCTGCGTTCCACCGGCAGCCACATCAGGTCCATCTCGTCGAGCACGATCCACAACGTGCGGATGGCGCGCTTCAGCACCGAAGTGAAGCAGATGTCGGGCACGAGGCCGGCCTTCCTGATTTCGACGCCGGCGGAACGCGCCTCGAGTCGTCCCTGCTCGGAAAGATCCACGTCATGCCAGCCCGTAAAAAGGTTTTCGACATTCCAGACGCTCTGACCATGTCGAACCAGGATCAATTTACCGGGCATGAACGACCTCCGTTTTGGGGGCGCCATGTTAACCGTCAGATGGCCAGATGAGAATCGAGACCGTGTACGCAGCGGATGCGGCGCTCTTTGCGCGTGGCCGCGAGAATCGCGAGATTGGCGGGCAACATCTCGCGCGATGCCGCGGGGTGGTGCAGGTGGCAGGCGATGCCGCCGAACAGCAGCGTCTGTCGACGGACGCCGGCGAAACCGAGGCGCTGCGCCAGTTCCTTGTCCTCCGGACCCCAGCCGACGAAGTCTTCGTCGAAGCCATTGACGCGGACCAGGTCGTCGCGCCAGGCGGCGAAGTTGCAGGACTTGACCGCCACGAAGCCGTTGGCGAGCCGGCGCATCGCGCCGGACAGCAGCGGCGAGTGAAGTAGATAGGCGCGGCGCAGGCCGCCGAGCCCGCGCGTGAACGGCCCGGGCGTCGCCGACGGGTCGGCGAGCAGGTCGCGCGTCAGCGCCGGGTCGGCGCGGGCGCGTACGCCCTGGGTGAACCAGCCACGGCGTGCGATGCGCCGGTGATCGGCGACGAACCCGGCGTGCAGCAGCATGTCGCCGTCGACGAAGACGAGGTAGTCGGCCCGGGTCGCGGCGATGGCGAGGTTGCGCAGGCGCGCGACACGGAATCCCTGGTGTTCCTGGCGCACCACGCGCATCGGCACTCTGGAGCGCCGCATGCAGCTGTCGATCAGCGTGCGCGTCGGCTCGCCGGAGCCATCGTCGGCAATGACTATATCGTCGGGTCGCATCGACTGGTGTTCGACGTTCGCCAACACCGCCGCCAACGCATCCGGACGCTCGTAGGTCGTGATGACGAGCGCGAGGCGCAAGCCGGCTCGCCTAACTTCCCGCGAGGCTGCGCACCGCGTCGAGGCCGACGGTGAGCGTCGCGAAGTCGGCGGTGCCGACGCCGCGCATCTCGGTGAGCGTGCGCTTCCAGGCCGCGAGCTTGTCGTCGCGCGCCTCGCTCCAGCGCGCCAGCTGCTCGCCGACGCGACGTGCTCCTGGTTGCCGCAACACCTGCTGCGTGAGTTCGCGATGCGCGCGCATGGCTGCATCGCGCAAACCGGTGCGCGCCGTCGCCTGCCACGAGCCGTCGACGCCGAGCCGGTCGATTTCCACGTGCAGCCAGTCGAGGCCGAGCGCGACGCCGAGCTCGAACCAGGCGTGCGCCACTTCGGCCACCGGCGCGCGTTCACTGCGCGCCAGCGCCACGATGTCCAGCGCGGGCTCGAGCACCGCGAGCCGCGCGATGCGCCGGGCGAGTTTCTCCGGCACCCTGGCCGCGAGCAGTTCCCCCAGCACCGTGTCGTGTTGCTCGCGCGCGCGGCCGGTCATCGCCGAGTCGATGTTGTCATCGAGCGCCTGCACACCGGCGCGCAGTTCGCGCACCGCAGCCTCGATCGGCAGGTCCCGGTCGCGATTGCGCAGCAGCCAGTAGCTCGCGTGGCGCAGCAGCCGCGACGTGCGGAAGAACATGCCGTACTGCACGCCGGCCGGTACGCGCGTGTCGAGCGCCTCGATGTCCACCCACAACGCACGCATCGCGAACACTTCGCGCGCGATGGTGTAGGCGCGCGAGATCACCGCCGCGTCGGCGCCGGTGTCTTCCTGCGCGCGCGTCACGAACACCGGGCCCATGCGGTTCACCAGGCTGTTGGTGGTCTGGGTCGCGACGATTTCGCGCTTCAGGCGATGGCGGGTGATCTCGCGTGCGTAACGCTTGCGCAGTGGCGCGGGGAAGTAGCGCTGCACTTCGTTGGCGAAGTACGGGTCGTCGGGCAGGTCGGAGTCCAGCAGGTGGTTGCTGAGCCAGATCTTGCTGTACGACAACACCACGGCGAGCTCGGGCCGCGTGAGTCCGAGACGCTGCTTGCGCCGCTCGGTGAACTCATCCTCGGTGGGCAGGAACTCGATCGCGCGGTTCAGGTGCCCGCCACGTTCCAGCGCGCGCACCAGGCTCTGGTACTCGGTGAGGCGCTCGGGCGCGCGTTGCTCGAGCACCGACAACGCCTGTCCCTGCAGGTAGTTGTTGCGCAGGACCAGCGCGGCCACTTCGTCCGTCATGCTGGCGAGCAGTTTGTCGCGCGCTGCGCGCGTCAGGCGCCCCTTGCGCGCGACATCGGCCAGCAGGATCTTGATGTTCACCTCGACGTCCGAGGTGTTCACACCGGCGGAGTTGTCGATCGCATCGGAATTGCATCGCCCATTCTTCACGGAATAGGCGATGCGTGCTTTCGGCGTCATGCCGAGATTTGCGCCCTCGCCCACCACCTTGGCGCCGATGTCGGTCGCGGCGATGCGGATTGCATCATTCGCCTTGTCGCCTACGTCGGCGTTGGTTTCGCCTGGACCACGCACGTAGGTGCCGATCCCGCCGAACCAGAGCAGATCGACGGGCGCCTTCAGAATGGCCGACATCACTTCGGCCGGCCGGG
>Ga0070690_100000790_pt1 | contig 16064 bp, 14 predicted proteins | sample KBSS33HmetaG_FD_64671 | JGI IMG/M metagenome (GOLD analysis project Ga0070690, IMG submission 64671) | Switchgrass rhizosphere microbial communities from Kellogg Biological Station, Michigan, USA - KBS S3-3H metaG | ecosystem: Host-associated > Plants > Roots > Rhizosphere ... | reverse complement strand
GGCGCCGATGCCGCCGGTCTTGTTGTCCTCATGCAGCACGATCGCCTTGCTGGTCTTGTGCACCGACGAGAAGAGCGCCTCCTTGTCGAGCGGAACCAGTGTGCGCAGATCCACGACTTCCAGATCGATACCTTCCTTGCTCAGCATCTCTGCGGCTTCTAAGGCCAGATGCACCATGGCCCCGTACGTGATTACAGAGATATCGTTGCCGGATCGTTTTACGTCGGCTTTGCCGATCGGAACGATATAGTCGTCCTGAGGCAAGGTGGCCTTTATACGTCGGTAGAGAAACTTGTGCTCGAAGTAGATGACCGGATTCGGGTCACGGATCGCCGCCTTGAGCAGACCCTTTGCATCGTAGGGCGTGGACGGTGCGACGAGCTTGAGTCCCGGGGAATGAAAGAACCAGCCCTCCGGACATTCTGAATGAAACGGTCCTCCATGGACGCCGCCGCCGAACGGCGCGCGGATGACCATCGGAACTGCCGCACCCCACCGATAGTGATTCTTGGCTGCAACTTCGGTGATTTGATCAAACGCGCAAGAGATGAAGTCTGCAAACTGCATCTCGACCACCGGACGCATACCCATCATGGCTGCGCCGATTGCCGCACCGACAAAACCGGATTCGGCCAGCGGAGTGTCGAGGATCCGCCATTCGCCGTATTTGTCGAGAAACCCTTCGGTAATTCTGAACGCTCCTCCGTAGGCCCCGACATCTTCACCCATGATAAATACCCGTTCATCTCGCGTCATCTCCTCGTCGAGCGCCTGTGAGATAGCCTCCAGGTACGTCACCTCTCCCGTGGCTTGCTGCGTTGCGGTAGTCATGCGGCACTCCTTGAATGGTTCGCGTGGTGACAGTCATTGAGCTCTGTGGCGAACACCCCCTCCAACACTTCCGGTCCGTCTGGCAATGGACTCTGCTCGGCAAATTCAAGACCGGCTTCCACTTCCTTTTTCGCCCGCTCGCCCACCTCATGGAAATAGGTTTCGTCGCCGTACCCCAGCTCGATGAGCAGGCGCTCTGCCGCGAGAATCGGATCCCGTTTCTTCCATTCTTCCAACAGCTCTCGTGGAACATATTTGGCTGGGTCGTGCTCCGAGTGGCCATGCATGCGCATCGTCTTGAACTCCAGGAACGTGGGCCCTCCGCCGGATCGGGCTTTTGCAATCGCATGCTTGGCCGCCACATACACGGCCGCCACGTCGTTGCCATCCACGATCTCCCCGGGCATCCCGTAGGCCTTTGCCCGCTCAACGACATCAGCAATCGCCATTTGATAGCGGAGCGGCGTGGAGTAAGCGTACTGATTGTTGGTACAGAAGAGCACAACGGGAAGCTTCCGCACTGCCGCAAAGTTCATGGCTTCGTGAAAGTCACCACGGCTCGTTCCTCCATCGCCCGTTCCCGCCACAACGATGCGGGATTCTCCTCTCATCTTAAAGGCCAGAGCCGCTCCAGTCGCCACGGGCAAATTATCGGCCAAGTGGCTGACAAAACCGATGATCCCGCGTTTGAGATCACCCATGTGCACATTGCCGTCTTTGCCTTTCGTCGGCCCGGTGCGTTTTCCCAAGTACTGCGCAAGGACTTCGCCCGGCGTGATGCCCCGGATCAGGAAGGCTCCCATATCGCGGTGAAAGGGAGCGATGACATCATCGTGTTCGAGTGCAGAGGCGTACCCCACTGCAATGGCCTCCATGCCATGACTGGTGTAGCAGCCGCCGACAATCCGACCCTGACGATAGAGCGCGGTGATGCGATCTTCCAGCGTCCTCGTGAGCCGGAGGTAGTAATACATGTGAAGCAGGTCGCCTCGTTTGATTTCGTGTGTCACATCTGCCAGGTCCATGAGTACCTCCTCGCAGAGTAGGGGGCGTCAGATTTCAGGCATGTCCTTCCACGACAACAGCGGCTTATTGTCCCGGCACAACGGGCACTGCGCAGGTTCCCACTGAGGCATATCGAGGTCCGCGGCGTAGTAGAACGGGTATTGCGCGACCAAGTCCGTCATCAATGGGAATTGGCCGCTGTCGCGCCTCGCAAAGACCATCATTCCGGCCAGGCACCCACCGTGGTCGGTGATGACCTTTCCAAGTTTGCTGACGCAATTGCCTCGAGTGGTCACATCATTGAGGGCAAGAAACCCCTCGTGGGCTGAGACGGCTCCGATTGTTATCTCGGTACCGATCCGCCCTGTCTCGCCGCTGTAGGGGGTCAAGGTCACGCGCAAGGGCGTCGTGCCTTGAAGCCGGTCCGCGATACCTTGAGCCAGTAGTTCGGCCGCCGACGCTGTTGCCAGTAGTCCGGTGACCGCGTCCGGCCGGAATGTTCGCTTGATCCAGTCTGCCATATCGTCCGCAATGAGGCGGATCAAATCGGGGAAGCGAGCGATGGAGTCGAATCTCAAGTAGGTAGCGGTGTGATGACCCGACACGACTTCGACATGTGTATCGAAAAAGATTGATCGAGCCGATCGTACAATGTGCAGGATGTCCCATTCGCTCAGATTGGTCTGGGGTCCTGCTCGAATGATGACGGCAAGCTTGGCATCAACCTCCGGCGTCGTGTACAGGGCCCGATGGCGCTGCTCGAGTTCTGCGAGGGCCTGCTCCGCCGTCATCGTGGTCATGCGGCCTCCCGGCTGCCAGGCCCGACGACATGCGTCCGCAGCACGCCGATCGGCTGTATTTCCAACTCCACCACATCGCCCGGTTGTAGGAAGCGGTCCAACTCCAATCCGCAACCACCACCCACCGTTCCTGATCCGAACACATCGCCAGGATGGATTGATTCTCCTCTCGAGACATGCGCAATCATCTGAGGGAATGACCAATGGATGGTCCCAAAGCGTCCCCGGGACCATTCTTCCCCGTTCACTCTGGCAACCATTGTCAGGGCTCCAAGATCGGCAATTTCTTCCGGCGTTAAGAGACATGGCCCCAGGGCCGTAGCGAAGTCTTTCCCCTTTGCGGGTCCGAGACGGCAAGCCATTTCTTGAAACTGGACATCGCGCGCGCTGAAATCGTTCATAATCGTATAGCCGGCGATATAGTCCTCGGCCTGCCGTTCCGGAATGTCCCGTCCCTTTCGTCCGATGATGCAGGCCAATTCCAGTTCATAGTCCAGTTTGGTCGTCTGGAGGGGCCACGGCAGCGGATCATCCGGTCCGATAATCGTGCGGTGATTGCCTTTGTAGTACACGGGAAACTTGTACCATTCAGGGGGGATCGGCTGGCCCCGTTTCTTTGACGTCGCGGCAATATGGTCTTCAAATGCGATGAAATCCCGCAGGGAAGACGGATTGGGAAGCGGTGCAGCGAGCCTCACGGCGTGAAGTTGATGAACAATCGCTTCTGACCCAGGGCCTTGGACTGAGGCGCCGATGTTCGTCACATAATCCAACGCGCGGCGCGCTGCCGCTAGAGTGGAAGACCCTCCTTCGAGAAATTCGAGCATGTTCGATGGCACCTGGGCATCGGCCAACCGGCGCGGTTGCGCTTCTGCCTGATCGGATAGCCAGCGGGTGTAGGCCATGTTCAAGTCCACCACCTGCGGACCGTGCAGTGCACCCACACGGGAAAATGGACCGAGGGGAGTGTCGATCCGGAACGTCACCAGTTTCATCGATGACTCCAGCTCAGGGCATAATCCTTCAGTTCCATCGCATCCATGTCCTTTCCCACGGTGAATGGATGTTTCGATTCGATCATGACGGCAACCTCGGTCGTATGCGTTTTGGCTTTGCTCGATTCCACGGCAGTGGGCTGCGGTCCATGGTGAATGCCTTGAGGATGCAGGGTGAGCATGCCGGGCTGAATGCCGGCCCGACTGAAAAATTCGCCCGCGTGGTAGAAGAGGACTTCGTCATAGTCCATGTTCCGATGGTAAAAAGGCACCCGCAGCGCCTCCGGGTCGGTCTCTAACGGGCGTGGGGCAAAGGTGGAGATGAGACAGCCACCGGCATGGAATGTACCGTGTACGCTCGGCGGAAGATGGTAACGCGGGCTGGTAACGGGTCTGAAATCACGCACATTCAGTTTGACAACCCAGAGCTCCCCTTTCCATCCCACGACATCCATCGGATAAAAGGGATAGACTACGTGCGTCCATGTTCCTTGACGCTTGATGCGGACTTCCCACTCTGGTCTCTCAGCCTCATGGGACTCGGCCACGACCAATTCCGGCGCGACAAGAACTCCTTTGTCGAACAGCGCATGCTGACCCAATGGCCCGCGTTCGGCCAGGGTGATTCGTTCGGGTGTTTCAACGATGAGAAACACGGAAGGACCACCATCAACATGGATGCGATAGGTCGTACCCTTGGGAATGACAACGTAATCCCCGGGCTCGTAATTCAAGGTCCCATAATCGGTCTCGAACCGGCCCATTCCTTGATGAACAAAATAGACGACATCGCCATCCGAATCGCGCACGAAATACCGCATCGTTTCGGCCCGGTGCAAAAGGTACAGGTGAACGTCCTGGCTGTGCATCAGGCGAACTGGCTCCTGAGCGGCGGGTGATTGACACAGGAAGGCGCGGGGTCTGAGCGGTCCCTCAATTCTCACCCACCCGGTCGGCGGATGGCTCCGATAGAGATGCGACGCCGGCCCCACGAAGCCGTCGCGCCCGTGTTCTTCTTCATAAAGTCCCTCAGGAATGCCGACATGTGCTTGTCGAGGAACTTTCCCTTTACTGGTGAGATACATGCCGGCCTCCGCTCACGCAGTGATCATGACGCTTTTTTCAGCGATGCATGCGAGGGGCGAGAGTCTTTGGAGTCATAATCGATGATCGTTCGTTGGCCGCCGGACGCCTGGTCCCGCTCGATGTCTTTATACAAGGATTCGACGGTGCTGCGGACAAACGTCTTGGCGCGCTCCTCTCCATGCTCTCGTTGCGTTAATTCAATGAAGAGTCCGCTTCCCGGAAACAGTGGATAGGTAAATCGCTGTTTGAGGGGCCCAAATCCGTCGCGCCCTTCCTTGACGGCTCCGCTGAATTTGACGCCATGGGCCTCCCACTCACGACACACGGCTTCGATGTCATCCACTTCAAGTGCGACATGTTGGACGCCTTGACCGTACCTCTCGATAAAATCAGTGATCTGGGACTTCATGGCTTTGTCACGGCCTTGCATGAGGGCGATTCGTGCGGCCCCGCATTGGACAACGACTGTATCCATGGAGGATTTGTCGGTGCCGACGTCGCGCGCCGACCAAATCACTTCAAAGCCCAAAATCTTTGTGAAGAGGAACTCGGCCTCCTCCAGATTTTCTACGCAGAGAGTGATGTGGTCGATGCTTCTTGGCTCAATCATGGTTAAAGCCCTCCCCTCCGCGAAGGTGACCAAGGAGACATTTCACAGCCACGAACGACCCGAATCAATACAGCGTTCACATCGCATGATAGAATAGTACTATTATTATGAATCGATGGCAACATCTTTCAGAACATTCCTACGAGGGCATTGGAGCTGGAATAGCACTGTACATGCAGTATATAAGGTGTATGCATTTCTTGCATGAATAATATAAAAGGTATATTATCAGTTCGTATTGAATTGGCAAATTGACTGTCCCGCTCTACTCCTCGCCCGGAGGGATTGTCATGACATTCCATCAAGACATGCGACGGCTTGTGCTCGACCACGGCGCCATCAACAATGCCTACCTCACTCGATTCCGCACAGGACACCTTTCAGACAGGGAATTCAAGGCATTCGCCATCGAGTTCTATAATTTCGCAAGGTTCTTTCCCCGCATTCTTGTCGCCCAACTCGTGAATACTGAGGATGAACACGTTGCTGACGAGCTCACGAAGGTGCTCTATTCCGAACTGGGGGACGGCCAAAGCCGCCATCGCCACGAACTCCTCTACCGCGACTTTCTCCGGTCGGCGGGCATCGATATCCACGACGCCATGACCAGACCAATGCTTCCGTCAACGCGCAACTATATCGAAGGCATGGAACATCTCTATAGCGACGGGAATCATACGAAAGCGCTCGGCGCCTCCTTCGGACTTGAGAACATGGCCATCACCATGTGGGATCACCTGATTCCCGGGCTTACGCTGTTGAAGTCCACCCGTTACCCTCAGATGGACATGACCTACTTCACCTTTCACCGAGCGCTTGAAAGTACGCACGAAGAAGCGATGGAACATGCCGTGGAAGCGGTTGAGGGCGCTGGGCCGCAGGGCCTGTCGGAACATGACAAGAAAGACTTTCGTGCCGGAGCGGTCGCGGTGCTCGATCATCTGGAAGGATTTTGGATGGGGCTGGAGCGGCAGAAGTTTCCCGACGACACACCCCGTCCCATCTATCATCACGCGGCATGATGACGACGAGAGAAGAACTGCATGTCTGAAATTTCTCCCTATCTTCAGGCCATCAAGGAGCGATATGACCTCGGCAGCGATTACGCACTGGCCGAAAAGCTGGGCATTGCGCAGCCGGATGCCAACTTGATCCGTCGCGGCCTCAAGATTCCCAAACCGGAGATCTGCATCAAGATTGCGAAGCTACTGGACAAAAATCCGGTCGAGCTGCTCCTGATTGCGCAGAAAGCCAAAGCCCCTAGCGCGGCCAAACAATATTGGACTCTGGCATTGACGGCGGTTGACGTCATGCTCCACGTGCCCAAGAACCCACGGTATATCCCGCGGAAGGTCGAGGCGATTGGACGGGAACTGCGGCAGCTGGAGACGCAGACGTTGACCTACGAGGGCGCTGAGGCGAATGCCGAGGCGGTGCGGCTTGTGCAAACGGCCGACCGGTCCCTCGATGCGGTCATGGAGCGCTGGAACATCTGGAAAAAAGGCGAGGCGCTCTATCCGAACTATCTTTTGGCCAATCAGGTTGCCGCGAAGCGAGGCGTCGTCATCCGTCGGCTCTTGGTATTGACCAAGGAACAGATGCAGCAAGAGAACGTCGTAGACGATGCCGTACAGGTCATGGACGATCAGCACCGGTCCGGGATCAACATCTTTTATGCCTTCCGGGAGCAACTCGACCGGTCGCCTGCTTTCCGACGATTCGAAGAGGATTATCGGCGCCAAGGAGCTGCGACTGACCTCAACGCCGCGATGTTCGACCGCGAGATTCTCATCTTCTCTCAGTCATACGGCCAGATGGAACTGGGAGTTGTCGGAACGCCGACACCCATCACGATGATCAACCAATTGGAAATTACGTGGAAGCCTGAATTGCTCAGGGATTTGGATCCGGCCCCCCTCTTCGATATGACGCGGTACGTATTCGAGTATTCGGGTTCACAGGGGTTCAAGACAGAATTGGCGCGGTTCAAGAAGGCGTCCTCATGAAATTCCCCTCAGAGCCGTTCAAGATCAAAGTCGTGGAGCCGATTCGACGCACGACGCGTGAAGAGCGCGACCGGTTATTGCATGACGCCGGCTACAACCTCTTCCGGATACCGGCTGAAAGCGTGTACGTCGACTTGCTGACCGACAGCGGCACATCCGCCATGAGCGACCGCCAGTGGGCAGGCTTGATGCTGGGAGACGAGTCGTATGCCGGTAGCAGGAACTACTATCACTTCGAGGAGACGGTCCGTTCCATCTTTGGTTATCGATACGTCATTCCTACGCACCAAGGCCGGATGGCCGAGAACCTTCTCTTCTCTACCGTCGTGAAGACAGACATGTGTGTTCCCAATAATATTCACTTCGACACGACGAGGGCGAACATCGAGCATCAGGGCGCGCAGGCCATCAACGCAGTGGTGAAAGAGGCCTACGACCCGCACGATGAATCGCCATTCAAAGGGAATATGGATCTGATGCGGCTGGAAGAAATTATCACCCGCGTCGGACGGGACAAGATCCCCTTGGTGTTATTGACGATTACGAACAACAGCGGCGGAGGGCAGCCGGTTTCGATGGACAATATCAAACAGACCCGGGCGCTCTTGAATCGGTATCGTATTCCGCTTTTCTTCGATGCCTGCCGCTTCGCCGAAAATTGCTTCTTTATTAAGGAGCGGGAGCCGGCCTATGCGAACTGCTCCATTCCTGATATCGCTCGCGAGCTGTTCAGTTATGGAGACGGTTGTACCATGTCCGCCAAAAAAGACGGCCTGGTCAACATCGGTGGATTTCTGAGTCTCAATGACGAGGTGTGGGCTCGTGACATTACCAACATGCTCATTCTGGTCGAAGGATTTCCGACATACGGCGGACTCGCGGGTCGTGACCTGGAGGCTATGGCCATTGGTTTGCGTGAGGTCCTCGACGAGGACTATCTCGGTTTCCGCATCGGCCAGGTCCGGTACTTGGGAGAACTCCTTGATCAAAGCGGCGTGCCCATTCTCAAACCGATCGGGGGACACGCTGTCTATTTGAATGCCAAGGAGTTTCTTCCACACATTCCGCGGGACCAATTTCCCGCGCAGTCTTTGGCCGTCGCGCTCTATCGTGACTACGGCATCCGTGGCGTCGAAATCGGCACCGTCATGTTTGGGAAAAAGGACATCGGGACCGGTCGCATGCTCCATCCAGAGCTTGAAATGGTCCGGCTGGCCATCCCACGCCGCGTGTATACGAACATGCAGATTGGCTACGTAGCCGAATCGATCGCCGACCTCTACCGTCGCCGTGAGGCTCTTCAGGGTCTTACGATGACGTATGAGGCGCCGGTGCTGCGCCATTTCACCGCTCGGTTTGAGGAGTTGGATCGCACGGCGCATGTTTAACACATGCTCTCATGAAGGAGATCCTCATGACTCATCTCTTCAAAGGTCTGGAGCGGATTGAAGAAGCCCGCGAGCGGCTCGTGGGTGAAAGCTTCATGACAGGCCTCTTTGCCGGCGAACCCGATTTCTCTCTCCTGCTCACCCCGGTTGAATCTGCTGAACAGAAGGCTGCCTGGGAAGACTTTCGCCCCAAGCTGGAACGCTTTCTCATCGACCATGTCGATCCGGACGAAATTGAGCGGACGGCCAAGATTCCAGATGCGGTCGTGAAAGGTCTGTTCTCGCTCGGCGCCTTTGGCATGAAGATTCCAAAGGAGTATGGCGGGTTAGGTTTTTCATACCAGAACTACGGGCGCGCCCTGGTGCTCATTGCCGGATGGAGCAATATTCTTGCGCTTACGGTTGCCGTGCCCCAATCCATTGGTATCGCCATGCCGTTGCTTCTTTTTGGAACCGAGGAGCAGAAGCGGCGGTATCTACCAATCGTGGCTCGAGAAGCGGTGTCTGCGTTTGCCCTTACCGAACCCATCACAGGCTCGGATGCCGCCAATATCACGACCGAAGCCGTGCTCGATGAAGACGGAAGCTACCTCGTCAATGGTGAGAAGCTGTGGTGTACAAACGCGCCCATCGCTCGCTACGTCACGCTTATCGCTCGTGTGCCGGCGAGACGCGAGGGGCATGGAGGCCGCACCGTCTGGAGTCCCGTTCGCGAAGAAAGAGCAGCGGAACAATCCGTCCATACGGCGTTCGTGCTCGATATGCAGACGCCGGGAGTGCTGATTCGACAGCGTTGTCAATTTGAGGGGTGCCGCGGCATCGAGAATGGACACATCATGCTACGCAATGTTCACATTCCCGCGTCAAATGTGATCGGTGAAATCGGGCGTGGACTCAAGTACGCGCTGACGATTCTCAATGTCGGTCGCGCCGTGAGCATTCCGGCCATCTGCCTGGGCATGGCGAAGCAAGCCTGGCAGCCGACGCTCGATCGAGCCAACAGCAGAGTCACATTCCAACGCCCTCTCGCTGAGCGGCAGACCCAGCAGATGCGGGTCGGCCGGATGGCGGGCCGCCTTTTTGCGATGGAGGCCCTCGCGTCCGCAGTCTGGCGCATGGCGGATCAACACCGGTATGACGTCAGAATTGAGGCAGCAATCGCCAAGCTATTCTGTTCCGAGGCTACAATCCAGTTCCTCAAGGATTCCCAGACAATCTTCGGCGGTATGGGATATGAGACAGCGGATTCGAAGCGGACTCGCGGAGAACCGGCTTTCGGCATCGAACAACTCGTCCGTGATGCCGAAATGTACCGGATCGGCGAGGGCGCAACCGATATCTTACGTCCCTTCGTCGCGCGCGAGGCGCTCAACATGCACCTGGAGCGAGCACGGACCTATTTCGATGAGACCATCAGCCCCGTCAAACGGCTTGTGGAAATTGGGCGTCTCATCCGATTCTACGCGCCTTGGTACGCGAACCGATGGATGCCGGGCCGGTTGCCGGCCGGGGGTGTCTTCCGTCACACGCATGTGCGCTCCCACCTTCGATTTGTCGAATGCGCGAGCCGCCGGCTCGCTCGTGCCGTCCTATATGCCATGCTGTGGCAGCGACAATCGTTGCGAGACGACCAAGGGCGCCAAAACCGCATGGAATCGGTGGGCGAAGATCTCCTGCTGATCGCGGTCACCAGCCTTCACGCGGAAGAACATGAAAGAACAGTAGGACAGACGGAGATCTGGGATCTTGCCGAAGAGGTGTGTGCCGAGGCTCGCTCCCGCGTCACCAAACAGACTCGAGAACTGATTATCAACAACGATACATCACCGACGATCGTCGGGACAAAAGCGCTGCGCGGCAGCTACCCACTCCTCTCACAGGGAATCATCGAGCGGACTCTTGAAGACTACCGAGTGCATGGAGAAAACATCCCATCGCGTCTCCATGAAAAGCACGAGCCCGCCATCGTCTGATGCGTCTCGGTGAACGCATGCCCGCTGAAACTAGCCGCGTGGACTCAACTGTTTCGCTAGGACGTGTCGATGCGCGCATGGCTAATGGACACCTATGAGGGGGTTGAGAGGCTTCGCCTTGATCGCGTGCAGGATTTACATCCCGATCGGAACCAGATACTCCTGAACGTACGATTCGCAGGACTCAACCCCGCCGATGCCTTTCTCGCGTCCGGGATGTATCCAGCCAAACCACGTCTTCCTCACGTTCTCGGCCGCGATGGCGCGGGCGAGGTCATGGCCGTGGGCGCCGATGTACGCGGCATCAAGCCAGGAGACACAGTGGGAATATTGCGTTGTAACGTGGGCGTCGATGGCTGGGGCACTCTGGCCGAACAGGTCCTGGTCCCGGCCGAGAGCGTGGCTCCCCTTCCCCACGGCTGGTCCATCCCAGAAATGGCTGCAGCCCCGTTGGTGTTCTTAACGGCCTGGCAGGCACTTACCCACTGGAGCGATCCTCCAGCTCCCCCTCCTGCGGGATCCCAGCTTCTCGTGACCGGCGCGTCAGGCGGTGTCGGAGTGGCAACCGTGCTTCTTGGAAAATCGATGAACCTGACCGTCGTGGCCTTGTCACGTCACGCATACAAGCGAGACAAGCTCAAGGAACTCGGAGCCGATTTCGTGTTCGATCCGAACGAGCCCCATCTTATGAAGGTGATGAGCGGGGCGCTCATGCCGAAGAAACTCGACCTTGTGATCGACAGCGTTGGGGGCGCGCTTCTCCCTCAGCTCATCGGGCTCCTCTGCTATGGGGGCCGCATCAGCGTCGTCGGGAGAAGCGGCGGACCGGTGCCAGAATTCAATACGGCCACATTACTGTTCCGTCGCATTCGCATGGGTGGCGTGGCCGTCAGCGACTATAGCGCCGGGCAGGCTCAAGGCATATGGCGGGAGATCGTTGGTCGGCTCGATGCCCTGGGACGCCGACCACAGATCGACAGCATTGTTCCCTTCGAAAAGGTGAAAGAGGGGTTCAGTCGATTGGCAATAGGGCCCATGGGCAAAGTACTCATACAAGTGCTTCAAGGCAAGTGAACCGAGATTGCAAGGTCTCAGGAATATTGTCATGGTCTCATTTCGACTACTCGACCTGACCCTACCCTCTCCTGCTCAAAATCTTGCCCTCGATGAGGCGTTGCTCGAGGACCTCGAGGAGACCGAACTCGGGCCGGTCCTTCGACTATGGGAAAGCGATTGTTACTTCGTTGTCTTGGGACGTTCTTCCAGCCTTACTGCCGATGTCCATGTGGATGCCTGCCGCCAGGACCGCGTCCCGATACTGCGGCGGGCAAGCGGCGGCGGTACCGTTCTTCAAGGCCCCGGATGCCTCTCCTATGCCTGCGTCCTTCCCATTCGGCTGCACGCCGATTTACGGGATATCCGTCTGACCAATGCATTTGTCTTACAGCGCATGGCCGCCGCGCTCTCTCGCTGGCAACCGACTGTTGCCGTGCAGGGCATCAGCGATCTGACCGTTGGAGGGCGAAAGATTTCTGGAAATGCGCAACAGAGAAAAAGAAACGCCTTGTTATTTCACGGAACCATTCTGTATCAGATGCAGGCACAGACGATCGCGCGGTATTTGCAGCAACCCAAGAAGCAGCCAGACTATCGAAGCGATCGACCTCACAGCGAATTCTTACGGACTATCGATGCCCCCCTTGAGGAAATCAAACAGGCCATTGTTCACACTTGGCAGGCCGAAACCAAATTGCAAATTTGGCCCAGAACCCGCCTGGCGAACGCGATCGTCAAGGTTTTGGAGCGGAGCCTGCCTCAGGAGACTGAGCACGGAACGCTCGTTTCTGCCCGAGTACCCCTGTCGTGAGGAACTGAACGGAGCAGATCGCATTGAGAAAGGTTACACGTGATATTGTCCCTAGCGTTAATGAAGAGCGGTGCGTAGACATCCGGCGGCTCGCAAGATCACAGGGAAAGAAATGCATCTGAAGGATTTATCCGGCGGGGCAAGGAAGAGAAGCATCGCCTGGTGAACCGCCGGTAGGTACGAACCCCTTTGAAAGAAGAAGGACTCTATCTGGAGGCCTATCCCGTCGCCTCAATGAAAGAGGAGGCTCCGGGTCGAGCATGCTTGGTTTGGTCGGGGCGAGAGGATTTGAACCTCCGACATCCTGCTCCCAAAGCAGGCGCGCTACCGGGCTGCGCTACGCCCCGACTTTTCTATCCGGTGTCAATTCTGTCGGCTCTGCAGTCTATTGTGCAACAAGTTCCGCACTTGTGCAAAGGCTTTCGCCCGATGGCTGATACGGTTTTTCTCCTCGCTCGAAAGCTCAGCCAGCGTCTTCCCGAGCTCCGGCACGTAAAATACGGGATCATAGCCAAAGCCACGAGCCCCGGCCGGCTCTTCCGTGATCAACCCCTCCAGCCACCCTGTGGCGACTTCCACAGCCTGCGAAGGCGACGCCACTGCGGCCACCGTCATGAAACGGGCCGTCCTGCGATCGCGTGGTATCCCGGTCATTTCCTGCAGCAATTTTTTCCAATTATCTTCGTACGTGGCCTTCGGCCCTGCATACCGTGCGGCATAGACTCCGGGTCGACCTGCCAAAGCATCGACCTCTAAGCCGGTATCGTCGGCGATAGCGAGGAGTCCTGTCGCCTCGGACACCGCACGGGCTTTCTTAATCGCGTTGGCCTCGCACGTGGCGCCATCCTCCACAACATCAGGTACTTCCGGAAATTCATCCATGGTACGGATGCGAATCGGGAGATCAGCCAAAAGCGCGGCAAGTTCCCCGCCTTTGTGCCGATTATGTGTGGCGAGAACCAGTTCTCGGTGCATGGGAGGGATTGATCCGAGCCTATTCCAACGTGCCGATCAAGTCGCGCTGTAAGGCGGTCAACGTCTGGATGGCTCCCCAGCCCTGGACAAGAAATCCATCCATGTCCTGCTTGGCAAACGGCGTCTTCTCGGCGGTTCCCTGGATCTCGACAAATTGTCCTTTGCCGGTCATGACGAGATTGAGATCCACTTCAGCCGTCGAATCCTCGGTATAGGCCAGGTCAACAAGAATTTCGCCACCCACCTTGCCCACGCTAATGGCCGCGAGGTAGTCGGTTAACGGTCGCTTCTTGATGAGCCCACGCGTCTTCAAGACGGCCAAGGCATCAGCCAGGGCAATGAACGACCCCGTAATTGAAGCCGTACGTGTTCCCCCGTCCGCCTGGATCACGTCGCAATCGATCCAGATCGACCGTTCGCCGAGTTGAGACAACTCGGTCACGGCGCGCAGAGCCCGTCCCACCAGCCGTTGAATTTCCAACGTCCGGCCCCCCTGTTTGCCCTTGACCGCCTCCCGCGGTGAGCGGTCATGGGTAGCCCGGGGTAACATGGCGTACTCCGCCGTCACCCAACCCGTTCCCTTGCCTTTCAGGAATGGCGGGACCTTCTCCTCGATGGAGGCAGTACAAATCACTTTCGTGTCGCCCATTTCAATCAGCACTGATCCTTCAGCATGCTTGATAAAATTGCGCGTCACTTTCACGGGACGAAGCTGGTCCCTCCGACGACCGTCTGCGCGAATTAAACCCGCTCCTGCATTCATGAAATGTCTCCCGAGAAATTGGGGCATTATAGTGAACCGACTATGAAATCGCAATGAATGGAGCCTGCATGGACGCCGCAGATGTTTTTGTGTGGCGCGCGTCCTTGTACAATCTCGTGGCACTCGGCCAAATTCTGTACAGCGCACCTGGGAGAGTTACCGATGGCCGACCTCGAATCCTTGCTCCATCCATGAATACTTCGGACCCCGAAACCATGTACGGATATCAACAATATGACCAGTCTTCATCGATGATTGAATTCAGTACAAAATCATTAATTAGTGGCATAAAAGGTGCACCCCGTTTTAAAGTTCCTTCAGACGATCGAAGCCTAACCGAGCGGCGCGCAACAAACCTCGTTGAACCGATAGAGTCTTCGCCCATGACGTTATTGCTCGATCGCCCCGCCCAGCAAGCACTCCTCGACCTCAAACGGGTACTCATTGTCGACGACGAAGAGCCGATTCGTCGTCTGCTCGGCTATATGCTGCAGTCACACGGCTATGAAGTCGTGCTGGCCTCCGACGCTAAGGAAGCGCGGCAGCGTCTGGACGAATCTGCATTTGCGCTGGTGCTTTGCGACGTCAACATGCCTGGTGAGTCCGGCATGGATTTGGTTCGGCATATGTTCCGTCAATATCCGCACACCGCCGCTATCATGGTGACCGGGCTCGACAGCCCCCTCCTCGCCAATGCCGCGCTCGAGATGGGGGCCTTCGGATACATCATCAAGCCGTTTGAAGCGAATGAAGTCCTCATCAACGTCGCGAATGCGTTGCGCCGCCGACGTCTCGAATTGGAGAGCCGCCTACACCGGGACAATCTCGAGGATGTCGTCAGAACCAGAACGTTGGCGCTACAGCAAGCATTGGAGTGGCTCGAACGAAGCGAGAAAGAACTGCGGCTCTCGCGAGAAGAAACGATTCAACGGCTCGCGATTGCGGCGGAGTACCGCGACAGCGCCACGGCGCAACATATTCAACGCATGAGCCACTATTGCGAGCTACTGGCCCGCCGATATGGGTTGTCGAGCGAACGATGCGATTTGATCCGCACCGCCAGTCCTATGCACGATATCGGCAAGATCGGCACTCCCGATCATGTATTGCTCAAGCCGGGGAAATTTACCCAGGATGAATTCAACGTCATCGCCCAACATGCGGAAATCGGCTATCGGATTTTGGCAGGTTCCGATGCCGAAATCCTTAACGTCGCGGCGACCATTGCGTTGACCCACCATGAGCGGTGGAACGGCAGTGGATACCCTCGCAAGTTAAAAGGAGCGGCGATCCCGATTGAAGGTCGTATTGCTGCAATCGCCGACGCCTTTGATGCGCTCACAACTGCCCGTGTGTACAAGCCGGCATTCGAGTTCAATCATGCCGTCGATCTGATGAGCAAGCATCGGGGCGAGCATTTCGATCCTGAGTTGCTCGATGTCTTCCTAGCCTCGCTTGCCGACATCAAGCGCATTCATGAGCAGTATGCCGACCGTATCACGCCAGGGCTGCCTCGCCAACTGTAACTCCATCAGCAACGCCACACGGCACAATTCCAGCGAGATTGTGGCATTTCGTTGACTGTCGTGAGCCGGCCGCTATACTGCAATCAATTGACAGGGTCGTTTCACCACCAAGAGGACGGTGCAGCATCGGCCGTCGAGCTGGCATCGAAAGGACTCCCGATCATGGCCAAAAAAGCTGCGTGCGTGAAGAAAACAGGGCTTACCAGAAACTGGATCGCCTACCTGTGCGAATCCCTCGT
>Ga0070690_100000789_pt1 | contig 16066 bp, 15 predicted proteins | sample KBSS33HmetaG_FD_64671 | JGI IMG/M metagenome (GOLD analysis project Ga0070690, IMG submission 64671) | Switchgrass rhizosphere microbial communities from Kellogg Biological Station, Michigan, USA - KBS S3-3H metaG | ecosystem: Host-associated > Plants > Roots > Rhizosphere ... | reverse complement strand
CGGTTCAGTGGCCTGAACGAAATCAATAAAAGCAACGTCGGTAGTCTGAAGTTGGCGTGGAGCTTTTCAACCGGTGTTCTACGTGGTCACGAAGCGGCACCGGTTGTTGCAAACAACACGATGTACGTAGTGACTCCGTATCCGAATATCGTGTACGCGCTTGATCTGACACAACCGGGTGCTCCGGTAAAGTGGAAGTTTGAACCTAACCCATCTTCCTCAGCCCAGGGCGTCGCGTGTTGTGACTTCGTTAATCGCGGTTGCGTCTATGCCGACGGAAAGATCTTTTTCAACACGCTCGACGACTTTACGATCGCACTCGACGCCAACACAGGTCAGGAACTTTGGAGAACGAAAGTCGGCGACATCAACAAAGGGGAAACCATCACGATGGCTCCTTTGGTGGTGAAGAACCGCGTGCTCGTGGGAGACAGCGGGGGCGAGTTTGGAGTCCGCGGTTGGCTAACCGCACTCGACGCAGGCAGTGGCAACATTGCCTGGCGCGCGTATCACACCGGTCCTGATGCGGATGTTTTGATTGGACCAAGCTTCAAACCATTCTATTCACAAGATCAGGGAAAGGACCTCGGCATCTCATCCTGGCCCGCAGATGCCTGGAAAATCGGCGGCGGTACTATGTGGGGATGGATATCTTACGATCCCGATCAGAATCTAATCTTCTATGGCACCGCGAATCCAGGGCCATGGGACCCGGACCAGCGGCCGGGTGATAACAAGTGGACGTGCGGCATCTTTGCGCGAAACCCTGACAACGGTGAAGCGCATTGGTTCTATCAGTTCACACCTCACGACTTGCACGACTACGACGGCGTCAACGAACAGATTCTTCTGGACCTTCCAATAAACGGACAAACCCGAAAAGTTCTGATCAGACCTGATCGTAATGGATACGTGTACGTGATGGATCGTACGAATGGGCAGGTACTTTCGGCGAACCCATTCGCCTACATTACGGCATCGAACGGTGTCGATCTCACCACAGGCAAATTGATTGAGAACCCTGAAAAGAAACCCGAAGTCGGAAAAGTTGTTCGCGAAATCTGTCCCGCGGCGCCGGGCGCAAAAGATTGGCAACCATCTGCGTTTTCACCAAACACCGGGCTCGTCTACATCCCTCATCAAAACCTCTGCATGGATGAGGAAGGAATGGAAGCGAACTACATCGCCGGAACACCTTACGTTGGGATGAATGTTCGAATGTACGGAGGTCCGGGCGGAAATCGAGGCGAGTTTCTCGCGTGGGATCCGGTAAACGGGCAGAAGGTTTGGGCCATCCCGGAGAAGTTTCCGGTGTGGAGCGGCGCGCTTGCGACGGCGGGCGATGTCGTTTTCTACGGCACGATGGATGGTTGGTTCAAAGCTGTCGATGCACACAGTGGAATTTTGTTGTGGCAGTTCAAGTGTGGCTCCGGAATCATCGGTCAACCGATCACTTATCGCGGACCGGATGGAAAGCAATACGTTGCGATTCTCGCCGGGGTCGGTGGATGGGCTGGAGCAATTGTAGCCGGCGGTCTTGATCCGAGAGATGCGACGGCAGCGCTAGGCTTCGCCAACGCAATGACAGATCTTCCGGCAGCCACTACGAAGGGAGGCATGTTGTATGTTTTTGCGCTTCCCTAATTGCATGCTGGCGCTGGTTTGCGCGTTAGTTTTTCTAACAGGTTGTTCGAAAAAAGCTAACCCGGTAGTCAGCGCGCAAGCACAGCCGCAAATCACACGACCAGCCAGCGTCCTGCGAGTGTGCGCCGATCCAAACAATCTTCCTTTCTCTAACAACCGCGGCGAGGGTTTCGAAAATAAAATTGCAGATATGGTCGCGAGTGATCTTGGCTGGCGACTGGAATACACGTGGTGGGCTCAACGGCGAGGCTTTTTTCGCAACACATTGAAAGCTGGAAGTTGCGACGTGGTAATGGGTGTGCCGTCGGGATTCGAGATGGCGCTAACGACCATCCCCTACTACCGCTCCTCGTACGTGTTTCTTTATCGCCAAGGACAGTTGCGGATTGACTCTTTGGATGATCCGCAGCTGCGTGCGTTGAAGCTGGGCGTTCAAATGATCGGCGACGACTTCAGCAACACTCCGCCAGCACACGCACTCTCTCGCCGCAACATAATTCAAAACGTCAAAGGCTACACAGTCTACGGCGATTACGCCGAACAGAATCCACCGGCGCGCATTGTCGACGCAGTTGCGCGTAAAGAGATAGACGTCGCGATCGTCTGGGGCCCGCTTGCCGGTTACTTCGCTCGTCAACAACGTGTTCCGTTGAAACTCGAGTTTGTGTCACCTCAGATCGATCAACCGTTTCTGCCGTTTGTTTACGACATTTCAATGGGTGTCCGGCGCGATGATCAAGGGCTGAAAGATCAACTCGAGAAGGTTATCCAGAAACATCGCGCTGATATCGACAAGCTGCTAAACCAATATGGGGTTCCGCGCGTCGACAGACAGGAAGAAAAACATGCTTCGTAAGGTGTTTCGGTTGAAATTGTTATGCGTAGTAAACGTCGCGGCAATTGTCTGTGCGTTGATGAGCGTCTCGTGCCAGCGTGAGAAACGCGTGTTTGAATCGTCGCCACCACCCGCACAGTCCAGTCAGGTCACGCTAAGTCAAATTAGACCAGGAGCACAAACTGCGGCTTCGCCTGCAAGCAACGATGCCGAGAACCATGCCTATGACGTAAACGAGGGCAAGAGATTATTCACGCAGTACAACTGTTCCGGATGTCATGCGAATGGCGGCGGCGGTATCGGACCAGCACTGATGGACGAGAAATGGATCTACGGCTCCGAACCAGTGAACATTTATTCGACGATTATCGAAGGCAGACCAAATGGCATGCCGTCGTTTCGGAACAAAGTTCCCGATTCACAGGTGTGGCAATTGGCTGCTTACGTTCGCTCAATGAGCGGTCAACTTCGCAAAGATGTTTCGCCAAATAGAAGTGACGACATGATGCCGCACAAATCAGAGCAGGCTTCGGAGAGAAAAACACCCCAGAACAGCAGTCCGCCACAATAGGACGGATGAATTTTGCGATCGAAGTACTCACAACTCTTAAGTCCGGGCATCGCTGCGTTGGCGGCGCTGACCTCGACTGCTTGCAGCGGAGTTCAGTCGGCGTTAGATCCAGCAGGCCCGCAGGCGCATAACATCAGCAGGCTGTGGTGGCTGATGTTTTACGTGTGTACGGCAGTTTTCATTGCAGTAACAATCGTCTTAGGACTCGCAATTAATCGTAGTCGAAAAATTTCAGGCGCTGAAGACCTCGCTCCCGAACTCGAGATGCCACCGGAAGCGGAAACCAGAAGACGAAACATTGTTGCCGCAGCAACAGCCTTCACCGTTGTCACTCTATTCGTATTCCTGGTCGCTAGTTTCTTTGTCGGTCGCGGAATGTCTGCGGAGCTATCAGCGAAGCAGGGCGTAGTGGTTGAAGTCACAGGACATCAATGGTGGTGGGAGGTTCGCTATCTTAACGATGATGCCAGCAGCATCTTTACTACTGCGAATGAAATTCACATTCCCGTCGGAACTCCGGTTACGCTGACGCTAAAAGCATCGGACGTGATCCACAGTTTCTGGGTACCTAATCTTCACGGCAAAACTGATGCGATACCAGGCAAAGTCGCAACGATGTGGTTTCAAGCCGACAGGCCGGGCACCTACCGTGGGCAGTGCGCAGAGTACTGTGGACTGCAACACGCACACATGGGTCTGATCGTGATCGCAGAGTCGCGAGAGCAGTTCAACTCCTGGATAACCAGTCAAACGCAGCCCGCGATTCAACCCTCATCCGCAACGGCCGCACGCGGACAACAGATCTTCATGTCTGGCACGTGCAACATGTGTCATGCCATTAGCGGAACTGAAGCCGGATCAAACATTGGCCCAAACCTGACGCACATCGCGAGTCGGCAAACAATCGGGGCCGCAACGATGACGAACCTTGGCGATCATCTGTCGCAATGGATAGCTGATTCTCAGAAGATCAAACCCGGCAATCGCATGCCCCCACACAATCTTTCCCCCGAAGACCTTCAGGCGGTAATCGATTACATGCAAACACTGAAGTGAATCGGAAGGACTAAGTGGCCCAAGCAATACCCAAACCAGTACAACTGGTCGATATCGAACTGACAGAAGCTGACATCGCGCGCGACAAACGTGAGATGGAGCGGACGTGGCGACGACCGAAAGGCTTGTGGGGGTTTCTAGTTGAAACTGATCACAAAGTGATCGGACTTCGGTACATCATCACTGCATTTATCTTCTTCTTATTCGGCGGGATCGAAGCCGCGTTGATGCGTATTCAACTCGCCTTTCCGGAAAATCATTTTCTTAATCCTGATCGTTACAACCAGGTATTCACTGTTCATGGCACCACGATGATGTTTCTCTTCGCAGTACCGATCGTCACTGCAATGGGAATCTACTTTGTGCCGCTGATGATCGGTGCACGTGATGTGGCGTTCCCGCGGTTGAACGCCTACGGCTACTTCGTCTATCTGATTGGCGGGATTCTGCTGTACACAAGTTTTCTATTGAACACTGGACCAGACGCAGGCTGGTTCAGCTACGTTCCTCTTGCTGGTCCTTCTTACTCCCCGGGAAAACGCGTCGACATCTGGGCACAAATGATCACGTTCACAGAGATCTCTGGACTCGCCGGCGCCATCGTAGTAATCGGAACTGCGTTCAAGATGCGCGCGCCCGGCATGTCGCTCAATCGCATTCCGTTGTTTGTGTGGGCACAGGTCGTCACCGCATTCATGATTCTCTTCGCGATGCCTTCGGTGATGCTCGCAAGTGGTCTGTTGGCTTCAGATCGGCTGGTTGACACTCACATCTTCAATCCCGCTGAAGGTGGTGATGCAATTCTTTACCAGCACATGTTCTGGTTCTTCGGACATCCGGAAGTCTACATCATCTTCATTCCTGCGCTCGGATTCATCTCACCAATCATAATTGCCTTCGCGAGGCGCAAGATCTTTGGCTACACAGCGATGGTCCTGTCGCTGGTAGCAACCGCATTCATCGGCTTTGGGCTTTGGGTTCATCACATGTTCGCGACTCCCCTCCCGCAACTCGGTGAGAGCTTCTTCACAGCCGCGAGCATGATGATCGCGATCCCCACAGGTGTACAAATCTTTTGCTGGCTCGCGACTCTGTGGGGAAGCAAGCTGCAAATGCGCACGCCGCTGCTGTTTGTGCTGGGTTTCTTCACAATCTTTGTCATCGGCGGATTGACGGGTTTGATGCTCGCCTCGGTTCCTCTCGATCTGCAGATACACGACACGTTCTTCGTTGTGGCGCATTTGCATTACGTGTTGATTGGCGGCTCAGTGTTCCCACTGTTTGGCGCCTTTTATTACTGGTTTCCAAAGTGGAGTGGACGAATGCTCGGTGAACGACTGGGCAAGTGGAATTTTTGGCTTATGTTCATCGGCTTCAATCTCGTGTTCTTCCCGATGCATCAACTCGGTCTTAAGGGAATGCCGCGAAGGGTCTACACCTATTTGCCAGAGACGGGATGGGGCAATCTGAATCTCCTCGCGTCTATCGGCGCATTCATCCTCGCGATTGGAGTGCTCGTGTTCATCGTGAATGCAATTTCGGCACTGCGAGCTGGCGAAGTTGCCGGTGACAATCCGTGGGCTGCTGATTCGTTGGAATGGGCCACGAGCTCTCCGCCGCCGGATTACAACTTTCTCTACTTGCCGACGGTTTCAGGGCGATACGCTCTGTGGAGTCAAACAGATAAAACCCCGATCGTGTATGGCCTGAGCACTCAGAAGCGCGAGACCCTTGTTACGAGCGTTATCGCCGCCAATCCAGAACTGCGGTTCGACGTTCCGGGTACATCGATCTGGCCTTTCATGGTAGCGCTCGCAACAGCTGAGGCTTTTATCGTCGGGATATTTACACCGTGGGCATTCCCGATTGGAGCAGTGCTGGCATTTGCTGCGTTAGCTGGTTGGTTCTTCGCGGATCCTGATCACTCGAACAAGAAAGTGATCGAACAGACGGAAGGTCATAGACCTGCTACGCAACCAAAAGAACTGCGAGCGGAAGAAGCATGAGCACTCGACGCGTCATAGATGTGAGTGAGCTACCGCATCACGATTTCGACACTGTCGATCCCGTGTGGTGGGGTAACAACGGTTTGCTCGCGATCGAGACCTCGATGTTCGTGATTCTGATCGTCACCTATTTCTACCTGCGTCAGAATTTCACCGAATGGCCACCGCCGATCGCACTAATGACTGCGCCGTTGAATCCTCTTCCCAGTTTGGGCCCCGGCACCTGGAATACGGTCCTGTTGTTATTCAGCATTTTGCCCATCGCGCTGGCAGATCTTTCCTCAAGGCGTGGCTACCGCGCTGGCGCGCAATTTGGACTCGTCATCTGTTTACTGTGCGGCGCCGGTGCGATTGCGTTGCGAGCTTTCGAATTCCCGGCGGTGAAATTTCGCTGGGACAGCAACAGCTACGGATCAGTCGTCTGGTTTTTACTCGGAATGCATCTGACCCACCTGGTCACACTGATGTCGGAAACAGTATTGCTGACGATTTGGATATTTGTTCGAGAGTTTGATTTGAAGCACCGCCTCGACTTAACGGCGTTAGCCATCTACTGGTACTGGGTAGTTGGCATCTGGTTAGTTGTTTACACCGTTGTCTATTGGTCACCCCGGTGGCTGTAAGGTGTGTCAATGTCGATGGACGAAACCCTAAAACGAGAAGCACAACAGAGACCGGTCAGCGAACTTTCGCTGTGGGTCGCATTGCTTGGTCCGCCAATCGTTTGGGGCTTGGAATGGGAGATTGGATACTCGCTCGTCCCGTTTCATTGTTACGACGGCACGCGTCTGCCGATTTTCCTTGTAACGACAGGCGCTCTGCTGTTGACACTCGCTGCTGGAATGTTGGCGTTCGTGAATTGGCAGAGAGTCGGACGACTCTGGCCGAACGAAGGCACCGGAGTCGAGTCGCACATCGCTTTCATGTCAGTGCTCGCGTTGATGGGCAGCGGTCTCTTTTCCCTGGTTGCGATCGCCGCAACGATCGCAGTAGCGATGTTGCATCCCTGCTGGCGCTGACTTCGCGAATCCCTCGCAACAACACAAAGAGCTGATGGACTTGTTGAAGAGATCTCGAAAAGGAGCGGCGGTTCTTCTGATTTGCGGGTGCTATGTTCAAACAGCATTCGCACACGGTGGGAAGCCACACACATGGTCCGATCTTTCGCGCGCCTGGACTTTTGAACCACTCGTTGTCGTTGCCCTGGTCCTGTCCGCTGCGTTGTTCGTGACCGGAGCGATGCGTCTCTGGCGGAACTCAGGGAACGGCCACGGCATTCGCTATTGGGAAGCAGTCGCATTCGCCGCTGGTTGGATTTCGCTGTTCATTGCTCTGGTCTCGCCGCTGCATGCGTGGGGCCGCGTGCTCTTCTCGGCCCATATGACGCAGCACGAAGTGTTGATGCTGGTCGCTGCACCCTTACTTGTCTTAGGTCGTCCATTAATCGCGTTCACCTGGGCAATACCAGTTAACTGGTCGCGGCGTGCTGGCGTGATCGCGAAAACGAACTGGCTCAACGGCGCGTGGCGCTTCCTTACGATCCCCTTTGTGGCTTGGCTGGTCCATGCGATTGCACTGTGGACCTGGCACATTCCAAAGCTATTCGATGCGGTGTTGAAGTATGAAACAGTACATACCCTGCAGCACTTCAGTTTCTTCGTCTCCGCTCTTCTTTTTTGGTGGGCGCTGATTCACGGTCGACAAGGGCTGATGGGCTATGGCGCGGCAGTGCTGTACGTATTCACCACTTCGCTTCACAGTGGCCTCCTCGGCGCAGTCATCACATTTTCACGTTCGGTTTGGTTTCCAAGTTACCTGGGTCTCACTGAGTCGTGGGGCTTCACGCCACTTGAAGATCAGCAACTTGGTGGATTGATCATGTGGATTCCGGCGAGTCTCGTCTACATTTTTTCCGGACTCGCCTTATTCGCCGGCTGGTTGCGTGAATCTGAAGCACAGGTGATTAGACGAGAGCGTGCGATGGTCAAAGGTTAAGCGATCGATTGAATGAAGAAGATACTTGAAATCAGTTTGGGAATAGTCACGAGTATCGGCGGCTTCCTTGAAATTGGTTCGATCACAACCGCTGCTCAGGCGGGCGCTGAGTTTGGCTATCAACTTCTGTGGGCCATTGCTCTCGGTGGTATCTGCATCATCTTTCTGGTTGAACAAGGCGGACGATTATCAGCGGTCAGCAAACACACGATACCCGGAGCAATCCGAGAACGTTTTGGGTTCAACTATTTTCTTCTAATGTTCCTTGTTGTCGGTCTGGTATCGCTGTTGGTTTTCACAGCGGAGCTCGGCGGCGTTTGCATCGCGATTGAATTTGCCACGGGCATTCGCTATTGGTGGTGGGCAGTCCCAGTTGGGCTTGTTGTGTGGTTGTTGATGTGGAAAGGCCCGTTCAGTTTGATTGAACAAGGTACTTCCCTTCTGGGTCTCGTCACCATCAGCTTCATAGTCGGCGCAATTGTCATGCACCCAAACTGGTCGTCAGTTGCGCGCGGTGCCTTGCCCAGTCTGCCCGCTCACGATTCTGCACGTTACTGGTTTATTGCTGTTTCGATTCTCGGCGCTTCCATTTCGCCGTATCTGTATTTCTTCTATTCCTCCGGCGCCGTTGAGGATCATTGGGACGATAGTTACATCAACACAAACCGAGTTATCGCAGCATCGGGAATGAGCTTCGGCAGTTTGATCTCGATAGCAGTCCTGATTCTGGCCGCGCTCGTTTTTCCGCCGCGGGGTCTAAAAGTCGACGAATACTCTCAACTAGCGCTATTGCTGCAGGACGCTTTCGGGCACTGGGGATTTATTCTCGTTACTGCCTCCCTCGGAATTTCTTGTCTCGGCGCTGCACTGGAAATCGCGTTGGAACTCGCATACCTGGCAGCACAAGGGTTCGGTTGGAACTGGAGCAAGAACCAGCGACCGCGTGAAGAAGCACGATTCAGTCTGGTCTATATGGTTGTCATTATTATCGGTGTTGTGATCATCGCCGCGGGATTAGATCCTTTACAGCTAACGATTATGTCGATGGCTTTGACAGCAGCAACACTCCCGATTTCGATCGCTCCGTTTCTGTTTCTCATGAACGATCCCCATTATGTCGCAACGTACCGCAATGGTTGGTTCAGCAACACCGTTGTGATCTTGATCATCGCGCTGGCTTCAATCGTCGCGCTTGTAACAATTCCACTTCAAATCTTTGGAGGCGGCTGAGATGGATCTGATCCGCGACTGTCTCGACAAACAACTGGTCGATAAGCACGGCAAGCCAATGGGGCGAGTGGATGGGCTGGTTGTGGAATGGGCAACCGGGCAACAACCGCGAGTAGCAGCCGTTGAAGTCGGAGCGGTAACTCAATGGCGACGAGTCCATCCGCGCCTGGGGCAATGGGTGGATAATCTCCGACGAAAGATTGGAGTTGTGCGGAACGATCCGTGTCGTATTGAATGGGACAAAGCAGTCTCCTCGGCAATCGAGGTGATTGCAGATGTCGAAGCTGAGAAGTCAGGCGCATTGGATTGGGAGATCTGGCTGCGGAAGAAAGTCATCCTGAAGATACCCGGCGCGTGATATGACTATTCACTATGGATACCACCGACCTGAAGTCGGTGGTATCCCAGATCAACGGATAACCGGCAAGGTACTATGCCAAACCAAATTAATGTAGAACTGCTACTGGGTAAGAAAGTGACGGGACCGAATAATCGTAAGATTGGACGGATCGAGGAGATCACCGCCGAACTACGGAGGGGCGAGGCTTACGTAACTGCATTTCATATCGGCTCTTATGCAGTTCTTGAACGATTCGCCGCTCTAGCTATCGGCCGCCCAATCCTGAACCTGTTTGGCTCATGGATAAAAAAGAGCTACGCCGTACCGTGGAACAAACTCGATCTTTCCGATCCGGGTCATCCAAAACTTACTTGTTCTGCGACTGAGCTCAAGCGACTGGAAAACTAATGCGACATCGTTCCCTCGGAATTCTTATCGTGTTCCTCTGTTTTCTGTGTGCGTGTACACCGCCGCACAACGGGCCGCTCGCCTACGTCTCGAATGAACGCGACGGCACTATTACCATCATCGACATAGAAACCGACCGCGTAATATCCACAATCAAGGTTGGTGGGAGGCCTAGAGGGTTGCGGCTCGGACGAGACGGAAAGACAGTTTGGGTTGCGGTGAGTTATCCATCCAATCAATCAACAAGGAAGGATCAGATTTCAGTTATCGATGCAGGTTCGGGCAACGCGATCAATGGGTTCGAAGTCGGCACAGACCCGGAGGAATTCGTTATCAGCCGTGACGGCGCATATCTCTTCACCGCCAACGAAGACGCCGGGACGGCTTCAATCACCGACGTGAAAACAAACAAAGTCATTGCTGTAATGCCTGTCGGCTTAGAGCCCGAGGGCGTCGCAATTAGCAATGACGGACGTTGGGTTTATGTGACATCAGAGACGAGTAGTACCGTTTCAGTGATCGATACCAACACAAATTCTGTTGTGAAAACTTTTCTTGTTGGTGCACGACCGCGAGAAGCTGTGTTCTCCAGTGACGGTAAGAGAGCTTACGTAACGGCGGAAAACGGAAACACTGTGTCGGTCATTGATGCAACGGAACACAATGTGGTCGGAACCATCGAACTGCCCAAAGGTGATGACACTTCTCCGCTAAAGCCGAAGGGTATCGTGGTTTCACCCGATGCAAAGACGATTTATGTGGCGACGGGACGCGGCAACTCAGTAGCTGTAATCGATGCACAGTCTCAGAAGTTGGTCCAACTTATTCCGGTTGGCCAAAGACCGTGGGGCCTGGAACTGTCGCCCGACGGGCGAAAACTTTACGTCGCCAACAGTCTCTCGAACAATGTGTCGGTTATTGATGTGGCGACAAAGCAGGTCATCGCCACGATCGCCGTCGGGGATGGCCCATGGACAATCGCGATACGCCCTGGCGTTAATAAGTGACGACCAGCTCTTCGGAAGCCTGCCACACAGGCAAATTCTGACGAATCGCTCCGCGCCGAAGTTTTTCGGGAGCGGCAAGTAAACGGCCCGCGCCGAGAACAACCGTCACTTTCGGATCCTCTGGCATCGTGACACGTAGTTTGAGCTCGGAGCGTAAGCGCTCGCGCATGCCTTTCAATAACGCGCCGCCTCCCGTAAGGATGACTCCGGAATAGTAGATGTCGGCAACTGCTTCCGGTTGCGCGTCTTCAATCAAACGCCGCACACCGTTGACGATCTCAGAAAGAATAGGCTCGAGAGCTTCACGAATCTCTTCTCCGTTGATTTCAACTGCGCTAGCCGAGCCGTCCAGCAAATGTTTGCCAACAACTTCGTAGCCAGCAATCTCGGCAAACTCATCATCGTTGACCACCGCACCCAGATCTTTCTTGATTGTTTCGGCTGTTGTTTCCCCAATCTGTATGCAGTGTCTCGACCTGACGAAGTCTTGGATCGCTTCGTCCATCGCGTTGCCGCCAGCCGGTAAACTCACTGACGACACGACTCCTCCTGAAGCAACGATCGCGATGTTGGTAGTGCCGCCACCAATATCGACAATCAGATGCGCACGCTCATCATCGAAGTCGAGTCCGGCTCCAAGTCCAGCCGCCAACCCTTCGTCAACGAGATCAATGCGACTGCCGCCCGCGTCCTTTGCTGCATCGACAATGGAGCGCTGCTCGACTGTTGTTGCAGAGCCGGGGATGCCGACGACGAAATGCCCACGACGATATCCATCCATCACACGTTGCAGGAACGAGCGAAGCATTTTTTGAGTGACTTCGAAGTTCAGGATGGTGCCGCAGCGAATAGGCCGGTGTACTTCTATTCCCCGTGGCTCGCGTCCGAGTAGCTTGATCGCCTGATGACCAACGGCGACAACTTCGCCGCTGTAGTTATCGATAGCAACCGCAGACGGTTCGTTAAGTAGGATTCCTTTCGTTGGATCGAAGATGAGGGTATTGACTGTACCCAGGTCGATCGCCAGTTCGTGCCTGAAAAACTTTTCCAAAAACTTCATTGCGACGACTCCCTCCTCAGATTGGCAGGGCAACGGCATGTGAGGCCGCTAATTTTGCGGCAAACTTTATGCCCCGACCTCGGCAATCCGCCGGGCTATGAGTTTCCTTGGGATAGTTGCACGTCGGGTTGGATAACAGGTGGTAGCAGCGTACGACATCTGTGCGGAGAGTGGTCCTAGTCGTATGACTTCAAACCGTTCAAAGTGACCTTGAAGGCGCTGTTCGTTAAGCTGGAAGCAAAGACAGGGAGAAAAGGGGACAGGGAGAGACGGAGACGTATGTCCGCTTGTCTCCCCGTCCCCTTGTCTCCCAGTCTTTCGATCGCGTTACTCTTCCCAGATTGTGTGAATAGGACCAGGGTCAGGTTTGTATACTCGTCGATACATGTGTGACCCGAGAAGCCATCAGATGAGTTCCACGAGACGCTTCAGTGCCTTCGATCCATTGCCGCCTATGTCGATTCCCAGTACGCGACGATCCTTACCTGCCAATGCGCGGAAGTCTCCCAAAGCCTGTGCGCGTTTCAGAACACTAAAGCTGTAGCCTTCCCCGGGAATCGGCAGGTCAGCTTCATCGTTTGCAGTGATCTCGATGAACACGCCGGTATTTGGTCCACCTTTGTGAAGCTGCCCGGTCGAGTGCAGATACCTTGGACCGTAGCCTGAAGTTGCAGCGCAACGAGTTTTGTCACGCAGCGTATTTTGCAATTGGTGCAATAGAAGCTGAGTTTCCGGAGTTTCTTCGATGTAGGCCAACACTGCGACGTAGTCTCCGGCTTTCACCAGGGCCAAGTGGTCGGCTAAAACAGTTTCCACTGATTTACTTGCTAAATCCTGGTCCACGAACAATGTTAGGAGATCATCTTTCGCAACCTCTTTGACCCCGGGAAGTTGTTTCTGCTGTTTGAAGACTAGCAACACGTCACTTGTCGCTTGTTTAGCTAACTGAACATCGGGTTGATCGAAGGGATTGATCCCCAGTCGCCAACCAGCGCACGCGGTCGCAAACTCCCAAACAAAAAACTCCGAACCCAGATCATAAACGTCGCCGAGTGTGCGTCGAACAACGGGATGTCCTGCGGCTGACAATGCATCAAGCTTCCGGTTCGTCTCTTCAGCTACGTCGCCCAACGAAATCGACACGAAGAACCGGTCCGAAGAATAGACGGAAGGATCCCCTAGAGATTCGCCCGCCACAGGAAGTATTCCCTTGCCTTCTTTGCCGGTACTCTCCGCAACCAGTTGTTCGATCCAAAGACCGAGTGAGGAGATCTGATTGTCGATCACCAGGGTTAGCTTGTCGCGTCCCGAAGTAGCCGCTGCACTGATTGCAGTGCCGAGTTGCAAACCTGGATTCGCTTCGGCGGGCATTACCGGTGAACACGATTGCTCCGCGTTTTTCGCTCGGCTCAAGAACTTATTGACATCAACTCCTGCGAGCGCTGCCGGCACCATTCCGAAGTACGACAACGCCGAGAACCGACCACCGATGTCAGCTTGATTTAGAAACACTCTTTGAAACTTCAACTCCGACGCTGTGGCGAGCAGGGGCGACCCAGGATCCGTAATAGCAATGAAGTTCTGACCGGGAGTTGAGTTGAGCTGAGATAAGTAATCGTACCAAAACTTGTAGAAGGCTGTAGGCTCGATCGTGCTGCCGGATTTTGAGGCGACGACGAAGAGAGTTTTGTCTACTTTGATAATGTGAGCCAAACCTTCAATGAAATCCGAATCGGTCGAATCGAGCACGAGCAGTTCTGGAAAGCCTGACTGTTGACCGAAACTGAGCCGCAATACTTCAGGGCACAGTGAAGAACCGCCCATACCCAAAACCATCACATGTTTGAAACCGCGTTGGCGAATAGACTCGCCGTATTCCATCAACTCATTGGCGACACCAAGCATCTCGTCGGTGACGGTTAACCACCCGAGTGATGAACGGATGTTTTGCTGGGCCTTCGCGTCGGTTTTCCACAACGTCGCATCTTTACGCCAGATCCGCTTGACCACTTGCTGTTGCAGCGCGTCGCGCATCGCGGCATCGACAGCGTCCGAGATCGGGCCGAGCTGAAAACTCATCTTGTTCATGAATGGCTCACTGTAGCCGAGCTGCTCAACTTGGACAAGCGCGTTCAACCTTTCGGTGGGCTAATCGGAAGTTCTTCTCTGTGCAACCTCTGTGATATGTGTGGCTCCGTGGTGTTCTTTCGTTGTGGCTGTGTTCCTCTCGGCAAAAATTAAATTACAGAGACACAGCGATCACAGAGGTTGCACGGAGAAATCAAATGGGGACTACTGACTTCTTATTCTCCCCAAGCTTGAGCCCGGGTTGGCCGCTCGCTCGATTGATGGATTGACAGTAAAATCCGACCATGCCAGCGCCCAAGAAAAGAGCACTAATTGTCGTCGATGTCCAAAATGACTTTTGTCCCGGGGGCACGCTTGCGGTGGCCCATGGAAATGAAGTGATCGCCCCGTTGAATGCTCTGATTGACGAGTTCCTCGAAAACGGCGAACCCGTTTACGAGTCGCGTGACTGGCATCCAGCTCAGACAAAACACTTCGAAGCCTACGGCGGCACATGGCCGGTTCATTGTGTGCAGAACACAAAAGGCGCCGAATTCCATCCAAAACTCCGTCAGGATCCACGCATCACCGTCGTCTCGAAAGGCCTGGGCGACACAGATTGTTACTCTGCGTTCGACGAAACCGATCTCACCTCACAACTGAAACAACAGGGCGTTGAAGAAGTCTGGGTCGGTGGTCTGGCAACAGACTACTGCGTAAAGAACACAGTGCTCGACGCGTTGAAAAATGGATTTGAAGTTAAAGCGATTGAGAATGCGATGCGCGCTGTTGAACTAAATCCGGGTGACGGTGAACTAGCGCTGCAACAGATGCGCGAAGCTGGAGCAGATGTTGTTGCGACCAATTCCTGATGAGGAACATACAGCTCTTCAAAAAGAAGCCGGCTTACGAGGACTTCGTTTTCAACGAAATCTTCAAGGACGAGAAGATCAAATGCGATCCGTTCTATAAAAACCTGATTCAGTTTGTCTTGGACGCGAAAGCGCCCGTCTTTTATGAACAAACAGACGCGAGCGAGTACGCGAACTTCTCGGCTTATTACAACTGGGTCTTGCGGCGCAGTGGTTACACAAACAGCACTATGGAGTCCATGTACTTCCTGCACGATTTTGCCCACATGATGTTCGATTATCCCTACGACATGAAGAGCGTCCGCGAAGACGAATTTAACGAGACGGTAATCACAAATGAATATGCCGCCTCGAACGAGACTGAAATCCTGGCGCACTTCCGTGTGCCCGGATTGCGGGAATCTGTGTTACAGGATCGTCGTATCTTCTTCGACACACTAAGGGACATGGGCGTCACCCAACCCACGGTGCACGACCTGCTGGGAATGCGACGCCTCTTAATCGAAACAGGAACCCTGGATTTTCTTTTTCCTAAGCCCGAAGACGTACCGGTCATCGCTCAATTGAAGGGATACAGCGGTAATCGAGCCTGGTGCAAGACTCGGTTCAAACAGGTGGTTGATCTCAATCCAACCGAGTATTTCTTTTGGGCGTTGCGACCGTTGAATTATGAGCGGGTCTTGATGAATTACCAGAGCACATCTACACAGGAGAACTACGAACGGACGGTGCTCAAGACTGTTCGAATCATGTGCGCAGTGATGTGCCTGGATACTTTGCCGCGACACTTTGAAGAGTGTTTTGACGTTATCGGAAATCTTGAGGGCCGGGTGATGTTGAAAAGCGCCGACTAGTTTATGGATCTCCTAAAGGCATTCACGGCCGTTTACAGCTACACGACTCCAGAGGTCCACGCCATCATCGGTGAGCTGACGAAGTCGTATCCGCGCGAGTTGATCGACGAAGGATGGGTAC
>Ga0070690_100000785_pt1 | contig 16104 bp, 13 predicted proteins | sample KBSS33HmetaG_FD_64671 | JGI IMG/M metagenome (GOLD analysis project Ga0070690, IMG submission 64671) | Switchgrass rhizosphere microbial communities from Kellogg Biological Station, Michigan, USA - KBS S3-3H metaG | ecosystem: Host-associated > Plants > Roots > Rhizosphere ... | reverse complement strand
GAGGGTGTGATGTGTGCCGTGGGTCAGGCTTTCGAGGCCGTGTCCCGCTCCACGAACTCCTGATTGGAACCAACGAAATCAAACACCTCATCCAGTCCAGAGCCAGAACCACCGAGCTGCTTCACGCGGCCGCTCGCAACGGCATGGAGACCCTGGTTCGCGATGGGATCCGCAAGGTCATTCAAGGGTTGACCGCGTATCGCCAGGTGCGTGCGGTCGCAAGCCAGTAGCTCTCCCGTAGTTGCCCCTAGCTGTTCTTCCTTGCTCCATTCTAGTGTCAGGCCACTCGATGCCGGGTATTTCATGCCCGCCTCCTACCCCTATGTGACGGAAATTGTTCAAACCGGCCGACGAAAATTGCCATTCGAGCCGGGAGACGCCTTGCCAACCGGCCATCATCCGCTATCCTTCAATAGGTTAGAGGAATTCATGAAGGCCCCTGATCGGCATGTCCCTTGCGATGTCCGCTCCGGGGCTCTGGGTGTATGGACATGACTATGGCGAATCCAACAGGTCATCGAAGCATCGCTGGGTTTACCCTGATCGAGTTGATGATCGCGGTGGCGATCGTCACGGTCGGCGCATCGTTGGCTGCACCTGAATTTGTTCGCTGGCACTCACGGACGCAGCTTCGACAAGCCACGAGCGAGATCGCCTCGCAGCTGACCATGGCGCGGATGGCCGCCATGAACAAGAATCGCGGGGTCGATGTCACGATTGAGATGGCATCCGGGGGCGTGAACATTTGGGCCGTCGCGAACGGAGGTTCGTCGGTCATTCCGAAAACATGGTTGGCGAGCCGAGTGACAGCCGTCACCGGAGCGCCGGTCACCATCTCTTTTTCGTCCCTTGGTGTCAAAACCAGCGGAGGGACGGCCACGCAGACGTTTGGTGTCTGCGACGTCAACAAGCAACAGTACTCCGTGCAAATCATCCCGGCTGGGCGTGTGAACTGGTCGCCGACGGCGACGGCCACGCCCTGCCCGTAGGCCAAATGGTGTAAGGCATGACTGAGGCGCGCCACGCACAGTTGCGGAACGATCAAGGGTTTACGCTCATCGAGGGGATGCTAGCGTCAGTCATCCTGGCAGTCGGCCTGCTGGCCCTCTCCGGCATGCAGGGGATTGCTCTTGTGAAAAATGTGGATGCCAACGAGTTGACCAGGGTGTCCACGCTCGCTTCGGACATGATGGAGCGGATTTACTTCAACCGGCGAAATGCGGCTGCCTATAACGCCATTGATACGACAAGCGCCTCGACCTGCACCGCGATCAGTACAACAACACAGCCGATGGCCAATGGCGACTGTACGCTCTGGGCCGGCCTGGTCAACGCCACCCAATTGCAGAACATCAAGGGGACCGTCGCGGTTTCCACCGCTGTCGTCGGTCCGGCTGCGCTCGGCCAACGCAATGTGACGGTCACGATCACGTGGATGGGATCGTTAAAGGCCGGTCAGAGTGTCAAGCGCAACCGGACGCTGACCATGCAACGTGTCGTGGCACCCGAGTAAGGATGAGGAACGCATGTCCGCGAAGCACGTAGTCAAAAAGTTTCCGGCGGCTCGTGAACGGGGGTTTACGATGATCGAAGTGATGGTCGCCGTCGGTCTGACGGCCATCGTGGCGGCCGCTGCGTTTACCATTCTCACCACCACCAGTAAGGCCGTGGTGGCCAATGAGCAGGTCGTCGATACCCAACAGGACGTGCGCATTGCCATGGAACTCTTGAGCCGGGACATCAAGATGGCCGGCTTTGGCAGCCCCGGAGTGGCCATTGGAAACTGCACCTTTCCTCTCATGCCGGCCGACAACACGCCCACAGGCGCGGATACCGGTCCGGATTCGATTCAACTCCTCGTGCCGACGACGAAATCCTCAGGAACGACGCCATGGCTCTTGCAGTCCGCCACGAGTCCGAATGGAGCTGCGACGATTACATTGAGGTCGGGCGCAGTGAACGACATGGTCGCCTCAGGCCTGGTCAATGGGTCCTACATCTCAATCAATGGAGCGTATACAGCACAAGTCACGGCCGTGACTCCCTCTAGCAATACGATTACGGTCGCTGTTCCCGCTCCAATCTGGTTTCCGGCCAGCGCGCCTGTCTATCTCCTGCAATGTATCCGCTATCAGGTCGTGATCAATGCGGCCGTCTGTGGCTCCGGAGAGCCGTGCCTGACCAGGGGTGTCGCCGGAGTGACGGTGGGGCCGAGTGCTGAGGCACCCATCGTTGAAGGCATTGAGGAGCTACAGTTGGCCTATGCCTGCGACGGCTGCGTGGCGGCAATCAACGGCGGCAATCCCGATCGTATCATCGACAACCAGGGAGGGGCAGCCGGGTTCGATCAGGCGGATTTCGTGAGCGATAACTTATGGACCACTCCTCCGCTGACTCCGGACAAGATCAAATTGGTCCAGATATCGCTGGTCGCCTCCCAACCCCGCGCGGATGCGGGCTTCGGAGAAACATCGAAACTCCAGATAGGGTCGGCAGGATTGGGAGTCTCAGGCGATCGCACGCTGAGCGCCAATGCCACTCATCGGCGACGAATGCTGACCAAGACCGTCGATCTAAGAAACATCGGATTCTGATGAGGAGAACATCTGTGCGATTCGAGCCGACAGTCGTGAGCGTCAGCGGAGGAGACGAACGTGGCGTTGCCATGCTCGTCGTCCTCATGGTCATGCTCATGATGACGGTGCTCGGCGTCGCCGCAATCACCGTCAGCGGGCTTGAGAACAAGATCGCCGGCTTGCAGCGTACCACGGAAAACGCAGCGCAAGCCGCCGAGTCCTGTCTAGGCACCAGCGCGAATGTCATCATGCAGACGTTACTGCCGGAGAATGGTGACACGATTCCTGCCGCGCTCCTGGATACTGCGTCGCCGGCTGGACCGGTTCCGAGTACGAATGCAACGATCCTGGAGAACGAGATTATCGGAAACCCGGAAAACAGCCCTGACAATCCCGTTTCCGGTTCCGAAAACATCAGGATGCCTGCCGGGTTGATGAATTTGGGCGGCTATACGGTGTTGGGCGACATCGACCGGCTTTATGTCAAGCAGAAGGCCGGGACGGGCCAAATCCATTTCGGAGGCTATGAAGGGGTGGGCGCCGGAGGTGGCGGCGATGCGGATATTTATTACAAGGTCACCTGCGTGGCCACCAATACGGCCACGGGAACCGAAAGCCGTGTGTCAGCCATCTATGCGTGCACGTGGAGTTCAGACGGCTGTCAGAAACAGCCATAAAAGCGAGCACCAGCAGATATGAACATTCCTCTTCTACAGGGCTCCCGCGATCGCATGGCGGAACGGGTGCGATCCAAGCAACAGAGGGAGGACATCATGAACGGTCAGTGGACAATGGCGTTACGACGCACTTTGTGCGCGGCATTCTTGAGTGTGGGCATGGTCGCGACCGTCCTCGCGCCTGTCCCGGCAGCGGCCGCGCCACCGGTTCCGCCGGCGGCTGCGCCGAACATGGTCGATTACACGAACTATCCCATGTTTCTCAACAAGACCGGCCCGGTCAATATTCTGTTTCTGGTGGATTTCTCCAACTACACCCTCGAGGCCGCATTTACCGGGTCGAATCACAAGTATCCGATCTCTTTCAAGCCGGGAACGCCGACCAATACCAAGTACGCGGCCAATGTGACGGTCGATAGCGCCTCGGGTCCGTATCTCGTCGCGGTGGACAGCAACGGCGCCCCGATTGCCAGCACGTCAGCGAACACGACGACTCCGGCAGACACTTTCGTTTCCACCAAGCAGTACTTCGGCATCTTCGATCCCTTTCGCTGCTACACAGCCACCCCGACAGGTTTTACCTATGCGTGGAGGAAGGTCAATGGCAGCGGGAATCCGGATTACACCGTCAATTGCAACGCCACGAGCCAGTGGGACGGGAACTTCCTCAACTGGCTCACGATGCGGAAACAAGAGATGATTTATCAAGCCTTGATCGGCGGACGTCCGTTGCCCGCCCAGGCGAATACGGACGGCACCGCGAACAGCCTTGCCGGGGCGAAAAATGTGGGAGACAACGGCAGTTCCACTAAATGCTCACTGGGTAATCTCGGTTGGTGCTTCGTGAAGTTCGTCCCGGCTGCGACGCTCACGGGACGTGTGCCCACCACACTGCCGACGTCTGACGTCAACTTGGCAGCAGGAGGGCCCATCCTGGCTACGGAGGGTCGCTTTTTCGGGATGGGCGACGGCACCGGACAAGGCAATATTTACGTGAACGACAACACGACGGCCAATCCGTTCGATACGGCTGCCGCGAATACCTATCCCATTCAAGTGAATTTGCTCTCTGAGCCGAACGATGTCCCGGCGTCGGGCGCGGCGAATACGTGCAGGCTCGGAGACCCGAACTACATGGGAACGACGGCGTGTTATTTGCGCGATCGTTCGTGGGGCCTCTTCCAACGACTGAGAGCGGACGCCTTCCGTGCTGCCATCATGTTTATCAACGGTTCGACGGGACAGGGCGGTAGCCTGCAAATCGCGTTTGATTCGGCGGTCAATCAAAGCGATTACACGAACGTTCGTAACGAACCGACGCTCGCGAATGCGCCCTTGGCGGAATCGCTCTATGAGGCGCTGTGCTATTACCGCAAGTCGTCTGGACCTTGCTATGACAACGGCAGCGGTGTGTGGGGCACGGGCTACAACGGCACCACCGGAGTGGCCGGCGATCCCTACTATGTCTCCAGTGCGAGCGCGATCGTCCCTTGCTGCCGAAACTTCGTGTTGATGATCAGTCCCGGGCAGGGAATCGCTGACGGCGATGCGCCTGGCACCTCCCCCTTCGGGAATCTGTTTACGGGGGCCAATACGGGAGTCGACTATACGCTGGCGCCTGAGAGCATGAGCACGGCCGCAGCCAAAGCCGCCGGAGACCGGCTCGATGACGTCGCCTGGTATGGCCACACCAACGACGTGCGTTCGACGATTGGGGGCACGCAATCGGTGACGTTCTACTCCGTGAACGCAATGGGCGGAAAAACCGGAGCCAAAATTCTGGCCTCCGCCTCGAAATACGGCGGCTTCGACGACAAAAACAAGGACAACACGTCGAACTTTGCTCCTACCGCTGCCCAATACGCGGCCGACGTCAATGCGACGACTGGACTCCAACTCGGCAACATCAACCTGTGCACCTATCCAACCGGCTCGAATCTGCAGCCTACGACCGCCGGTCCCTACTATAGTTACAAGGAATGGGATTCGGACTACGACTGTGTGCCCGACTCATATTTCGACGCCTCGGAAGGCGGGGACATCGAAAAGGAAGTCAACAAGGCGATTGCGGATATTTTGAAGCGCGCCGCCTCCGGCACCTCGTTGTCCGTGTTGGCGTCGTCGACCACGGGTGACGGAAGCATCTACCAAGCCTATTTCTTCCCGGAAGAGTTCGACACGATCGCGGGCGCGTCCAACGAAGTTCGTTGGACCGGCTACATCCAGGGCCTGTGGGTGGATAGTTATGGAAACATGCGGGAGGACACGGTCCAGGACGGCCGATTGGTGTATGGGGACGACAACATCGTCGAAACCTGTACCGCCACCGACAAGACGACGAAGTTCCTCCGCTATGTCGACTCGAACGGGGACGGGCAGAAGAACGACAGCGCATCGTCGTTATCGTGCGATACGGATGGACATGACCTGCGCGAGATGCAGGGCATTTGGGAGGGCGGGAAGAAGCTTGCCAAGCGAGATCTCTCAACCAGGCCCAGAAAGATTTTTACATGGGTGGATCTGGACAACGACGGGGAAGTTGATACGGATGAACAGAAGGATTTTGCGGTCAACGGCGGAAGCGTGACGACCGGTTTGGCGTCCAACGTGTGGAAGGCGTACCTGCAGGGGACTGCGACAGGGACGTTTACCGCGGATAATATTATCAGCTATGTCTCGGGAACCGCCGTGGCGAACATGCGCAACCGAACCAAGACGATTCCAGGCGAATCGGGAACATTCGTCTGGCGCCTGGGCGATATTGTGAATTCGACACCGACGCTGGTCGGCACACCGCAAGAACGGTTCGACGTGCTCTACGGCGATACCGGGTATCGTCGATTCGCGCAGCGGTGGAAAAGTCGACGCCTCACGGTCTACGTCGGATCGAACGACGGGATGCTTCATGCGTTTAACGGAGGCTACTCCCACCGTGGAGCAGACAGTGATGCCAGTAACGGGGTCGAGCATGGCTTTTACACGACAGGCCCGACCGCAAACGATTCCACCAAGCCTGCGTTGGGAGAAGAGATCTGGTCGTTCATCCCCTATTATCTCTTACCCCAGCTGCGCTGGATGGCGCAGGATGATTACACGCATGTGTCGTACGTCGATTTGAAAGCCAAAGCCACCGATGTGAGAATCTTTTCGTCCTACACCGCCACCGAAGCCGGCTGTTCGACGGATCCGGTGCCTGACACCTGCATTCACCCCGATGGCTGGGGAACGATCCTCATCGTCGGGTTGCGATACGGGGGCAGCTGTGCTTCCTGCGCGGCGGTTTCAGCCGGCAACAACGGCGGACCGGCCCTGACGTACACCGCAGATTTTAACGCCAACGGGAATACGACCGATACGAATGACACGAGAACGTTTTACAGCGGGTACATCGTGCTCGATGTGACCGATCCAGACAATCCGAAGGTCTTAAACGCCTTTACCTCGACATCTCTCGGATTGACCACGAGCTATCCCTCGATCGTGAGGGTCAGTCCCAGTGGGGATACCAAGAATAACCATACCAACGCGCGATGGTACATGGTCGCGGGCTCAGGTCCCCATGGATACGACGGCAAGGCGGCCGCAGGGTCGTCTCTGTTCGCGGCCGAGTTGGTTCTTCCGGGGGCAGGCAGTCGGATCACGTCCACGATGCCGGTTCTGGACGATTTCACGGGAGCAACCGGGACACAGAACCCGAGCTTCATGGCCAGTCCGATCACGTACGACCGGGACTTGGACTTCCGATCCGATGCCGTCTACGTCGGGCGAGCGATTGCACCGACAGGGAGCCACACGACATGGTGGGGGAAGTTCTACCGTCTGATGATGGGTACCTGCACTGGTGATCCCTGTAAGCCCGATACGGTGTCGGGGGCTTCTGGCAGCGCATGGGGTATCCCGGGAAAGACCGCCGGGACGCGGGTTCCAACCGTCATCATTCAACAGGTCACGATCGGCGGCTCGCCCCTGGATCTGGGGCCGGTGACGGCCGCAGCCACCGTCACGTTGGACAACTCGAGTAATTCCTGGGTCTTTTTCGGGACAGGCCGTTTCTTCAGCACATCCGATAAGACCAGCACGGATCGACAATACCTTATCGGCGTGAAAGACAAAGTCGTGAGCGGTACATGTACACCCGGCACGTCGCTGACGTCCTGTCTGCACGAGAACCTCCTGGATGTCAGCTCCGCCAACGTCTCGGGCACCGCCGTGACGGGCGTTGGCTCTGTCGCGACCTTCTCGGATTTGCTGTCCACCATTCAGACCGGCACCTCAAGCGTCACGGCCAAGGACGGTTGGGTGCTGCAACTGGTGGCGGCCGATTCGACGGCTGGATTAGGGGCCGAGCGTATCATCGTCAACCTGACCTTGATCGGCGGGGCGCTCTTTTCGCCCACCTTCATGCCGTACACTGATACCTGTACGGCGGCAGGCCAGAGTTTTGTGTACGGGACCTACTATCTCACCGGCACCGGTTACCCTGATCCGATTCTGACCGATTCGACCGGGGCAGGGGCGAGGAGGATAGCGGCAGGAGAAGGCGTGGCGTCATCGGTGGCGATCCAGATCGGAGCTGAACCGACCGGGATGGCCGGCTATTTCCAGTCCAGCAATTCCTTGCTGAACAAAATGACGCCGAAAACGCCAGGAATCGCATGGAGTCAGTTCCTGTCCTGGAACAACGAGCGAAGCTGATCGAGCATGATCGAAGGTGATTCGAATGGCACGTCTGCGCAGGTCCAAGGCACGAGGCCTTGGACCTGTGCGGGTGTGAAGGCCCCGATCGTTCTGCTGGCACCGCTGTTCGTGTTCGCCTGTATGCCGAGCGTCGAGAACGGTGAAACCCGGTCTTCGTCCGGCGGGAACCATCCTCCCATCATTCGTGCAATCTCGATCCAGCCGACGCCAGTGATCTTGTCGGGCCCTCTCATGGCGATCGTCCAGGCGCAGGATCTCGATGGAGACATCTTGAAATTCCGGTATCGTTGGTTTGCCAACGGCAAGCTCGTCGCCGAGCGTACAACAGAAACGGTTGAGTCGAACCTGTTCAAACGGGGAGACCAGGTGAAGGTGGAAGTCATCCCGTCGGACGGGAAAGGCGAGGGCGCACCGATGATGAGCAGCTCCCTGACCGTCGCGAATACCGCCCCCGTCGTCTCTGTTCCGTCGGTGGCGCTCGAAGAGGCGCCGTCGCGCCGGGTGACCGCACAGGCGGATATTGTGGATCCGGACGGAGACCCGGTGGCCGTCACCTATCGCTGGTACAAGGGTGGAGACCTCCTCAGGGAAGCGGAGGAGAACAGCCTTGAGCTCTCCTCCTTGAAGACCAACGATGCGGTGCACGTTGAAATCGTTGCGAGCGACGGCCTCGCGGCTCCGACTATCGTGCGCTCATCCCCCTACTCGCTGACTAACAGCCCGCCCACGATCGTCTCAACCCCGAGCCCCATGCTGGAGACCAGACAATATACGTATCAGCTGCAAGCCAAGGATCCCGATGACGATGCGATCGTCTTCAGCCTTGAGGCCGGTCCCTCCGGGATGACCATCGACGCACAATCGGGCCTGATCAACTGGACTCCATCGGCCAATGCCGCCGGGGTGCAGCGTGTCCGGGTCATGGCCAAGGACGCTCGGGGAGCCTTTGCCACGCAAGACTTTGAGCTCTCCATCTCGGCGCCCGCCAAGAAGTCGTAGGCTGAATGATGACCAACGGTCCTTCCAGACCTTGATCTTGTCCCTTTGCTGCGGGTTTGCTAGAATCAATCTAGCAACATGAGGGAGGGACGGGCTTCGGCCCTCGTGCGTAAACTCAAACTGCGTGAAGGCACCAACACCGCCGTTTTGTTCGGTCACCACGACCGGCACCTCAAGCTGATCGAAGAAGACCTTGGCGTGCGCCTCTCGGCGCGCGGCGAAGAACTCACCCTCGACGGAAATCCTGACGCCACACGGTATGCCGAACGGGTGCTCACCGAGCTTGCGGGGCTGGCGAACGACGGTATGTTGATCCAGCCCGATGACGTCGCTCATGCATTGACCGCCTTGCGGCAGAGCCCCGAGACCCCGCTCAAAGAACTCTTGTCCAACGCGACGACGATCGTGACCAAGAAGCGGTTCGTCGCCCCGAAGACTCCGACACAAAATGCCTACATCGAAGCGATCGAAACGCACGACATCGTCATCGGCATCGGTCCGGCCGGCACCGGCAAGACGTATCTGGCTATGGCTATGGCGGTGAGCGCCCTGATGAAACGGGAAGTCAGTCGCATCATTCTGGCGAGGCCTGCCGTCGAAGCGGGTGAAAAACTCGGCTTCCTGCCAGGCGACATGATCGCGAAGGTGAATCCCTATCTGCGCCCGCTCTATGACGCGCTGTTCGACATGATGGACATGGAACGCGCCACGCGCGCGATCGAGCGAGGAGACATCGAGATCGCTCCGCTGGCCTTTATGCGCGGCCGGACGTTGAACGATTCATTTGTCATTCTCGACGAGGCGCAAAACGCGACGGCCGAACAGATGAAGATGTTCCTGACCAGGCTGGGCTTCAATTCCAAGGCCGTAGTGACCGGGGACATCACCCAGGTCGATCTTCCTCCGGACCGCGTCTCGGGGTTGATTGAAGTGCGCGACATCCTCCGCCACGTCGAAGGGATCAGTTTCGTCTACTTTGACGAGCGTGACGTCGTCCGGCATAAACTGGTTCAGGACATCATCAAGGCGTACGACCAGCATGAGAGCGGGGGGCAACCCCAGCCGCGGGCCGCGCAGGCCGGGCGCCGCGTTTCACCGGGATCCCACAACCGTCCCTCCTCTTCCTTGCCCACTCAACCGAAAGGTTCGTGGGGCCAGCCGCATTAATGCCTGTTTCGCTCCAGGTGCATGTTCGGGTAATGAAAGTCGGTCGCAGGCGGGTCCTGCGATTGGCACAGAGCGTCCTGACCCTCGCTGGGGAGCCGGGAGCAGACATGAATGTCTCACTCGTGGGCGACCGGCGGATGCGACGGCTCAATCACCGCTTTCGGCAGAAGGACCGCAGCACCGATGTTTTGGCGTTTGCGTTTCGTGAGGCGCGAGCGCCTCACGGCTTCCATCGGATGGCCGCCCATCTCGGGGACGTCGTGATTGCCTTGCCGACGGCGGAGCGGCAAGCCAAGGCTGCCCGCCGGCCGCTGGAGGAAGAGTTGGTGGCATTGTTGATCCACGGCGTGCTGCACCTGTGCGGATATGACCATGAACGGGGCAGAGCCGACGCTCTGCGTATGCAACGGAAAGAGCGGCAGCTGCGTCGGCGGCTTGGGCCGATTGCCCGGTTGGTGCGCTCGCATCCGAAGTTATCCTCGCAGAACAGGAAGGCAGTCTAACGCATGGGATGGATGCAGCGACTCAGTGAAGGGCTCACCAAGACGCGGTCCGCGGTTCGCGGTTCCCTGGACCGGTTGCTGGGACGGGCGGTGGACCCCGCCGTGCTCGAAGAGTTCGAAGCCGCGCTGATTTCATCGGACCTCGGAGTGCCGGTTGCAGAGCGCGTGATGAACAGGCTCAAAGAGGCCTTGAAGGGCACCGACGCCTCGCAACTCCCTCACGTGCAGAACACCTTGCGACAGACGCTGGTGGAGGTGCTCGGTCCCGCATCCGGCCCCTCCTTCGAAGAGCTGATCACTCGCGGCCCGAAACCCTTTGTCGTGCTCGTCGTCGGTGTCAACGGTGTCGGAAAAACCACCAGCATGGCGAAACTGGCCCAGCGTCTGGTGCAAGGCAAGCGCGTACCCCTCTTGGTCGCCGGCGATACGTTTCGCGCTGCCGCCATCGACCAGTTGCAAGTATGGGCGGACCGCATTGGGGTTGAGCTGATTCGTCATCGTCATGGGGCCGATCCCGCAGCGGTGGCCTTCGACGGCATCGCGGCGGCGAAAGCCAGGCAGGCCGACGTCGTGTTGATCGATACGGCCGGGCGCCTCCATACCAAGTCCAACCTGATGGATGAGCTGCGAAAAGTCACGCGGGTGATCGGGCAGGCGCTGCCCGGCGCCCCCCACGAAGTGTTGCTCGTGCTGGATGCCACCCTCGGGCAGAATGCCCTGGCTCAGGCGCGCCAGTTCCGGGACACGGTGGGAGTGACCGGTCTAGCGCTGACCAAATTGGACGGGACCGCCAAAGGAGGCATTGTCGTCGCGATCGCCGACGAACTGAAATTACCCGTTCGATTGATCGGGGTGGGAGAAGGCGTGGAAGACTTACAGGACTTCCAGCCGCGGGCCTTCGTCGACGCGCTCATAGGGCTGCCAGCCGAGTAACGCCTTACGCATTTCCACTATTTTGCTTCTCCGCCTATTCCGCCCATGATAGGCTCGCTCCTGTGACAAGCTGCGGTATTCATGTGACATTTCTCTGAGCATTGACCGATGGTCAAAATCCTTGTCATTGACGACGACCGCATGAATTGCGACCTCCTGCAGGCCGTGTTGACGCGTCATGGGTACGATGTGCATTCGGCAACCAGCGGCCTTGACGGACTGACTCTCTTCCGGCAGCACAATCCCCGCGTGACGATTCTCGACCTTCGGATGCCCGAAATGGACGGGTTGACGGTGCTGATGGAAATTCGGGCCATCGATCCGCATGCCCCCGTGATTATCCTGGGAGGCGGAGCCACGGAGCTCCAAGAAAACCAGGCTCGTGCGCTGCGCGTCACCGACTTTGTCCGCAAGGGACTATCCCTCGATGTGCTCGTCGAAGGTGTGAATCGCGTCGTCCAGCAGCCAGCCAGAAAGCTGGAGGCAGGAACCGCTGCTCCGGCAGGTCCCGCTTCCGATACGGGAGAAACCATTCTCATCGTCGATGACGAACAACTGGTGCGGGATCTGCTGGTGCAGTTCTTGAGTCTTCGAGGGTATCGCGCGCTCGGTGTCACAAATGGCGCTCAAGCGCTGGCCATGGTGGAGCAGGCCTCGCCGGACCTCATCTTGCTGGACCTGATGCTGCCTGGAATGAGCGGTGTCGAATTGCTGCGGCGCTTGCGGGAAAAGCATTTCAGCGGAGCCATCATTGTCGTCACCGGCAGCTACGACGAAGAATTGCTGCAAGACGCCTGGTTGCTGCACCCGCAAGAGGCCATCAGCAAGCCTATCGATCTCGAGAAACTGCTCGCCATCATCCAGCTTGTGCTCGTATGCCGCGAGTGTTAAAACCCCTCTGATGGGATATCCGTGCAGGGGGGCGGCCTTCGCCTGCGCGCTGGGGCTCATCTTCCTGGTGAGTTCGCCGCTTTCAGCGCCGGGTACGTCATCCGACTCCTCAGACTCAATTCTCCGTCACGATCTCTTTGTCCAGATTGATCCGGAGGCGCATGCGCTTCTGGCGACGGACCGCCTGACCATCGTGGCGCAGGCACGTCCCCTTCGTTTCTCACTCGCGCCCACCCTTCACCTTGACCGGTTGGTGCTTTCGCACCCGTCTGCGGATGAACCCGGCCGCGACCTCCCGTTTGAAATCGACCATCAGGCCGCTCCCGGTTCAGAACAACACGTCACGGTGCCGGCGACAGGGATGCACGAGGGTACGATTACCTTGACGGCGTATTATCACGGGACGATCAATGATCCGCCGAAGGAGCCGCGCCATTTGCGGTTCGTGACGCCCAGTGAAACCGCCGGCCATATCGGCCCCGAAGGGCTGTATCTGAGCAGCGAGACCCAGTGGTATCTGGATGTCCCCGATTCGCTCGCCGAATACCGCCTCCGCGTGGCGCTGCCGGCCGGTTGGACCGCCGTCTCGCAAGGAAAAGTGCGAAGCATCGGCGCCTGTCCTTCGGATCTCTGTTCCCACCAAGAGGTATCGTTGACGGAATGGGAACCGATCCAGCCGGCGGAAGCCTTGACGCTGGTCGCGAACCGCTTCGTGGCCAAGACCCGCGAGTGGTCATCGCCAGGGGGGCAACGGGTCCAGCTGGGCGCCTACCTGTTCCCCGAGGACGCACCGTTGGCGGACGAATATCTGGATGCGACGGCCCGCTATCTCGACGCCTACATCACCGTACTCGGTCCCTATCCGTTTGACTCGTTCGCCGTGGTGGAGAATTTTTTTGCCAGCGGGCTTGGGATGCCGTCGTTTACGCTGTTGGGAAGCGGCGTGATCAAGCGGCACTATGTCCAGCCCTATGCCTTGGGCCATGAAATCGTCCACTCTTGGATCGGGAATGCGGTGTTCAACCGTGTCGACCAGGGCAATTGGGTCGAAGGACTGACGACGTATCTGGCAAACTACTATTGGCACGAACGGTCCGGGGAACAGGACCAGGCGCGTGATCAGCGGCGGCTGATGCTGCGCGGATACAATCTCCATGTCCCTCCCGAGCGCGATTATCCTCTGCGGCAATTCACCCAGAAACACGATGAGCGTGACAATGCCATCGGGTACCAGAAAGCCGCCATGGTCTTTCACCTCCTCCGCCAGGAAATCGGCGACGAGCCGTTCTGGCGGTCGCTGAAAGTACTCGTCTCGCGCTATCGAGGCCGTCGGGCCGATTGGCGGGATGTGGAGCAGGTATTGAGCGAGACGGCAGGGAGGGATCTTCGCTGGTTTTTCGCCCAATGGGTCGAACAGAGCGGTGCGCCTGATCTCAACGTGAGAGAGCTTCTCGCCCGTCCGGTGAGCGGTGGCGCCTTCCGCCTGCAAGGCACAGTCGCTCAAGCCGGGACGTTGTTTGAAGTGCCGCTGCCGTTCCGGATTCGCCTGTCGGACGGAACCGAGCAGACTGTCCTGATTCACGTCAAAGACGCCGAACAGCAATTCACGATCTCTCTGCCGGCAATGCCCCTCTCGATCGAGATCGACCCGGAGGCGAGCATCATGCGTCGGATCCCGCGACAGGACATGCCTCCGGTGCTGAACCACTACGTCACGGACCGGCAGCGCTCGGTGGTCCCGGCCTTGAAGGAGCCTGTGGGCACCACCCATCCCTTTCGCGACATCGTCAAGCGGATCGAGGCGCAGGACAGTCAGAAGCCAGCGTCTCAACGGACCACCATCGTTCCGGTGGTCCATGACCTGCTGTTGCCTCCGGAAGGTTCGGTGCTAGTATTGGGAACTCCCTCGTTCCGTACGGCCCTTCAGCCCGTGCTGGAGCAGCACTGCGGTCGTCGTGTCCGGCTGCGCGAAGGAGGAGTGACGATTGACGGCAAAGCGTATGACGGCCCCACGATTGCCTTGTTGGTCAGCTGTCATCGCCGGGATCATCCCGGCAGCGTAGTCACCGGGCTCTACGCGGTTTCGCCGGAGGCCTCGACCACGGTGGCCCGGCTGCTCTTTTTTTACGGGTGGAACAGCGTGGTCGTGTTTCAGGACGGCAAGGCCATCGCCCGCACGGAATGGGAGCCTTCGCAGACCCGCAAGGAGGTAGTGATCGATGAGGTTGTGTCCGACCGTTAAGGTGCTGTGGATGATGGCAGTGACGGCATTCGCTTGGAGTCTCCCATCAGGATACGCCGGGGGACCGACGGCACCCGGCCCGACGGCCTCCGTGAGCGCGGAGCGCCACCTGGCGAACATTCGCCAGCTGACCTTCGGCCGTCAAAACGCGGAAGCCTATTTTTCGTTCGACGGGACAAAGCTCATATTTCAGTCGACGAACAACTGGATGAAAGATTCGTTCGCCGCCACGCTCAAGCCCGCCGAAGAAGGCCTGGGGTGTTATCAAATGTACGTGATGGACCTCGAGAGCGGGAGCATCCGATTGGTGAGCACGGGAACGGGCGCCACGACCTGCGGCTATTTCTTCCCCGGCGACCGCCGGGTGCTGTATTCGTCGACGTATGCGTCTGGTCCCAATTGTCCGCCGAAACCCAAGCGCGACGGCGCGTACCGCTGGGCTCTCGATGACTATGACCTCTATGCGGTGCGTCTCGACGGGCAGGAAATGCAGCGGCTGACGACGTCACCGGGCTACGATGCCGAGGCGACGATTTCACCGGATGGGAAAACGATCGTCTGGACGTCCGTGAAGGACGGCGACCTCGATCTCTACGCCATGAATTTGGACGGGACGAAGCCGCGCCGGCTCACGGACGAGGTCGGATACGACGGGGGTGCATTTTTTTCGCCTGACAGCAAACGCATTGTCTATCGCGCGTCTCATCCGGATGATCCCACGGAGATAGCCCGCTATAAAGAATTGCTCAGCCAACGACTGGTCGAACCGGGCCAGCTTGAAATTTTTGTCATGAACGCCGACGGAAGCGGCAAGCGCCAGGTCACCGCGAATGGCGCCTCAAATTTTTCCCCCTTCTTTCATCCCGACGGCAAACGGATCATCTTTGCCTCTAACGTTGAAACCAGAGGAGAGGGCGGGAGACCGAGTTTCCATCTCTTTCTGGTCGGTGACGACGGGAAGGGTCCGGAGCGACTCACGTTCGACGGCCATTTCAACAGCTTTCCGATGTTTTCTCCCGATGGGAAGCGGCTGGTCTGGGTGTCCGATCGCTTCTCCAAAACGCCCGGTGAATTCAATGTGTTTTTGGCCGACTGGGTGCCCTAAATGCTGACGGGCCCTGAACATGGGGCTCGTCGCCTCCTGCCGTATCTATCCCTGGCCTGTATCATTGCAGCGCTGCTCATCACGTTCATTCGATTCATGGAATTCGATGCGCCGTTGACCCGGTTCGTGCGGTCGCTGAACGATTTCCACATCGATCACCTCCATAATCCCTGGTTGGCCGGGCTCAGCGATATCGGCAACCGGGCGGGGAAGGGGGAGTCATTGCTGGCGGTGAATGTCGTGCTGCTGGTGGCGGGCTACGCGCTAGGGCGACCCGGTCTCAAACGGGCCGGCTGGGAAACACTCATTGCCC
>Ga0070690_100000783_pt1 | contig 16144 bp, 5 predicted proteins | sample KBSS33HmetaG_FD_64671 | JGI IMG/M metagenome (GOLD analysis project Ga0070690, IMG submission 64671) | Switchgrass rhizosphere microbial communities from Kellogg Biological Station, Michigan, USA - KBS S3-3H metaG | ecosystem: Host-associated > Plants > Roots > Rhizosphere ... | reverse complement strand
CGCATAAAGCGTGACGTTGTCGCCAGTTTTGAACGGCAGGAATACGTTATCCCCTAAATTCGAGATGAATGTTTGTGAGATTCTTGCGGGCAAGCCGTAGAGAGTATTGATTAGATTCCCTAAAGTACCCGCATCGTTGGAGGCGTTGATGTTTAGAGCGTTTTTGAAACCATCCGCCGTAAACGGGTTGCGATTAGCCTGAGAGAACGTTACCGAAGGAGTTACATTGATACCGCCTGGCTGCCCACGCTGGTCAACGTGCCGATAGAACCGAAAATTGATGCCGCCGCGAAAGACATGTGCACCGTGTACGACGCTTAAGTTGTCTAAAATCTGTGGGGTCGTTACCCAGCGTGCTGTGCGTGGTGTGTTGAGCCATGGTTCACTTAGGCTCGTAAAGTCATACGGTGGTACATCAGGCCACGCTGGATTGGCCTCGCCTTGCGTGAACAGAAAACCGAAGCGGCCATAACCAGCGGTCAGTTCATTTACGACTCGAGGTGAAATCACCCGACGCCAACCAATAGCTAGATTTGAAGTGCGGCGGAAGACCTCACCCTGGGGCGGATTATCCGGATAGACTTGTGGCCGACCATTGAGCGGATCTCCTTGTAACGTGTTGTAGTCGGACCACAGGTAACGAGCAAAGACACTGTTGTTCTCATTGAAATTATGGTCGACACGAATGTTAATCGCGGGCCCGCGGATTGCCGTAGGTGGATTCCACAGAAATGTAGCAGTGTTCAGTCCATCGCCCGAAGAAAAGTTGTTTGGTAATGGGAAATGGTTTAGCAACCCTGCTACGGCTGAATCAAGCGGTTTGGCTAAGGTGTTATTTCCAGTCGATCCCGTTGTTCGAGTGTCATAAACGCGAACGCAGCCGACGCTGGTAGCAGTCGGGCATACAGGAACACGCAAAGCGCCAGTGCCTGAATCCACTAGCAACGGTGAATTACGAAGTATGGTGGTTCCCGCTATCACCACCGGATTAGCGGGATCCGGCACGAAATAACGGAAAACTCCTGCACGTGCCTGAGCCGTGTATACGATCGGGATGCCAAATGTCTGATCGATCGGTTGCGTAAAATCCACTCGGTTGTACTGCCAGCTTCCAAAGAAGAAGGTCTTGTCTTTTTTGATTGGTCCACCGACTTCAAAGCCATACTGACCCATCCTAATCACCGGCTTTGGCGTTTTCTGAGCATTCGCATACCAGTCATTTGAGTTCAAGGCGTCGTTTCGAAAGAAGATGAATCCTGTTCCGTGGAATTCGCTGGTTCCGCTGCGAGTCGCGATCGAGATCGATGCTCCGCTGTTACGTCCCTCTTCAGCGGTTGCATTGTTCGTCGTGACTTTGAATTCCTGAACGTTGTCAGGATTGATGCGATAGAGATTCGACACAGGATTCGGCACGCTCGATTCATTTGCTTCAATGCCGTCGATCGTGACGTTGTATGCTCGGTCTCTCGAACCATTCACGTGTACGCCAGATCCGATACCGCCGAACGATCGTTGTACGACACCCGGTTCCAACAACAGCAACGTTAGCGGGTTGCGCCCATTCAACGGTAATGTCTCAATCGCTTTTTGGTCGACGACGTTGCCGAGCGTCGCATTGGCGGTCTGAAGCTGCTCAGCTCCGCCTTGAATCATAACGACTTCACTCACCTGACCGACCTCCATTACGACATCGATGGATAACGGTGTGTTTACTTCCAGGCGGTTGCCAGTTTGTTGGTACTTCTTGAATCCACTCTGTTCTACCGTCACCGTGTAATTACCTACCGGCAATGAATCAAAGGCGAAGACTCCTGCCTCCGTTGTTGTTTGCGTCTGAGATATGTTTGTCGCCTCGTTGGTTACGGTGACAGTTGCCCCAGCAACCGACGCGTGCTTTTCGTCGACAACGCGACCGAGCATTCGCGAAGTGCTGGTTTGGGCAAAGCCTGTCGCGCTTGTGATCAGTAGGATCAAGAAACTGACTAACATCCGTGATCTGTTCATGGGACCTCCTGGGGAAGAACGGTGGTGAATTCTCAAGCGAGGCTCCGCAAGGAAGTCTCGCTTCTTACTTATTCGACTTATAAGTGGTGTGCTGACGCCGGCCGTCAGTAGAAACGATGATGACGAATGGTCGAAGTATAGTCCGAACAAGGATCGCGTCAAGCTTTTTGCCTGGGCGACACAGTAATACCTTCCCATTTGTCCATTAGCAGCCCTTATCAAAATAATAAAAATCTTTAGCTACCATTATCCCTTGTCTGATCCTATAATTCGGATTCCGTAATGAAACTGATCTGGTGTCACCAGATCACGCGCCCTTTTCTTTTCGAGATAATTCAAGGTTTTTATGTGACTGATCCGTTCCAGTTCGGAATGCGGTCTGTCACTTAACATGCACAGGTTTGGATCGCAAACGTATGTTCGTACTCTCACCTATCCCCCTTCGAGAGGAGCTCTACTGATGAAGCCTGGAACACTTTTAAAACTTCTGCTTTGTATCGTTGTACTGACAGTCGCATGTGGCTTGGCACTTGGCCAGGGAACAACATCGCGAATTAGTGGAACAGTTCGCGACGCAAACGGAGCAGCCATCTCCGGCGCTCTCGTTACTCTGCTAAACGAAGGCACGTCAGTATCACTTACAACCCAAACGAGTGAGAGCGGAACTTTCACATTTGATCTGGTTCAAGTTGGAACGTACACGGTGACTGTGGAGAAGGATGGGTTCAAGAAGTTTCAGAGCTCAGGTAACTCTCTCAACGTAAATCAACCCGCAACCATTAATGCGACATTAGATACAGGCGGGGTGTCGGAAACGGTAAATGTTCCAGCCGGCATTGAGTTGGTCCAGACCAGCACCTCCGGCAACTTAGGAACCACCGTCGACCAGAAAACACTTGAGAGCCTGCCTATCGTTGGTACGCGTGGAAGAAATCCTCTCGACTTATTGAACTTCCAACCTGGCGTTGTGTTTGGTGGAAACACTGGCGGTGCTGTGAACGTCAACGGCTCTCGCGATCGCGCATTCAACTTCACTCTCGATGGCATCGACATCAATGAGTCAACTGCCGGTGGTTCTAACTTCACACCGTTGAGACCCAATCCTGACTCGGTGCAAGAGTTTCAGATCGTAACCAGTAACTTTACCGCCGAGCTCGGTCGCAGCAGCGGCGCACAGGTAACACTAGTCACCAAGTCTGGAACAAACGACTTTCACGGAAATCTTTTTGAATATTATCGAACACCACGGTTCGACGCGAAGGCGTATCCAACAACTATTGCCGGGTTGCCGAAGGACCAATTCGTGCAACACATCTATGGCGGTAGCATCGGTGGTCCACTCTTTAACCCGGGATTTGGCGAAGGTACTAAGATGGGTTGGATGCGAGACCGCGCCTGGTTCTTTGTGAACTTGCAAATGTTGCGCGCGTCTGACACTGCGTTGGTGACGCGAACTGTCTACACACAGGCTGCGCGACAGGGAATCTATCGTTACATCCTTCAGGGAGCGAACGCACCGGTGGGCGCTGCGGCTCCGCTCGTTGCTTCCGTGGACGCAGCGGGAAACCCCACGATCGCGGCTTGTCCGAACCCGTTGCCGAACCCGATTCCTTCAACACTCCGTTGTCTGGCAACTTACAACATCGCCGCAAACCCAACCGGCATCGGTTTCGACCCAGCGTTGTCGGCGCTCATCAATTCGTCGCCGCTTCCGAATAACTTCACAACAGGTGACGGACTAAACACTGCGGGCTTTAACTTCCCGTCGCCGCAGAAGGAAAAGCAGTATGACTTTGTTTCAAAGTTTGACTTCAAGCTCTCTAATACTAGTCTCGTGTACGTTCGCTACGCGCAGGGTTCGCAGAATACATTTGGAGATTCAGCAAACGCAGGACGCCGAATCTTTCCAGATACGCCAAACTTCGTCGACACTATCCGCACTCCGAAGAATCTCGCGCTGAATTGGCGCTGGTCTCCAACGCCGACTGTGACGAATGAAGCTATTTTCGGTATCAGCAAGTACTTCTTCAGTTTCACGACACCATTCCCTGATCCAAATATACCGTTCGCATTTCTGAATCCCGCGACAGCCAATACAAATTTTTCGTTTAATGCTCGCGGTGTCCGAACACTACAGTTGATCGACAACTTAACTTTCGTCCGGGGCTCTCACACGCTTAAGAGCGGTATCAATTTCAGATTCAATCGTCACAATGACGATCGATCGAGTGTCGCGGGTTCCGCGATTGAGCCAGTTGTGTCGTTCAGTGGAACTGCTGGCGGCACTAGTCAATTCGGTCTGCCACCGGTTCAAACCTTCAACTCAGCCGGCGTCCTTACGGGCGGTCTTATTAGGGATAACGATTTGACCCGACTACAAAACTCAATTGCCGACCTCTTAGGAAGAGTCGGTACTGTGTCGCGAGCGTTTGTGTCGAACGGAACTGCCTTTGAACCAGCCAACTCGAGATGGCTTAACTCCGCCATGTATCCTGAGCTGGATTCTTACTTCCAGGACAACTGGCGCGTCAGATCGAATTTGGTCCTGGATCTCGGTGTACGTTGGGAAGTTAAGTTGTCGCCAAGAGTCGATGGTCGACCGATTCTGATTCCCAATCAGCCATTCACGCTTGGCTCGGCTCCGTCGAGCACGATCAAGTGGGTGGAAGGAGATGTTTTCAAGAACGATTTCACTAAGATTCTTCCTTCCGTCGGCTTTGCCTGGGATCCGTTCAAGTCGGGCAAGACATCGATCAGAGGTAACTACCGGATGGCATCTGATCGATTCGCAACCTTCTTATTTGGCTCATTCATCTTCCAGGGCACACCTGGAAACAACATCGCAGTTTCGAACTCTACCTTCGGAACAGGCGGCGGCCTGTTCCGCAACGTCAATCCCATCATCGCGGGATTAGTTCCAACGTCTTCGCCGGAGGCACTTCGTCAGCCACCGGCGTTCAGCACGAATTCGATCAACGCGATCGATCCGGATCTTCAGACTCCGCAAATTCACGAATGGTCGTTGAGTGTTCAGAGAGAATTCGCGAACAACGTCTTCGAGGTTAATTACATTGGCAAACATGGCGTACACCTTCTCGGTGGTTACAACGTAAACCAAGTAAACGTCTTTGCTAACGGCATAGCGGGCACCGAAGCGAATTTCCTGGAGGCTTTTAACCGTGTTCGTGCAAGCTCTAGCTACAACAGTCCACTGATCAATCTGCTCATGTCTGGTAGTGCTTCGAATAACGGAGGTACTACGAGATTTCGAGCGTTGAATTCAACTGCGCTGAACCAGGGCCAGGCTGCGACACTTGCATTGGCCGTCTCCCAAAGGACATGTGCGGCTGCTGACCGCGATGCGGGAATTTGCACCACTGCGCAAATTGGCCAACGACTGCTCGGCCTAAGTGGATTCCCGTTCTTCTTCCAACCGTATCCGCAATTCACAGGCGGCTTCAATGTGTTTGATAGTAACGATTATTCGCACTACAACGGACTCCAGCTCATCTTCAGACGTCGAATTACCGGCGGGTTGGGCTTCCAGTTTTCGTACACGTTGTCTGAGTCGAAGGACAATCGATCGTGGGATCCTTCGCTGAGCGGAGTGTCGACCGGTTCTGTTCAGGCGGCCTCAAGCACGCCCTTTGATCTTCGTGACCGACATCTGAACTACGCATGGTCCGATTTTGATCGCAGGCACGTTTTCCAGGGAACTTACACTTACGAATTGCCGTTCGGTAAAGGTCAGCGCTTCCTGACAGATGCATCGGGTATTGTGGACCACATCATCGGCGGTTGGCAGTTCTCGGGAACCATCCTCCGAATGTCAGGCCGGCCTTTCACGGTTTACTCGGGCCTCAACACACTGAGCAATGTCGTGCAGTCGACGGCGGATTGCTCCGGTTGCACACGTAACAGTGGTCACCTCGTATTGGAGGGCGGACGAAACTTCTGGTTTGACGCCACAACCCGAGCACAGTTTAGTCAGCCTGTTCCGGGATCGATCGGTAACACCGGGCGCAATTTCTTTCTCGCGCCGTACTACTTCCAGTGGGACGCGTCGTTGTTAAAGAAGATCAAGTTCAGTGAACGGGTGAGCTTCGATGTTCGCGTCGATGCGCGCAACGTTCTGAACAATCCGTCATTCGATAATCCGACAGCGTTGTTTACTTCGAGTATTTTTGGTCGCATCAACGACAGTGTGACTAACAACGCGCGAAGGATTCAGTTATCGGGCAAGCTTAACTTCTAACAAAAACGAAACCTATGAAGGGTTGTTGTCGACTTGCTCTGCTCGTCTATTTGATCGCATCGGGAACCGGGGTTATTGGCACGGTTCAATCAAGTCATTCAGCAGCCCTTCAACGGTACGACCTCGTAATCACAAACACGCGCATCATTGATGGGAGCGGCAATCCCTGGTTTCGTGCGGACGTCGCCATCAAAGACGGGCGTATCGCACGCATTGGGCGCGTAGCTCCTTCAGAAGCCGCGCAAACGATCGATGCGAAGGGACAGATCCTCGCACCCGGTTTCATCGACGTTCACACGCACGTTGAATCCATCTACAACCAACCAACCGCCGACAACTTCGTTCGCATGGGAGTGACCTCTTTGGTCACTGGAAACTGTGGCGGGTCTGCGACGAATGTTGGTGAATTTCTAGATCGAATCAAACAAACACCTCTTTCAGTCAATGTCGCTACCCTCATCGGACACGGTTCAGTAAGGCGTGCTGTCGTCGGGCTTGATGATCGCGCTCCCACGCCGCAAGAAACACAAAAGATGGAAGCGATGGTCGAGCAGGGAATGAAGGACGGCGCCGTCGGTTTATCTACGGGTCTAATTTATGTCCCAGGCACATATGCGAAGACCGACGAAATTGTTGGCTTAGCTCGCGTGGTTGCTCGTTACGGCGGTCTGTACGCGACTCACATGCGAAACGAAAGCGACAACGTTGCCGACGCTATTCGCGAGAGCATTCAAATCGGCGAACAAGCCGGGCTTCCAGTTGAGATCTCTCATTTCAAGATTAGTAACAAACGTTTCTGGGGCCAAACACCGCTTACTTTGGGATTGGTTCGCGATGCGCGCGCGCGTGGGTTGATGGTAACAGTCGATCAATATGCCTATACGGCAAGTTCGACTTCACTTGAATCACGTTTGCCGAGTTGGTTGCGCGCGGGGGGACTGGAAGAAGCAAAGAAGCGGCTCGCGGATACGGCCACACGCGAACGACTCGTCAAAGAAATGCAAGACACTCTGAAGAAGAGTGGGTTTAAAGATTATTCCTACGCTGTAGTTGCCTCATATCGCCCTGATAGTTCATTCAACGGTAAGTCGATCGCTGAAATCACAAAGCAGGTAAAAGGCAAGTCAGGAGTCAAGGAGCAGATCGATCAAATCATTGCGATGTACGAAGCGGGCGGTGCGTCAATGGTCTATCACAGCATGGGCGAGCCCGACGTTCAACGCATCATGGCCGAACCGTTCACGATGATCGCATCGGATGCGTCGGTCAGACAGCTCGACGACAGTGTTCCGCACCCACGCGGCTACGGAAACAACGTTCGCGTCCTCGGCCACTATGTCCGCGAACTAAAAATAATCAGTCTCGAAGACGCACTTAGGAAAATGACTTCATTGCCAGCGCAAACATTTGGGTTTCGCGATCGCGGATTGATTCGCGAAGGTTTTGCTGCCGACCTTGTGATTTTTGACGAGAACACAATCACTGATCGCGCCACCTTTGACAAGCCACATCAGTTTCCATTGGGTATTAGTTATGTGTTCGTTAACGGCCAAGTGGTGCTTGCGGGTGACAAGATGACCAGTGCTCGACCCGGAGTTGCGTTACGGCGTGCTGCTTAGTTTAACTGCGCCATTGTTCAACTGAACCGCGCTTATCTCATTCAATTCGAGAGCGCCAACTGAAAAGGAGAAATGTCATGTTGTCTCAAATCCGAAAGCATCTGACACGTTCGATCGTGTTCGTAGCGGCTCTCGTATTGGTTAGCCTATGCGGTGGTTTGGCGAATGCACAAACGGTAACTGGCACTGTCCAGGGCGTGGTGAGCGACTCAAAGGGGGCAGTAATCGCAGGGGCTGAGGTTACGGTGCGCAACGTCGAGACAGGGCAAACGCGCACCATGAAAACAAACGCAGACGGTTACTACGTCGCGACGTTTCTTCCGCTCGGTCGCTACAACATATCGTCTTCCGCATCCGGCTTCACAAGTGTTACGCAGGAGAGTATTGAGATCACGCTCAATCAGACTCGAGATATCAATATCACGATGAATCCGACTGGAGTCACCGAGGCGGTTATAGTGACGGCCGAAGCTGCGCCGATCAATACGAGTAACGCCGAAATCAAGAGCTCGTTGACTTCTCGCGAGATTCTCGAAAAGCCAACGTTAAATCAAGGCAGTTTCTTGTCGCTGGCAGAAACATTTACCGGCTATCAGGAGAACCCAACCAACGGGCAAAACAATCCTACTGCTTCATCAGGATCTTCAATTAACTTCAACGGCACTGGCACGCGCGGAGCGACCTTTCAAATCAACGGCGTGAATAACGACGACTCGTCAGAGAATCAAAACCGGCAAGGCGCTTCGCTTTCGACCATCAAGGAGTTCCAAGTCATCACCAATAACTTTACCGCTGAATTTGGACGCGGTTATGGTGCGGTTGTTCTGGTTCAGACAAAATCCGGAACGAATGATCTCCACGGCGATGTCTATTGGTATCACAACGACAGTGCCTTAAATGCCACGAACAATGTGTTCTCGCCGGGCTCCAAGAAAGGCGTTACCCGACGTAACCAGTTTGGGTTTACATCGGGATTCCCGATCTTGAAAAACAATCTGTTCAGTTTCATCAGCCTCGACCACACGGAGAACTCGGGTGCAAATGCCTATAACCGCGATGTATTCACAGTCGCCGAACGAAATCCTGCGAACTGGTTTCAGCAAACACCCGCGAACAACACACCGCAAAACAGAGCATTCGTTCAGAGCGTGATCGATCGTTTCGCGAATGCTGTTCCCAATGATCCAGCTGCTGGCCCGCGCGTCTTTAGAGGGCAGCAAGGGTTTGATTTTCCGGCGCGTGATTATTCAGGCCGGCTAGACTGGAATCCCAGGTCAGCCGACAACTTCACTGCACGTTGGCAATACACTCGCCAACGCTTTAATGCGGACGATATCATCCTGGGCGAACGCGCAAATCAAAATCACAAACAACAAAACTTCGGTTTGAGCTGGACGCACCTTTTTACCGCTAAGACCGTGGGCGAGTTCCGTTATGGACTTGGGTTGCGTACCACGCTTGTGAATATTGCCGCGGGAAACGACACGCCCATCATTCGTTTCTTCAACCCCACACCGATTACCAATGCATCGACGATTGGAAATGCCGGTAACTTTCCCATTCAGCGATATCAAACCGACAACCAGTTTGTTTACAACCTGACGACTTTGAAAGGAGATCACTACATCAAGGTAGGCACCGACATTCGGCGTCAGCAGCTTGATGATCTTGCTGATAACTTCTCGCGCGGTTTTTACAACAGTACGACGGCGACCTGTAACGGCGTGAATTACATTAATGGCTTTAACCAGTTCATCAACGGGTGCACGCCCAATTACCAGAAGGGTTATGGTCCATTCTTTCTTGAGAATCGCATCAATGAGTCGAACTTCTATGTGGAAGACAATTGGAAAATCCGTCCCAATCTGACGCTCAATCTAGGAATGCGCTACGAGTACGTTTCTGCTCCGAAAGAGGCTGCGGGTCGGATCAACTATGGCATGCAGGACGACAAGGATAATTGGGAGCCACGTATTGGATTCGCCTGGAGTCCGGATTTTGAAACCAGCTTCTTAAAGAAAATGTTTGGCGGAACGGGTGATTCGTCGATACGTGGCGGTTACGGCATCTACCACGGACGAATCTTTCAATCAGTGTTCTCTCAGGGCGGTGCGACTGTTAGATTCAATCCGCCTAATGCTTTCTTCTACAATCAGTCAGGAACTGCCACATCGGGTTTCAACCCGGTCAATCTAGCTGATCCAACCAATGGATTTGTTTTCGTACCAGGTCCGCAGACAGCACGTCACACAATTACGGAGATCGATCCCGGATTGGAAATGCCGTACACGCAGCAGTGGAATTTCACATTCGAAAGACAAATGCCTTTCGAGTCAGCGCTCCGGGTGAGTTACACAGGCAATCGAGGTATAGGCCTGCTTAAGTACTCACTGGATAATCTCCCGGTGCATGATCCGGTTAACGGAGTGCTTGTTCCGAACCATCCGAACAATCCAGCAAACTTGAGAGGACAAGTTATCAAACTGGCGCCCGACTTTGTTTGCGCAGGAACGACGTCGACAACCCTCACGCCGGAGTGTCCAGTTCCTGTACCCATCGGCACGTTTGAATACAGCTTCCGTGTGCCGCGAATAAATGAACGCCGGCCAAATGGCTTGTACGGAACAAACCTGGCAGTCTCGAACGCGGCATGGAGTTACTACAACGGATTGCAACTCGAGTGGGTCAAGCGACTCAGCAGCAACTTAAATTTCCAGGCGGCATACACGTGGAGTAAGGCAATCGATACAACATCCGAAGCGACGGCTGTAGGAGCTGGCGACACTAATCAAAACGGAAATGACGCACGAGCTGGGCGTGGCCTTTCTCGTTTTCACACACCGCATCGATTCACTTTCTACGGAACCTATCGCTTGCCGTTCTTTTCCGATGATCGTGGCTGGATGGGGCACGCGTTTGGTGGTTGGCAGTTCTCTGGCGTCGTGAAACTTGCGAAAGGAAATCCTTTCACCGTTACCACAACTGCTCTTGACCTGAACTTCGATGGATTTAGCGAAAGTCGCCCCGTCATTCTTGACCCATCAATTCTCGGTAACAGCGCGAATCATCCATTAACGTCACGTGAGGCGCTGCCGCGATCAGCATTTCGTCCGTTGACTATCAATGACTTCAACACTCCGATTCTTGGTCGCAACACATTCTTTCTTGATGGGGTCAAGAATGTGGACTTGGGAATCATGAAGATCTTCAAGATGCCTTGGGAAGGGCATCAGGTGACTCTGCGAGCAGATTTATTCAATGCTTTCAACCACGTGCAGTATGGATTTCCAAGCGCCGTAATAACTAACACTAACTTCGGCGCGATCACCGGTGCGGCTGCGCTGTATGTGCCACGAAATATTCAGGTGTCGCTCCGCTACTCCTATTGATTAAAGAGAAGTGAGTTTTGAGGGAAGCGTGGTGCTGATCATCTTGAAGCGACAGATCATCGCGGGAGTCAGGCGATCTCGTTGGCCGCTTCTAACGATCAGCATCACTTGTCTACTTTCTGTTAGCGCCGGCATTGCCCAGGTGGCAATTCCGTCTACTTCATCGAATGAAGTTCGTGCGCTTTGGGTTGTGCGAACAACGTTAACCTCACCTGACAAGATTCGCGTGATGGTTAGCGCCGCCGCCGACAATGGCTTCAACACTTTGATTGTTCAGGTGCGCGGTCGCGGTGACGCTTACTACAACTCTCGCGTCGAGCCGCGGGCTATCGAATTGAAAGATCAGCCAGCTGATTTCGATCCGCTTGCTACAACTTTGCAAGAAGCTCACAAGCGCGGTCTAAAAGTGCACGCATGGCTCAATACGAGCTTACTGGCGAATCTCGACGCACTACCAACCGATCCAAATCACGTTTACAACAAGCATCCGGAATGGTTAGCGGTGCCTAAACCAGTGGCGGCTGAACTCTACAAGATGTCGCCAACTAATCTGTTGTACCGGCAGCGGATTGTTGAATGGTCAAAAGCGAACCGCGCCGAGTTGGAAGGTGTTTACACTGGACCGGCTAATGCAAAGGTACGCGATCATATCTACAAAATCTGGATGGACATTCTCACGCACTATCCGGTTGATGGAATTCACTTCGATTATGTCCGTCTGGCAAGTCCAGATTTTGATTACAGTCGAACATCTATCGAGAAGTTTAACCAGTGGCTCCTTCCCCAGTTAGATTCCGCTCAACGTAAACAATTGAAACAGTCGATCAAACACAATCCTCTTGTTTCGACCGAACTGCACGCAACTAAGTTTGCTGACTTTCAGCGCGCCCAAATAACAGCACTCGTTGAGCGCATCTATCACGCTGTGAAAAAGCGTAACGCGAAGGTGGTCGTCTCAGCGGCTGTGTTCGCAAATGACGAGAATGCTTACATCCGCCGTTTCCAGGACTGGCGACGCTGGTTGCAAATGGGGATTTTAGATGTTGCGTGTCCGATGGCATATTCCACTGATACGGCAGTGTTTCAAAAACAGATTGAGGTGGCTGCAGCGACGGCACACGCGGCGAAGCGACAGGTTTGGGCAGGAATTGGCGCCTATCGAATACCGGTTGAATCGACTGTGCAAAAGATCGGCGTTGCACGAAACCTGCAAGCCGATGGTTTTATTCTGTTTTCATACGATTTTACTGCGCGCACAGGCGAGCTAAATCCGGATGGGGCGTATTTGGAGCGCACAGCGCGTGGGGCATTCGGAAAACGGGGTCCGATGCAGTAGATCCTTGGGACGTATCGATGCACCCGTGATCGCAGCCCGGCATCGAATCGCCCTTACAGAACCGTTGGATGTTGCCCTACTTAACTTCGCGGTTCTGAACATGGATCACTTTGACGATGAGTTGAGCAAAGTGTATAAGCGTGGACCTAAACGGCAGTAGTGTACTGCTCATTGGAAGTCATTCGATAGCACGCCCTTGAAAAGCCGTAGTGATTAGTTTGGATCACGCGTTACAAACTAAGTAAACGCAAGCCTCTTAATGAAAAGGAACCAGTCATGAACCAGCGTTCATCCATCAATTTACGAACGATCATCTCCGTATGTCTTCTTTCGGTCGGTCTGAGTATCAACGCCATCGCTCAGGAGACCACGGCAACCATAGTTGGCCTCGTCACAGATCAAAACAGTGCGGCTTTGGTGGGCGCACAGATTACCGTGGCTGATACCGCGCATGGTTTTCAAAGAACCTATCAGACGACGGATGAAGGTACATTCACTGCCACACAGTTACCGGCAGGGATCTATACTTTGACCGTCGAGGCACCTGGTTTCAAAAAGTATGTCCAGGAGAATTTGACACTAAACGTTAACGACCGCCGTCCCATTACCATCGTGCTGGAACCGGGACAGGTGAGCGAGCTTGTGACCGTAGTAAGTGATGTGCCACTCGTTCAGGAGAATTCCACTCAGAGTGGACTAATTAGCGGTGAACAAATACGCGAATTGCCCCTCAATACTCGCAATTTCGTGCAGCTTGCTCTGCTTAGTGCGGGTGTGAGTTCGTCGAATCCGAGCCAAATCGGCTCAGGCGCACTATCAGTTGTTTCTCTTTCGATAAATGGAGGTCGGACCTCTGCCATCAACTGGCTCGTAGACGGTGCGCGGAATGTCGATACCGGCTCGAATTTGACACTTCTAACCACCCCCAGTATCGACGCCATTCAAGAGTTCACCGTATTAACATCAAATTATGCACCTGAGTTTGGTCGAAATGGTGGTGGCGTAATCAACGTCGTAACGCGCTCTGGATCCAATGACTTTCATGGCACGCTCTATGAGTTTTTACGCAACGATGCTCTGAATGCTCGCCCGGCGTTTCAGACGACGCCGCTCGCAGGCATCAACAAACTCAATGGCGAGCCGCGTTTCAAGGCGCCGTTACGTTATAACGATTATGGATTTACGATCGGTGGTCCGATTTTCCTGCCGCGTTTTGGCGAGGGTGGACCTGCTATATACAACGGTCGAGACAAGAGTTTCTTTTTCTACTCACAGGAATGGAAGAAGACGCGCTCAGTCAATACGGCCGTCGGAACGGTACCAACTATTCAGCAACGCGCGGGGATCTTTGCCGGAGCTCTAAGAGATCCGATTACGCAAGTTCCATTCAACATCGTAGCTGGCAATTCGATTATCCCAATGTCGCGGTTTGACCCGAATGCCGTCGCAATCCTTAATTTCATGCCACTCCCGAATGAAGTAACGCCGGGCACCACAATTCTCAATCGCTATCGCAGGGCGGTGGGCGTCGGCTCAGATATTCGCCAAGAAATTTTGCGTGTGGATCACAACTTTAACCAAAAATGGTCGGTCTATGGTCGCTATATTCGCGAAGATTTCTCGCGCAATGATCCCGGAGGCAACCAATTCCAAGACCCGTTCGCATTAGGCGCACTGCAAGGTACTCTTTATCCAAATGTTGCCGCCCAGCAAACAAAAACGCCTGGCAAGAATTTTGTCGTAAACCTCAGAACGATCGTTTCGCCGACGGTAATCAACGAGATCGCCTACGACTACGCCTTTAATGCGATCATTACTACATTCGCCGGCACGGGGCTGCGAGCAAATGCACCGGGCTTTACGTCGCCCGAGCTTTTCCCCAGCACGCTTCAAGGCGCGCTGCCGAGCATTACGTTTAGCGGAGCTACCTCGAATTTCTCGTTTGTCAGCCCTTCGCAAATCGAAAATCCAAGTCACACTATTCGCGATAACCTGACCATCGCTCATGGGCAACACACCTTTAAATTTGGCGGCTTTTATTCATGGGAGGCCAAAAACGAGAACGCCGGGAATGCTCTCAACGGTAGCTATGCCTTCGATGGTTCACGGTCGGGGAACGACTTGGCCGATTTTCTTCTCGGCGCTCCGCGTACATACCTTGAAGACCAAAACGAAGTGTTTGTGCGATTGCGATACAACACAACCGAGTTCTATGGTCAGGATTCATGGAAAATCACCACGCGCTTTACCGTCGATTACGGAGCCCGCTATTCTCTATACGGCAACCCCGTGGATGAGCATGATTTACTGACAGCGTTTCGACCCGACCTTTATAACCCGGCAACTGCTGTGAGGATTGATCCTGTAAGCGGAAACATCGTCAGCGGTTCCGGCGATAGGTTCAATGGGATCATCTTCGCGGGACAGAATTCGCCCTTTGGAAGGCGCGTGCAGAGTAATCAGCACAATACGATTGGTCCACGCGTGGGTTTTGCTTACAACATTTTTGGCGATGGACGCACAGTTTTACGCGGCGGCGTCGGTCTCTATCATGATCGGACACTGGTTGGCATTGTCGAACAGAATGCCTTCGTCAATCCGCTGGTCAATTCGCGAGTCACTATCGACAATCCGCTTCTATCGAATCCGGGCGCAGGTGTTCCGCGAACAACTATTCCAGTTATTACTTTGAGCAGCACGGGCAATCCTTTTAAAGTACCGCGTACAACTCAATACAGCCTTTCTCTCCAGCGCGAACTCTTCAAGAACGCTGTGTTGGAAGTGGCCTACGTTGGCACGCAGGGACGAAATCTTTTACACCTCGTCAATATCAACCAGCCAGTGCCAGGTGTTCTAACAGCGCTGACGACGGCTTTACGCGCCAATGGCACGCTAACTCCTACGGGCCGCGCTTCGATAAATGCTGCGCGTCCTTTCCTTGGATTTGCAGCTATCAATGACCGTCGGACGGAAGCGGACAGCAATTACAATTCAATGCAGGTGACCTTTAATAAACGAATGTCTCAGGGGTTGGGTTATGGACTTGTTTATACGTGGTCCAAGAACATGACTAATGCCTCGACTGATCGAAGTGATTCTCCACAAGACCCACTTAATCTTGACTTGGAAAATGCTCCGTCGCAGTTTGACCGAACGCACATCTTCACCGCGCATATCGTTTATGATCTCCCCTTCTTCCGCGGTAGTGGTGGGTTAAAACGTCTGCTTCTGGGAGGTTTCCAGCTAAACGGAATTTACACGGCACAAAGTGGCACGCCACTGACAATCACGCAAACGATCGCTGCGAGTGCCCCGAGTTCATCGCCTTTCACCTTCGCTGACCCGTTAGGTACGGGAAGTACCTTGCGGCCAAATCTAATCGCCGATCCCCACGGTAGCGGCAGTCTCACGCAATGGTTCAACACGGCTGCTTTCGCGCCGGCTTTCACCAGTTATGGTTCGGCGGGTCGTGGACTCGTGCGAGGGCCGGGCATCAACAATCTGGACGTAGCAATCTTCAAAAATTTCCGCTTCTCTGAGC
>Ga0070690_100000782_pt1 | contig 16149 bp, 12 predicted proteins | sample KBSS33HmetaG_FD_64671 | JGI IMG/M metagenome (GOLD analysis project Ga0070690, IMG submission 64671) | Switchgrass rhizosphere microbial communities from Kellogg Biological Station, Michigan, USA - KBS S3-3H metaG | ecosystem: Host-associated > Plants > Roots > Rhizosphere ... | reverse complement strand
CCAACGCCTCCAGAGTGCCCGGGTGCACGGCGCATCTGATTCATCACCCGCCCGACCGCTACGAACAAGTAGTCAAATGCATCGGCGAGAGTTCTTCGACGCCCGCAGCATATGCGAGATGACCGTGCGTCACCGCTGAGTTTGTCGCGCGACCGCTCTGTCGTGGCAACGAGGCGCAGGAACCCTCGAGAAACGACGGCGCGAAACCCGCTAGGGTGTTTTCGCGGAGAAGAGATCAGTCATTGCGCCTGGCTGCTCCAGCGACCCCAGCGGGATTCGAACCCGCTGAGGACGCTTTCCTACCTAGCCGCGGATGCCCGGCAGGATCTGGCCGACGGTCGACAGGTCGTAGTCGACGGCCCAGGTGTCGGAGGTGCGGGTGTTGACGCTGGTCGAGCCGTAGCCGGGCTTGCCGCCCGTCTCGTAGTCGGCGGGGGCGAGGCCCATCGCCTGTAGCGCCGTCACCAGGAACTGGTTGTGGGGGATGCCCTTGATGACGTTGCCGTTCTCTTGCGAGAAGTACGCGCGGCCGTCCCAGTCGATGTAGTCGATGTAGCGGCCCGGCTTGATGAAGCCGCCCGCGCTGCCCGCCAGCAGGCAGGGGACGGCGTACGCGATGTGGTTGAAGCCGAGCTCGTTGCCCCAGTAGACCAGCGAGTTGTCGAGATAGGTCGTGCCGTTCATCTCGGGGACGTCCAGCTTCGACAGCAGCTTCGCGAACACCTCGCTCGCGATCCAGGCGTTGATTCCCTTCAGCAGCCGGCGCGAATTGGAGTTCGAGAAGTCGTGCGCGAGGCCGTGCCAGGTGCCGCCGCTCGCGTCCTCCGAATGGTAATAGCCGAGCTGCGCGGTGCTGGCCGAATCGGGGCTGGGGCCCAGCGCCTTGTGCACGCCGATCGTGATGATGCGCGTCCGGTCGCACATGAGCGCGGCGGTGACGATGTCCAGGAAGACGCCCCACTTCGCGGTGATGTCGGAGGTGTTGAGGGTGGTGTTGTTGGCCATCGACGCGGGCGCCATCGGCGGCGTGCAGGACATCATCGGCGTCCCGGTCGGCGTCAGCTTGGCCTGCAGCTCGGACACCAGCGAGACGTAGCGGTCGACGAGCTGCTTGTCGGTGCCGGACAGGCGGCTTTGCTGCCGCAGGCGCGTGTAGTCGGCGTAGACGCGATCGACCAGCAGCTTGTCGCGCATGGGCGGCGGGTTGGTGCCGCCGCCGGCGGTGAAGCCGGCGAACACGTCGTTGAACGCGTCGAGCGGATTGGTGCGCGCGGTCAGCTGCTGGATCGAGCTGCCCTTCATGCCCAGGTCCGAGTACGACATCGAGTTGGTCACGCCCTGCGAGATGTGCAGGTAGCGAAGGCCCGGCGTCGTCGGATAGACCTTCGTCGAGTAGGCCATCACCTGGTCGATCGTCGGGACGTCGGTGAGGCTGTCCGCGTCGCAGGGCGTGGCCGCCGTGCACGACGAGAAGTTGCCCAGCAGGCCGCCGTAGTTGTGGTTCACGGCGGGGAGGAAATCGAGGCCGCGGATCAGCGTCAGCTTGGACAGGAACGGGTTCAGCGCCGGTCCGAGGATGCCGGAGATCCCGGTCGACGTCTGGAAGTCCGTCATCGGCGCCCAGGTGTAGTTCTTGCCGCTGACCAACTTCTGCGTCAGCAGCGTCGTGCCGTCGGCCTTGCTGCTGCCCGAGTACTTGCTGTCCTTCAGCGCGTAGCCGTTGCCCGTGAAGCGCGGGTACCACTCCTGGACGAGCTGCGTGCTGAACGACTTGAGCACGATGAACCGCTTCGGCGGCGTCGCGGTCTGGCCCCTGGCCTGGCGCGGCGCCAGCGATTCGAGGAACGGCATCGCCAGCACGGCGCCGCCCGCGCCCCGAAGGAACAGTCGCCGCGTGGGCTTCGGCGTTTTCGTCATGGTGCCCCCACCTTGTGCTGGCGGAATCCGGTGCCGGTCGCGATGCCGCGGAAGGCGGCGGCCAGCGCGCCGCCGGAAGCGAGGCCGCCGCGGATGGATTCATACGCGCAGGCGTCGGCGCTGTTGGAGGTCGGATCGCGGCGCAGCGCGTACCGGAAATAGTTGGCCGACAGGCAGGCCTCGACCTTGCCGCTGTCGATGATGCGCTGGTTCAGCTCCGCGGGCCCGCTGACCGAGCGCATGTCGCCGATGACCACCTGCGGGACCGCGGTCGTGTCGAGCGGCAGCGTCGCCAGCAGCGCGCCGGTCTGCTCGTCGAACACCTTCTCCATCGTGCGGAAGCGGCCGAGGGGGTCGTACGCCTCCATCACGTAGCCGAGGTTGCTGAACGATGCATGGCAGGTCTGGCACAGACCGTTGCCTTCGACCTTGGCCTGGTAGCGCTGGCGCGTCGTCATCGCCGTGCTGGGCGGGGGCGGATCCAGCGAGCCGGGCGGCAGGCTGTTCGCGTCCGGGCGGGGCAGGTTGTCGCACAGGATCGACCGCCGGATGAAGGCGCCGCGGTGGAACGGGTTGGTCGTCTCCAGGTTGTCGACCAGGAGCGCCGCGCGCTGCAGGACGCCGCTGCGGCTGCCGTCGGTGAAGCGCGGGTAGTCGCCGCTGCCGCTCCAGGCCGACACGCCGTACAGATGCGCCAGGTCGGCCGACTTCGTGACCGACAGATTGGAGGTCAGCAGATCGCCCAGCGTCCCGTTCTGCGTCCAGGTGTAGAGGTCGGTGAGGTCGTGGATCTCCTTGACCATGTCGCCCCAGTGGTCGTGGCCGGCGACGCCGATGTTCTCGCCCGCCGCGAGCGCCATGAACCCGGGACGATCCGACGAGAAGCCGGTGAACGACTCGAACCTCATCCACTCGTTCCAGAACTGCCAGATCGTGTCGCGCGTGCGCGGGTCGGCGAACACGCGATCCAGCTGCGTGTCGAAGCCGGCGTCGGTCGCCAGGGAGCCGTCTGCCGCCGCGCCCAGCAGCGCGTCGTCCGGCAGCGTCTGCCAGAACGTGTACGAAAGCCGCGACGCGATCTCGTAGGGATCGAGCGCCAGGTAATCCGAACGCCCGGCGATCGGCGTGCCCGCGAGCTCCAGGTGGTTCACGAAGCGCGGCGACATCAGCAGCATCACGACGACGTTCCGGATCGCCTCCGTCGCGTTGGCGGGCGCCGGGGACTTGCCCATCGCGACGTCCTTCATCTCGGCGATTTCGTCCGCGTCGAGCGGGCGGCGAAAGGCGCGCTTGCCGAACGACGCGAGGAACGCGTCCAGGCAGCTGGCGGCGAGCGGCGACGTCCCGGCGCAGCTGCCCGCGAGCGACGTCAGGCGCGCGCTGGTCTTGGTCGCGCCGTCCGCGACGGCGCTCGCGACGGTGAAGTAACCCTGGATGTGGTCGGTCGAGATGCGCGCGTCGAGCCCGCGGAAGGCCACGGTGCTGTCGTCCGGGATCGCCGCCAGCATCGGGGCCACCTCGGTCGCGACCGCGGAGAGGCCGCTCGCGTTCAGCAGGTCGCGGACGGTGTTCCGGTACTGGATCGTCGACAGCTTCACGAGCGGTGAGATGCCCGGCTCGCCGCCACCCGACGGGCAGGCGCCGAACGCGTCGGGCGTCGTGGGCGTCGGCATCGTCGCGCCGGCGCCGGCATTGCCGGCGGTGCCGGTGATGGTGCCGCTGCCGCCCGTTCCCGGGCTGGTGTTGCTGCCGACCTGGCCCTCGCAGGCCATCAGGCCGAAAGCCGCCGTGAAGACCAACAGCGCGACGAGGCGCCTATGGCGTGCGCCGTGTGGCACCGGATATGGCCAGAAGGCGCCCATCCGGGGAGTACGAACCCCGAGACCGGCCAAACGGTCCACGATTCCTGTCCCTCGTCGAAAGTCGGCGATACGGCCGAACTTCGCGCCATTGCAGCGGTTATCATGCTTGGCGGATGCGCGGTCCGACGCTGCGGCTCGCCCTGTGCGCCGCCGGCCTGATGGTGCCGGTGGCGGCCGCCGCCGCCCAGCCGAATTGCGCTGGCGATGGCCCCTGGGTGCTCCTGCAGCTCGGCGCGCAGGGCTGGAGCGACACGCAGCGCGCGGCCGTCCTGTCTGACCTCCAGCACACGCTGACCGGCCACGGGATCGCGGCCTGCTCGGGCGACGCGCACCCCGCGTCCGCCGCGCCGCTGGCGACGCTGAACGTGGACCTCGGTCCCGACGACGCCGCGAAGGCGACCGTCGACATCGAGGTGCGCGACGCGGTCACGCGCAAGCGCGTCCGCCGCGACGTCGATCTGTCGCGCATCCCGGACGACGGGCGCTCCGCCGCGATCGCGATCGAGGCGGACGAGCTTTTGCGCGCCAGCTGGGCGGAGATCGCGCTGGACACGGCGCGCGCCCGGGAGGCGCAGGAGAACGCGCGGCCGCAGGTCGTCGGCACGGTCGGACAGGTGCTGGCCCCGGCGCGGGTGGGCGACGGCGGGGCCGTGGGCGCGCGCGCGGTGTTCGAGCGATATCTCGGCGGCGCGGACCTGACGCTGCTGGGCGCGGATGCCTTCGGCAGGTTCGTCGCGCCGCGGTGGCAGCTGGAGTTCGCAGGCGAGCTGCGCGCCGGTCCCGCGACGACGACGCCGCACGGGAGCGTGAGCGCGCTCGCCGCGGGCGCGAGCGTTTCGTTTTTCGTGCGCGTCCTCGGGGGGCGGCGCGCGTCGCTGGCGGTGGGCGCGGGGGCGGGGGCGAGCTGGCTGTCGTTCCGCGCGGAGCCGGTGCCGGGTTACGACGCGTTGACGTATGCCAACCTGCTGGCGGTCGGGCGCGCGCGCGTCGTCGGACGGCTCGGGCTCGGGCGCGCGCTGCACGCGACGGCCGGCGTCGACGTCGGCGCGGCGCTGCGCGGCGTGGACGCGACGGACGTCGGCGTCCCGGTCGCCAGCGCGCGCGGCCTGCTGCTGGCCGCGAACCTCGGCCTGGAGTCGCCGTGAAGAATCGGGGCTGCGCGGCGATCGCCTGCATGCTGGCCGCCGCCGGCTGCACGCGCAGCGGCGAGGTGCTGCGCCCCGCCGACGGCGCCGCTCCGGTCGTCTTGCAGCTGACCGACGTCCGCGTGGCCGGTGGATTCGGCCACGCCTGCGCTGTCACCGCCGGCGTGCTGCACTGCTGGGGCGACGACGGCGACGGGCGGCTGGGCGTCGCCGGCCCGGGCGGCGACGCGGGCACCGCGCAGGCGCCCGTGACGGTCGCGGGCGGCCCGTGGATCGCGCCCGCGACGGGCAGCAGCCACACCTGCGCGCTCGCCGCCGACGGCGGCGTCTGGTGCTGGGGCGGCAACGCGAACGGCCAGCTGGGCTCCGGCGATCGGATGTCGCGTCCGGATCCGCGGCAGGTCCCGCTGGCCGCGAAGGCGGTCGATGTGCGCACCGCGTTCGAGTTCACCTGCGCGCTGCTGGTGGACGCCAGCGTCTGGTGCTGGGGCTACAACAGCGAGGGGCAGCTCGGGCTCGGCGACCAGTACCCGGGCGACGATCGGCTGTCGCCGGTGCAGCTCGGCGGCGAGCGCGACTGGACGTTCATCGCGACGGGGCAGGGGCACGGGTGCGGCATCCGCGCGCCGGGGCGCCTCTACTGCTGGGGACGGAACACGAACTCGCAGCTCGGTCAGGGCTTCACGAACCCGGAGCAGATCCGCGCGCCCGTCCAGGTCGGCAGCGACACCGACTGGATCGAAGTGGGTTGCTCGCAGTCGACGACCTGCGCGCGCAAGCGCAACGGGAGCCTGTGGTGCTGGGGCGAGCAGTCGAGCGGCGCGCTCGCGATGGGCGACGTCAATCCGCGACCAACGCCCGCGCAGGTGCCGGCGTTCACCGACTGGTCGGTGTCGACGGTCGGAACGTTTCACACCTGCGGCCTGCGCCCGGGCGGCGAGATCTGGTGCGCGGGACGAAACACCGAAGGGCAGATCGGCGGACCCGACCTGGTCGACGCCGTGCCGAGCATGCTGCGTTCGGATCCGACGAGTGGCTGGGTCGAGGTCCGCGCCGGCCGCATGTTCACCTGCGCCCGCAAGGCCGACGATTCCGTCTGGTGCATGGGCGTCAACCGGGAACGCGAGCTCGCCATGGATCCCGCTACGCTGGACCACAGCGCCACGATGGTCCGGATCCCGCTGCCGTGAGCAGCAGAGTCACGACTACGACCGCGACATTTCTGTCCGACCGCTTCATGCACCGGAGGGCCGCTCGAGAGTCTTTATCCAGGAATAGTGCCGAATCAAGATGGTCCGCGTCTTGCTCTGGCTTCCGGGCGTGCGGGATTGTCGAGCGGTGACATGGTCGCTCATTGTCGCCGCCCTGGTGTCTGGCGCGGGGTGTGGCAAACGCTTGTTGGCGGGAACGCCCGGCGCCGGTGACGCGGGCATGCCGACAGGCGGCGCGGGGAGCGGCGGCGTCTCGAGCGGTGAACCGGGGAGCGGCGGCATGTCGGGGATCGGCGGCGCGCCGATCACGAGCTGTCCCGTGTCGGAGCCCGTGGCGCCGATCGCGTGCAGCGGCTCGTTTGGGTGCCGGTTCACGACGTTCTGCACCTGTCACGGCTGCTGCTCCTCTGGGTGGCGTTGCATTGACGGGATCTTCGGATCGAGCGGCCTCGACTACAACGACGGCTGCATTCAGGGGCCGCCGTGCCCGGACGGTGGAGCGGGAACCGTCGGCACGGGCGGCGGCGTCGGCGTCGGCGGGCGCGTGGGAACCGGAGGCGTCGCCGGCAGTGGCGGCGCGGGCGGCGGTGGCGGCACGTCGATCTCCAGTTGCCCCGCGTCGGAACCGCGGCCCGAAAGCTCGTGCGTCGGCACCTTCACCTGCGACTACGAGGGCGGCTGCCGCTGCGGCGCCTGCTGTTACGCGAGCTACCGCTGTATGAGCGGGCGAATCGAGTTCATCGGCAGCAACGACGGCTGCATGGTGATCTGTGACGGAGGCCTTGGCGCCGACGGGCCTCCGGCGCCCGTCTGCACGGTCGGCGCCGACCAGACCTGCAACGACAACCCGGCCACCTCATCGATCCACGGTCACTGCACGGACGCCGGCGTGTGTGTATGCGGCGACGCCGGCAGGAACCGGGACAGCGGCCGCTGCTTCTGATTCCTACGCCTGCGCCTACGCCATCAGGAAGGGCAGGACCTTGCTGGCGTCCTGGAAGTAGCGTGACGACGTGTCGCCGTAGTGCTTCGCGAACGGCGGCGTCCAGCTTTCTTTCGTGATGTACGGGTAGCCGTAGCCCTTGGCGCCCCAGCGTTCGAATTCGCTGGTCGGCACGCCCATCGTCTCCAGCACGGTCGCCAGCCACTGGCTGTAGAGCAACCCCAGCGTCTGCTTGCCGCCCGCGCCCGGATCGTACGTCGAGCCCGAATTGCCCATCCGCCTGTAGTCGCAGAGCAAGCCCGTCTTCAGGCGGCCGGCGGCGCGGCCGAACGTCACGACCGGCACCGACACCGAGCCGTGCGTCTCCATGCCGCTCTCCTGGGTCCACACCAGCAACGAATGATCCAGATACGTCAGCCCCGGAGCCTCCTCGACGCTGTCCAGCCGCTTCGCCATGTCGACCAGCACCGAAGCGAAGAACTTCTGATACGACTGCACGAGCAGCGCCTGCTTGTCGGCGAGCTGCCACTGGTGCGCGACCTCTTGGTGCCAGTCGCCGCCGTAGGACACGAAGCGCGACGTATCCCCGTACGCGAGCACGCCGATGCGGCTGGTGCCGCACATGAACGCCGCCGCCGCGACTTCGTTCCACAGCTGCAGTTGCTTGCCGGCGTCGTCGGGCGTGTTGGCGTTGTGCTTGTTGGCGTTGTCGGTGGGCGCCGTGACGCTGGAGCACGATGCGCCGCTGACGGTGGTGGTCAGCTTGCGCTGCAGCTCGGCGATGCGCGCGACGTGATCGTCGAGGCGCTGCTTGTCCGCCGCCGACAGGCGCGTATTGCCGTTGCGCAGGCGGTTGTAGTTGGCCAGCACGCGGTCGACGATCGGCGCGCGCGGCGCCGGCCCGCCGGTCGGCACGAAGATCTTGTTGAAGAGATCCAGCGAGCTCGTGTACCCGCGGACGTTCTCGATGGTGCTGCTGGTCATCGACGGGTCGCTGTAGTTCCACGACACCGGCCGGCTCGCCATGATCATCGCGCGCTCGCGGATGCTCGACAGGTTCGAATAGAACGACGGCGACCACGCCATGATCTGGTCGATGGTGGGGCGGGGGAACGCCTGCACGGCCTTGCCGTCGTTGCCGTTGCCGTCGTTGCGCGCGTAGTTCCCGAGGTGCAGCCCGGTGTTGTGCGCGATGTAGAACGGCACGTCCAGGCCCCAGAGCACGTTCATCTTCCCGACGAGCGCGGGCGACAGCGCCGACGACGGCGCGGTCAGCACGGGTGATACGACGGTGTTGCTGCCCGATGTCGTCGGCACCAGCGCGCCCGACTTCACCGTGTGATCGGAGTACAGGGCCTGGCTGCTCGTCAGCAACGACGTGCTGGGGAACATGCTCGCCTCGAAGGCGCCGCCGTGCTCGGTCGTGACCCACCACAGGCGCGGCGGGCGGGTGAACACCGGATCGGCGGCGTAGGCCGTCTTGCACAGCAGCGACGGCAGCACGGGCAGCGCGAGCGTGGCGCCGCCGATGCCCCTCAGCACCTGCCGTCGCGAGATGTCGATGATCTGTCGTTGCCGCTTCATGACGTCCTTACTGGAACGATCGCCGCCTGAACTCCGTGGTCTTCACGGCCGCCGCCGCGAGATCGGCGATCGATCCGCCGCCCGCCAGCGCCTTGCGCGCGTCTTCCAGCGCGCAGCCGTCCCGGGTCGTGTCCTCCCAGCGCCCGTACGTGTAGCGGAAGAAGTTCCGCGCGAGGCAGGCCTCGACCTTGCCGCTGGCGAGCATCAGCGACATCAGCTCGGCGGGGGTGGTGATCGCGGTCTGATCGCCGAACACGACCTGCGGAACGGTCATGGTGTTCACGGGCTTGGTGCCCGTCTCGGTGCCGCTCGCGTCGAACAGGCGCTGCGCCGTGCGGAATCTGCCCAGCGCATCGAAACCCTCGGTCGCGAACCCGAGCGGATTGATCATCGGCCCGTGGCAGCCGAGGCAGACCGTGCCCGGCATCTCGGTGATCGCCTCGACGCTCTCGCGCGTCGTCATGTTGGGGCCGAGGTCGGGCGGCTTCGCGTTCGCGCCCGGCGGCGGCGGCGGGATGCTGTCGCAGAGAATGTTCGTGCGCGCGAAGACGCCCTTCATGATCGGCCGCGTGTTCGCGGTGCCCGTGGACAGGAACAGCGCGCGCGTCAGCAGGCCGGGGCGCTGCCCGGCGGGCAACGCCGGCGGCGCGCCGGTGCCGCTCCAGACGCTGACGCCGTAGAGCTTCGCCAGGCGCGCGTCGCGCGGGAACGCGAGATCGCTGGTGAGGAGCGACGACATCCCGGCGGGCGACGTCCAGGTGTAGTAGTCGAGCATCCCGACGACGTCGTCGATCATCGCCTGGCGCAGCTTGCCGTCGGGCAGGTCGGTGCCCGCGAACGTCTTGAAGGTCGCGTCCGCGTTCTTCGCGTCCAGCGCGGGTAGATCCTCGGCCTTCATCCAGTCGGAGAAGAACTCGTCCAGCGCGGGGCGGGCACGCGGGTCGGCGAGCATCCGCGTGACCTGCGCGCCGTAGGTCGTGGCGTCGCGCAGGCTCCCGTCGGCGGCGGCCGCCAGCAGCGCGTCGTCGGGCGCCGTCTGCCACAGCTGGTAGGACAGGCGCGACGCGAGCTCGTAGGGCGACACGTCGTAGACGCCGGTCTGGCCGGTGACGGCGGTGTCGCCGTGCTCGACGAAGTACATGAAGTCGGGCGCGGTGATCAGGATGCCGATCAAGTCGGCGTATGCGGCGGCCGAGGCCGTCGTGCTGCTGCCGTAAGCGGTCTTGTAGAAGTCGACCTCGTCGGTCGCGAGCGGCCGGCGCAGCGCGCGCGCGCCGAACTTCTTGATGAACGCGTCCAGGCAGGTGGCGTCGTTCGAGGTGCTGGTGTCGGTCGCGCACGAGCCGACGACTGTGCCGAGGCGCGCGGTCGTCGTGAGCGCGGCGCCGAGCGCCACCGCCACGTCGTAGGTCGACTCGACGTGGATCTGCTGCAGTGATTGATCGAGCCGCCGGTAGCTTCCGTGCAGATCCTGCGGCACGGCCTCGCGGCGATCGTCGGGCAGCGCGCCGAGCGGCGATGCGATCTCCGTCATCACGGTCTGCCCGGCGCTGGTGCTGCCGAGCGCCCAGGCGGCGAGATCCGCGACCGTGTTCCGGACCTGCGTCATTGTGAGCCGGCGCAGCGTCGCGACCGGCGGCGCCGCGTTCGCGTCGCAGGCGAAGTTGACGGGGGTGGTGCCGGCGCCGGCGCCGGCCGTCCCGGGACCTCCGCTGTTACCCGCGCCGGCGGCGCCGCCCGCGCCCGGGACGCCGACGTTGCCGGTGCCCGGTCCCGACGAGGCCGCGCTGCCGCTGCCATTGCCGCTGCCGTTCGACCCCACCTGCCCGACGCACCCGGCCGCGGCCAGGGCCAGGACGAGCGCGAGGTATGGCCGCATTCCGCGCATCCGCCCAGTACGACCCCCGGCGCCGGCGAAACGGTCCAGGCCGGCCACCTGGACCGGTCGCCGCGCTTCAGGGCTCATACGGCGTGGATGACCGCCGGTAGGACCCTCGCGCTCGGTTGCCTCGCGCTGGCCGTTGAGGCCTGCACGGGCAACGTCGGCGGCAACCATGCAGACGCAGGAGCGCCGTCCCCAGGCGGCGCGGCAGGAACCTCCCTCGGCCCGGGTGAAGGGGGAGTCGGCGGCGACGCAGGCGCGGGCGGCGCGGCCGGCATGTCCGGGTCGAGTGGAGGGGCCGGCTTGGGCGGCGTCGCGGGCGCCGTTTCGATCGGCACCGCCGGAACGACGGGTGCCGCCGGAACGACCGGCAGCGCGGGCCGCGGCGGCACCTCCGGCAGCGCGGGCACGACGGGCGCGGCCGGCGGGGGCGGAAACGGCGGCACGGGAGCAGCGACCGGTGATCCACCGGGCTTCGTCCCGGCGCTGGTCGGCGTCGGCTACGGCGGCATCCGGATCGTCTCGCGCGACGGTGGCAAGACGTGGGGCGATCGCGCGTACGAGACGACCAACGGCGGCGACGACGACGTCCTCCTGCGCGCCGTCGTCTACGGCAACGGACTGTGGGTCGCCACCGGCTGGAAGCTGTGGACGTCGACCGACGGCGTGAAGTGGATCGACCACGGCAAGCTGAAGGACGGGCCCGTCAAGTCCTGCGCGATCATCGAGGGGCTGGCCTTCAAGGACGGCACCTTCTTCGGCGTCTGCGACGGCAACGTCTTCCGATCCACCGACGGCCTCACCTGGACGAAGCACTCGAACATCGGCAACACCGGCTCCCACGTCTACCTGATCTACCGGGCCGGCAAGTTCGTCGCCTACGGCGACACCAAGACCAGCTTCCAGTCCGACGACGCGCTGACCTGGACGACGATGGCCGGCATCGAGCAGGCGACCTACTGCGACAACACCTGGAAGAGCGAGACCGACTGCAAGGACTCCTCCTGGTTCGACGGCGCCTACCTGCGCGCCGACTGGCAGGGGAAGATCTCGCGCTCCACCGACGGCAAGACCTTCACGACCGTCTACAACGACGACCAGCGGAACACCCTCTACCAGAGCCGCGCGATCGCCGCCGGCTTCGTCGCGCCGAAGTGAGGATCTGAATCTGCGCCTCGCCCCCCGATAGGGGGGAGAGGCCGACGAGTCGCGCGCTGCGATTTACTCGCAGGTTGCGGCGGAGACGGTGCGGTGGTGGACGCCGGCGGGGTAGTCGGTGAGGTAGCGGGTGCGGGCGCGGGCGCAGCGGGGGCGGTCGTGGGCGGCGGCGGCCGCCGCGACGAGGCGGGCGAGGGCGTCCTCGCGCAGCTCGGCGCCGGGCGCGAGCGCGACGGCCTGCTCCAGCGCCTGCACGGCGCCGGGCATGTCGTCGAGGCGGTCCATGCGCAGGCGTCCGAGCTCGAACGCGGCGAGGCCGGCGCGCGGATCGCGCGGGTGGCCGGCGAGCAGCGCCTGATACGTCCGCGCCGCCTCATCGATGTGGCCCGCGCGCCACTGGCTGCGCGCCTGCTCGAACATCGTGCGCGCATCGGCAGGGGAGGGATGCGCCGGCCGCGCCGCGTGCGCCTTGCCGGCAGGCATCGCGGGCGCGGTTTCCTCCGCGGGTTCCGGAGCCGTCGCCGGCTCGAGCGCCTCGGTCTTCGTCACCTGCGACCAGCTGTGGCCCGCCTCGACGCGCACGATCTCGTCGTCTGCGCCGCGCACCTCGACGACGCCGCGCTCGACGCGCACCTCGACGCGCCGGCCGGCCCCGGTGTCCTCGTTCGCAACGGTGAACTTGGTTCCGACGACGCGCACCTCGACGCCCGCCGCCGCGACGACGAACGATCGCCCCTCGCGATGGGTCACGTCGCAGGCGATGCGCCCGCGCGCCACCATCAGCTTCACCGCCGACGCCGTCCGCTCGCGCAGCTCGACGCGCGAGCGTGGCTCCACCTTCAGGCTCGAGCCGTCGACCAGCGTGACCGCCACCGCGTCGGCGGCGGTCTCCAGCTGGGTGCCTTCCCACGCCGACGACGCCACGGTCGGCGCGTCTCCGCCGCGGTGCCATCCGCCGCGCGTCACGACGACGAACGCCACCGCCGCCGCGCAGACCGCCGCCGTCGCCCACACCCATCCCCGTGCGCGCCGCGGTCCACCCAGCCGCGCCGACACGCCGCCCCACAGCCGGTCGACGCGCGACTCGGACAGATCCACGCGCACGTGGTTCGCCAGCCTATCGTTCTCGCGATCGCTCAAGGATCTCCTCCGCCAGTTTCAAACGCCGTTTCACGGTCGAAAGGCCGACGCCCATCCGCCGCGCGATCTCCGGAACCTCCAGCCCGTCCACCCGCCGCAAGATCAGAGCCACGCGCGCCTGCGCCGGCAGCCCGGCAACGACCGCATAGACACGCCGGAGCTCGACGGCGACGTCCCCCGGCACCGACGGCGCCGCGATCGCCTCGGGATCGATCTCCTCCGGGACGCGCAGCCCCAGCCGCGACAGCAGGCGCCGCCGCCGCAGCCGCTTGCCCACCGCGCGCACGACGATCGATCCCAGCCAGGCCGCGAACGCCTGCGGGTTGTCCAGCGACGACAGTCGCTTCAGCGCCGAGACGAAACAGTCCTGGACCAGGTCGTCGACCTCGTTGTCCTGGGGCAGCAGCCGGTGCGCCAGGCCCAGCGCCATCCGCGCGTGCCGGCGGAACAGCGCCTCCTGCGCCCAGGTTTCGCCCGCGCGCGCCGCCACGACCAGCGCGGCGTCGGTCGGGCCGGCCCCCGATTTCGCGGACGAAATGCTGATCACGGCCATCGTTCTGTCTGCCTGGTCCGATTATCTGGCCGAATGCCCCACATTGCATGACTTCGTAACCAATCCTAACCAGTACGAGCCGCGGCCCCGGCCAAACGGTCCAGCCCAGCCGGGCGCGCGGCACGGGTGGCGGCGCGTCACGCGGAGAACCATGGATCCTGCCGTCGGATGCTTACCTTGCCTGCTGGCGTGGCCGGGCGGCGATCCAGCGACAGCGTCGTTTTCCTGATCGGTGCCTTCAAGCTGGTCAAGGCGGCGCTGCTGTTCTGGCTCGGCCTCGTTTCCCTTCGGTTTGCCGGCCTGCTGTCCGTTCCGCACCATCCGCTGCGGATCGTCTGGAAAGGGATCGCCTGGTTGGGCGCATTCCCCGGCCGCCACACCGTCCTCGGGACCCTGCAACGGATCTGGGCCATCGAACCGCAGAAGGCCCAGTGGCTCGCGTTCGCGTCATTCGCCTATGCGGCCGTCTTTCTCGTCGAGGGCGTCGGGCTCACCCTCCGGAAGCGGTGGGCCGAGTGGCTGACGGTCGCGGTCACGGCGTCCTTCATACCGTTCGAGATCTACGAGCTCGCCGAGCACTTCGGCGGCGGGAAGGTCATCGCCATCACGTTGAACGCCGCGATCCTGGCTTACCTTCTGTGGCGCCGGTTCACCGAACGGAAGGCGCGGCGAGGCTCTTTGTGACCATCTGGCCGTTCAGGAACGGGAGCACGGTCTCCGCGACGCGCGTCGAGGCGCCCGCCTCGTAGTGGGTCACGTCGGGGACGATGGCGAGGCGGTTCTTCGACATGTTCTCGCGGTTCCAGCCCGCGTCTTTCAGGCCGCCGCCCAGCAGTTGATAGAACTTCACCATGTGCTCGGGGCGGACCATGTCGGCGTCGCCGAACGCCAGCATCACCGGCATCTTCAGCTTCGCGACGTCGGCTGACCAGTCGTACTTCTGCCGCATGAAGTCTCCCATCCCGTCGAGCAGGCGCGGAAAGTCGCCCGCCTTCGGCGCCACCGCCTTGTAGGTCGCGTACATCGGCGTCTGCGCCATCATCGGCGCCATCGCCGCGCCCACCTGTTTCTGCTGGACGATCATCTCGGGGTACCAGCCGTCGTTCGCATACGGCGTGGACACCAGCACCAGGCGGCGGACCCGATCCGGGTGCTGGATCGCCAGGCGCAGCGCGACGCAGCCGCCGAACGAATACCCGAGCACGTCGACCTGCGCGCGCCCGAGCTGCTGCAACAGCGCGGCGATGTCGTCGGCGATCGCCTCGCACCGGATCGGGCGCGTGCCCAGCGTGGTGCGGCCGTGTCCCTGCAGGTCGACCAGGATCACCTGCCGGCCCTTGCCGAGCACGGGCATCGCGGCGTCGAACATGTCGAACGACATGAGCCCGCCGTGCAGCAGAAGAAGCGGCTCGCCGGTGCCGCGGACCTCGTAGGCGTAGTCGACGCCCTTGATGGACGCGCGCTCGAGCTTCGGTCTGGCCGCGGCGGCCACGGTCGAGATGGAGCAGATCAGTGCGATAAGGGTCAGCTTTGTCGTCGTGGTGGTCATGGTGTCCTCCTTGACCAGGCGACGGTTTGGCCGGCCCCGGATCGACAGGCCCACCGAACTATTTGGATTCAGTGGCTAAAGAGGGTGATCCGGGAGTGGGCGGACGGGAATCAGTTGGTTCGAACGGATGACGAAGATGACCGTCTCGGCGACAATAGCGCCCAAGATGAAAGCCCCGGTCCTGGCGCGGCTTTCGTTGACCGCGGTTTTCCTCCTACTGGCGATTCAGGTCGGCTGCTCGTCGCAGGATCAGACCGGCGGCACCGGCGCCTCGGGAGCCAACGGCAGCGGCACGGGTGGCGGCGCCGGTACGGGTGGCTCGAGCAACGGCGGATCCGCCGCGGCCGGGCAGGGCGGGGCGCTCGCCGGAACGGGCGGCGATTCGGGCGTGGGCGGAACGGCGGCCGGCGGGACGTCGGGCGGCGGCGTCACGGGCAGCGGCGGCGGATCGGGCGCGGGCGGCACCGCGAGCGGCGGGACGACGGGCGCGGGCGGAACCGCGAGCGGCGGAACGACGGGCGCCGGCGGGCGCGGCGGCACCACTGGCGCGGGCGGCGCGGGCGGCGCGGCCGGCCGTGGCGGATCTTCGGCGGGAACAACGGGCTCCGCCGGCGCGGGCGGGACCGCGAGCGGCGGGAGCGGGGGCGCCGGCGGCGCAACGGCGACGACCGTCACCTGCGCGACGCTGCCGGGGCAGACCAAGAGCACGCTCTACACGGTGACCGGCAACGGCACGTCGGCGTTCGTCGAGCGGCTGACGAAGTACTCGCCGGAGATGCAGGTGCACTACGCGCACTGCTGGCTGTCCAACACCGGGACGGCGACGTTCTCGGTGACGGTCAGCGAGAGCTTCACGAATTACACGCTGAGCCCGAAGAGCCGGAACATCGCGGTGACCAAGAGCGGCAACACGCTCACGTTCACCACCGGCCCGAACTACCTGATCCTGACCGTCGACGCGAAGGAGCTGCTGTTCCTCCTCATCGACGGCCCCGAAACGAACCCGCCGAAGCTGGGCGACGCGAACGTGAAGAACCTCGCGGACTACACGGTCGACAACACCGGGGCGACGCTGGTGACGGCGAAGATCCAGTCAGCCATCAACGCCGCATCCGGCGCGACACAGAACATCCTCTATGTCCCGCCCGGGAAGTACCTGATCGGCGAGCTCTGGCTGAAGAGCAACATGACCCTGTACCTCGCGG
>Ga0070690_100000779_pt1 | contig 16194 bp, 12 predicted proteins | sample KBSS33HmetaG_FD_64671 | JGI IMG/M metagenome (GOLD analysis project Ga0070690, IMG submission 64671) | Switchgrass rhizosphere microbial communities from Kellogg Biological Station, Michigan, USA - KBS S3-3H metaG | ecosystem: Host-associated > Plants > Roots > Rhizosphere ... | reverse complement strand
CGAGCGAGCAGGACCTCGACGCGATGCTTGCCGAATTGAAGAAGAAGATGCCGAAGTGAGGGAGTCTCGGGGCCCATGAATCGTCAGCAACACTGGGAGCGGGTTTACGGAGAGAAGAAGGCGACCCAGGTGAGCTGGTACGCCCCGCATCTCGAGCGGTCGATCTCGATGATCCGAGCCGTCGCGGACGCTTCGGCCGAGATCATCGACATAGGAGGGGGAACTTCGACCCTCGTGGACGATCTCCTGGCTGCCGGTTACACGAGATTGTCGGTTCTGGATGTTTCGGAGGCCGCGCTCGCCGTCGCCAGGGAGCGTCTTGGCGCGGGGGCCGCAAGGGTCAACTGGCTCGCGAGCGACATCACAAAGGTGACCTTGCCTCGAGCGGCCTACGTGGTGTGGCACGATCGGGCGGTATTTCACTTTCTGACGGAGCCTGCAGATCGCCGAGAGTATGTCGATCGGGCGGCCGAGAGCCTCAAGCCCGGAGGTCACATGATCTTGGCCACGTTTTCCCTGGACGGTCCCACGCGTTGTAGCGGGCTGGACGTTGTCCGATACAACGCCGAAAGCCTGAGTCGCGAACTGGGTCCGCGGTTCGCTCTGAGACAGCAGAGCCCGGAGGTCCACCGAACTCCTTCGGGCGTGACCCAACAGATGATCTACTGCTCTTTCGAGAGGATCTAGGCGGCCGCGGCTCTGCCGTGGGCCTGCCCGCACCCCGCGGTTTCTGGGGTATGAATGCCTCCACATGCGCCGGCCGGTCGCGATTCGCATCGCCCTCTCGCTGCTCTCCGCGGTCCTGCTCTTCCTCGCCGTGCCGACGTTTGGGCTGTGGCCGCTCATGTGGGTGGCGCTGGTGCCGCAGATCCTGGTCGCGCTGGATGCCTCCACGCACAAGCGCGCGTTCCTCTACGGTTGGTTGACCGGGACGGTCGCCAACTGGGTCGCCTTCTACTGGATGGACGGGCTGCTCGAGCGGTTCGGGCACATGCCCACGATCGAGGCGCTCCCGATCATGCTCCTCCTCGTCGCCTACCAGGGGCTCGCGTTCGGCATCTTCTCCTGGGGCGTTCGCCGGTTCGTGAGGCGCACGAAGATGCCGCTGGTCGTGGCGGCGCCGCTGGTGATGGTCGCGGTCGAGATCGGCATGCCACAGATCTTTCCGTACTACCTCGCGATCTCGCAGGCGTTCGTCCCCATCATCATCCAGATCGCCGACCTGACCGGGCCCCTCGGTGTCACGGCGCTGATGCTCGCGCTGAACGGTGCGCTGGTCGACGCCTGGCGGCTGCGCGAACGCGGCGCGCGCATCGCCGGGCGCGGCGCCGCCGTCGTGGGCGTGCTGATTGCCGTCGATCTCGTCTACGGCGCGGTCCGCATGCACCAGGTCGACACGCGCCGCGCCGCCGCGCCGAAGGTGAAGACCGGTGTCGTGCAGGCCAACGTCGGCATCATCGAAAAATGGGATCCGCGCGAATTCGCGAAGTTGCTCTCGACTCACCAGTACGAATCGTGGCAACTCTCGCGCGCCGGCGCCGAGCTGATGATCTGGCCCGAATCGTCGTACCCGTACGCTCTGCGCCGTCCGCCCGACCCATTCGTGCGCGACTTCGGCATCGAGGACGCCCGCCGCGTGCGGCGCAACTTCGAGACGCCGCTGCTGTTCGGCGCCGTGACCCGCAGCACGCAGGACAAATATCCGTACAACACCGCGATCATGATGAACGCCGCGGGCGAGCGGACCGGCAGTTACGACAAGGTATTCCTGATGCTGTTCGGCGAGTACATCCCGTTCTACGACTCGATTCCCTGGTTCACGAAGCTGTTCCCGGAAGCGTCGAACTTCAGCCGCGGCAGCGAACCGGCAACGTTCCCGCTGCAAGCAGGGGGCCACGAATATCGGCTGGGCCCGCTCATCTGCTACGAGGACATCATCCCGGGTTTCGCGCGGCGGGTGGCGAAGCTGCGGCCGAACGCTTTCATCAACATCACCAACGACGCCTGGTTCGGCCGCACCGCCGAGCCGTACCAGCACCTCGCGCTCGCCGTCTTCCGTTCGGTCGAGCATCGCATCGAGATGATTCGCGCCGTGAACACCGGGGTTTCCGCGCACATCGACGCCGCGGGTCGCGTGCTCGCGGAGACGGAATCCGTCGATCCGGCGGAGCTGCCGCCGCCGACCCCCAAGACATTGTTGGTGGATCTGGCGATGCTTCCGGGCGGCGGCCTCTATCGTCACGTCGGCGACCTGTTCGGGTTCGCCTGCCTCGGCGGTCTGGCCGTCGCCCTCTTCAGGTCGCGCCGCCGTGAGACCTGATCCAGGAAGAAAAGCGCTCCGCAGTCTGTTCGATGAACGGCGAGGTATATCCACCTCCAATCTGCTGGGTCTAGCGACAGGGCGCGCGAATGCTCGAGCAAAAGCCAAGGGCTGACACCGAGGTTGGATCGAAGTGGGTGATCATCGCGACCCTCGCGGTGGTCGTCGCGGCCTTCCTGGGCGGCAGCAGTTATGCGGAATGGCGGGCGAAACGGACGCACGACCTGACGGCGGAGATCGCGAGTAATGAATCGCCGAGCATCCTCTACCTCGCGGCCGCCCGCGCCGAGCTTCGAGATCTCCAGCGGCTCCTGAACACGCACGTGCTGCTCGCCTCGACGGGGCGGCCGGCGCCGACTGAACCGTTGAAGCAGGTGCGCGATCGCCTACGGGAAAACCTGCAGGCCTACTTTCAGCTTCCCGCGCTGCCCGACGAGCGCGAGCTGTGGCAGCGCATCGACAAGGAGCTGACCGACGTCGACGTCCTGGTGGGCAAGATCATGGAGGCGACGGCCAACCGAAACTTCTCCGCCGCGCAGAAGGTGCTGGTCGAGGAGCTGCCCGACGCGATCGACGACGAGGCGGACGCCATCATGGCCGACATCCAGCTGAACGCGGCGCGCGTCCGCGAGGTCGCGGAGCTGATCGAGGGGGAGCGCCGCCGCCGGAGCATATGGGTGTTCGGCCTGGACGGGGTCAGCGTCGCGCTGGCGATCACGCTCGCGGTGCTGGCCCTGAAGACGCTCTCGCGCCAGGAGGCGGTCGTGCGCCGGCGGCAGGAGGAGCTGGAGGGGTTCGCCGGGCGCGTCGCGCACGATCTGCTGAACCCGATCTCGGCGGCCGAGATGTCCCTGTCCGCGACCGAACGCGGCGCCAGCGGCAACGAACGGCTCTCGCAACAGGCCGCGCGCGGCCGGCGCAGCCTGGCGCGGGCGCGGCTTTTGATCGACGATCTGTTCGCGTTCGCGCAGGCGGGCGCGCGGCCCGTCCCGGGCGTCATCGCCGTCGTGCCGGAGGTCGTCGATGGCGTCGTCGAGGAGCTGCGCGCCCCCGCGTCGGAGCGCAACATCGCGATCGACGTCGAACAGCCGCCCGATCCCGTCGCTGTGCGCTGCGCCAGCGGTGTGCTCTCCAGCCTGCTGTCCAACCTGTTGCGTAACGCGATCAAGCACATGGGGCAGAGCGCCCTGCGCCAGATCCACGTCCGCATCTCGCCGCGCCACGATCGCGTCCGCTTCGAGGTCGAGGACACCGGCCCGGGGCTGCCGCCGGAGCTGATGTCGACGGCGTTCGACCCTTACGTGCGCGGCGCCGGAACCTCCGAGCCGGGGCTGGGCCTGGGTCTCGCCACCGTGCGCCGGCTGGTCGAGGGGCACGACGGCCGTTACGGCGTGTCGTCCCGGCCGGGGGAGGGCGCGCTGTTCTGGTTCGAGCTGCCGGCCTGCGAACCGCCGCCGCGGATCACGCCCATCGAATCGTTCCGGCAGCAGCCGGTCGCCTAGGCGGATGGTCTCTCAGTCATTGTCGGGATTGCGCATCTCGTGAAACATGGCCTCGATGTCCCCGCCGACGTGGTAGTCGCGCCCGGTCCAGCGCACGAAACGAGGTTTGAACCGCCGATTGGCCATTTGTCGCCCGATCGTCATGCCCGCGATCAAGACGACCGCTGCAACCCCGAAGACGAGCTTTCTCGGGATTTCGTCATCTGACGCAATCTTGAGCGCCTCCATCGCGAACAGCGTGATGACTCCCGGAACCATGGCGATGCCCATGAACTTCCGTTTCAGCGAGTCGAGGGACTCGTAATCCTTGTCGGCCAACATGTCTTTCACTTCTGGCCTCGTCGGATCCAGCGGCGGATCGTCCGGGTGATCCGCACAGGATCCTCCGGCGAGCTCCGCGAAGCACTCCGAACACAGCAAGGTGGCGCTCTCTTCCCCCATGACTTCCTCGTGTGTTCAGGCGTTCACGGAGCCGTGAAGTAAAGGTAGTTGAGGCACATCTCGTCGGTCGTCTTCTCGCCCCAGGTGAGGTCCATCGGCGGTTGTTTGACGCCGCCTATGACCGGCTGGTTGGCGGCGGAATTGTCGTAAGTGCATTCGAGGTGGATCACGTCGCCGGCGACGACCGATATCGGCTGCTGGTAGTAGTAGAACTGCTGCCAGTGGAAGTCCCAGCGCGGGATGTCGACCGCGCAGGTGGAGCTGCCGTCGGCGTGCTGGATCGCGACGCTGATCTCCACGCCGTGAAGGTGCATATGGGGAACGACACCCCATAGCGCCCAGGAACGGTTGATCGACAGATTCGCGCTCACGGTCTGTGAGGCGGTCCCCGCCGGCACGCGGAAGGTCTGGTTGGCCACGGCTGAAATGGCGGCCGGCTTCGCGACGGGCGCCGAGGCGTAGAAGAGGCCCGCCGTCGTCCGATCGTTGACCTGCGCCTGCGCCAGCAGGTTGTAGTGGATCTGCATGACGATCTGCGTCCCGGCCGGCAGGCGAATGCCGGTCGGCGGTGGGAACATCGATGCGCCCGATCCCGGAACCCACCCGCCGACCGTCTGGGCCGCGCCGACCCCGGTGCCACCGAAGCAGGTCCAGCCGATTCCGGCCTCGGCGTCGTCCTGGGCGCGCGCCGTCGCGACGTCGGCGGCCGCGACCGCGAACAGCAGCACGTGGTGCACGCTGGTGGGCGTGCCCGGATGAACGTCGAAGCCGATGAGATCCTGGGTCGCGGTCAGGCCCGGGTCGATCAGGAAGCAGTGGTAGTCGTCGGTGAGCGCCGTGTTGGGCTGATAGGCGCTGCCCGGGTCCAGGACGACGTTGGGTGTTCCGGGACCGCCGCCGACCCCGGCGTCCGGGGTAGGGGGTGCATCCGCCGGATTGCCTGCCGGGGCGCCGGCGGCCGACCAGGCGCCGAGCGTCGCGATGTCGCCGGACGCGAGCCGGCGCACGCCGCGAAAATCTCCGCACGCGGCGGCGGGCATCCAGGGTGGCATCACCAGCGCGCCGGTCTCGGTCGCGATGGCCGCCGCCTGGCCCTTCGTCTCGTCGTACGTCGTCAGCGGGAAGGGCGCGATCCCGTCGGCGTTGTGACAGGTCGTGCAGTTCGCCTCGAGGATCGGCCGGACGTCCTTGTAGTAGGTGACGCCGCCCGACGCGCCGCCCGCGCCTCCGCCGATTCCGCTGCCTCCGCCGGTCCCCACCGGCGATCCCGCCGCACCGCCGCCGCAGCCGGCGACGGCGATCGCCCCGATAGCCAGGGACGCCCGCATACCCGCCTTCAGGACATTCAGCATGGCTATACGCACCCCCATCCTGACCCCGAAGGACGGGTTTTGTAAAAGCGTCTTTTGTGACGCCTACTCGCGGAGGAAGAAGGGGTACGTGAACTTCTGCTGGTCGAGCTTGAACGCCGGGAAATGCGCGTCTTTCGCGGCTTCTTTGACGCAGGAACCGGTTTGCGTTCCCCGCCAGGCCGGAGCCACGGAGACATTTTGCACCGTGCCGTTACCGGCGACCTCGAACGCGAGCTCCACCATCCCCGGAACCCTGAACTGCGTGTAGCAGGCGAACACCTGCGGGCGGATCTTCGACATGGAATCGGCGATCTGCGTCTTGGTGAGCTGCGACGGCAGGTCGTCCTTCTCCGACGGCGGGGGTGGCGCCTCGGCGGCGACGCGTGCCTTCGCCGCGCAGGCGGGATCCTCGTGCCCGGGTGCGGGCCGGTCGGCCATGTTCGTCGACGGCGGCTTCGACAGCAGGACGTCGCCGGTGCAGCGGTTGTACACGCGGGCGCCCACCAGCTTGAGCGCGACGCCGCGGTTCGACTGGAATGTCCACGCCTCGCCCACGATCTGGGGCTGGAACAGGAACTCCGCGCGCAGGAAGGGGCGTTCGGTGTCCAGCCAGCGCTTCGCCTCTGCGAGCGTGTCGAACCCGAAGGTGTTGCGCGATATCGCGACCGCCTTCACCAGCGAGTCGGCGTCCTTTTCGGGGGCCTTCAGCGTGACGAAGCGGGGCTCGCCGGCGCGGCCGATCGTCACCGGCTTGTCGCAGGCGACGCACCCGGCCAGCGCCACGTGGTAGCCCCTGATGGAGGCGTCGTAGTCGGAGATCGCCACGACCTTGGGATCGTCGCTGGTGAACGCGAACGTCTGGCGGGGCAGGGTTCGCCGCAAGTACGCGGTCGTCGCATGGCAGCGGGCACGCTCGATCTCGCGCTTCTCCGCGTCGCACTGATCGACGAACGAGGAGAGCAGCGTCCCGATGTCACGCGTCCGGACCGCGCCGCGTCCCGCCGCCTCGAAGCTGGTTTGCATGTCGACCGCGGGCATTGTCTCCACGGCGGGCGCGGGCGCCGCCGCCGGCGCCGAGGCCGGGGTCCCGGTGGGCGGAACGGTCGGCCCGAACAGCGCGAGCGCGAGCGCAAGGGCGGGCGAGGCAGTCATCGCTGCCGCGTACTATAGAGGAGGCGGCCGCCCGGACGCCAGAGTTGCGCCGTGCCCCGGGCCGACGATCGCCTGGAGGAACTTCTTGTAGTCGAATTCGCCGTTGGTGACGTCGGCGGTGTGGCAGCCCCGGCAAATCGCCTCGGGGACGGCGCGGGTGACGCCCGTCTTCTTGTTGGCCGCCTCCAGGTGGGCCTTCCCGCCGCCGTGGCAGGCCTCGCACCCGACGTTTTCAAGGGGGGACCGCCCGGCGCCGTGCGCGCCGCATTTCTCGCCAGTGCGGCAGGGCGCCTCTGCGTCCCCCCTGGCCCCCGCGCCTCGACGCGGCGAAGCCGCGTCTCCGCGCCCATCCATCTGGTATCCGCCCGGTTGCAGGTAGCCGGTCACGTGGCAGCCGACGCACGAGGGATCGCGGTCGCGTCCCACCCGCGCCAGCGCTGACAGCGCGCGCGCGTGCTTGGTCGTCTTCCATTGCGCCAGCGCGGGCTGGTGGCAGGCGCCGCAGGCGGTGGTGCCAAGGTACGTCGGCCCGGCCGGCGCAGCGGCGGCGGTTGCCGGCCTGGGGTGTTCCGTGCCGAGACCCACCGGCTTTCCGGCCGCCGCGCGCTTCACATTTTCCTTGTTGTACGCGTCGACCACGATCGCGACGCCCGGCTGATCCGGCACCGTCGCGTCGAGCGGGATGATCCGGTTCTCGAACGAGCTGCCCGTGATTCGCGCGGGCAGCTTTTCGAGCAACGCGGTCTCGCGCGCGACCGCCGCCGCGACCTCCTTGCGGCGGTCCCGGTAGTAGTCGAGCACCGAGGCCGGGTCGGTCTCGCCCAGGCGCTTGTCGTAGTCGGTGAGCTGTTTCTTGTGGTCGGCGAGGATGGTCTCGATCTCGGCGCGCTCGCCGCGATCCGTGAACACCAGGCGGTCGTCGACCACGTGCAGGTCCAGTCGCCCGACGTGCTTGCCCTGCATCATCGCCTCGAGCATGCGGGCGCTACCGGCCTTCTCGGGCATCTCGTAGTTCATCCCGCTGTGCCCCAGCACCGCCCAGTCGATGCCGGGTACGTCGGAGACCAACTTGCGGTTCTGGTTGCCGTCGCCGACATGCACCATCGCGACGATCAGCTGGGCGCCGCGCGCGCGCAGCGAGGCGACCGCGGCGCGCGCCGCCGCCGTCGCGTCGCGGGCGTCGATACCGGCGGCCTTGAACGCCTCGGCGTCCGCTGCCAGTGGCGGCGCCATCACGCCGAGGATGCCGACCTTCACGCCGGCGGCGTCGACGATCCGGTCGGTCTCGAACAGGGGCTTGCCGCGGGCGTCGTAGAGGTTGGTCGCGAGCAGCGGCAGGTGCGCCTGCTTCGCCAGCCGCCGCAGCAGCGGCAGGCCGATCGCCAGGTCACGCTCGCCGGGCAGGAGCGCGGTCGTTCCCATCCGTCCGAACGCACTCGCGAGCAGGCGCGCCCGCCGTTCGACCTCGCCCGGGTCGGGCGGCTTGCCCAGGGCGGCGGCCTGCGGGAGGAAGAGATCGCCTGCGTCCAGCACCAGCGTCGCGTCCGCGTCGGCGCGCGCGCGATCGAGCACGGTCGCCCGCCGCCCGATGCCGCCCAGCGGGTGCACCGGGCAGCCGCACTGCTCGTAGTCGCCGTTCAGGTTCGACGAATACAGCAGCGTGATCTGCTTTCCGCGGGGCGGCGGCGGCACCGGCGCCGCGGGCGCGGCCGGGGCGGACGGCGCCTGCGCCGTGGGCGCCTGCTTTCGATCCGGCGCGCGCCGGCACGCGAGCCCACCGGCGATCGCGCACGCCAGCACCGCCGAAATCGCCGGGCGTCGCGCGAGGCTCACCCGTGTCATCATACACTCCGCCAACGCGGTCCATGCCCAAGCGAAAGCGACAGGAGGCCCCGGCCCGGGCCGGACGAGCCGAGCTCGAGAAAGAAGAAAACGCGGAGACCGCGGAGGCCGAGCCGCGCGAGGGCGATGACGAGATCTCCGACCTGGCGCAGGCCGATGGCGAGGGTCCGGCGGCGGGCCGCCGCGCGTCCGAGGGCGACGGTGACGGCGCGATCGCGCTGCTCGATCCGGACGAGGCCGCCGAGCGGGTGGCGCGGGCGCCCCTGTCGACGGTCCGCGATCAGGTGGGGCGCTTCCTGGCCGAGGCGAAGCGCTACAAACGGCTCTCCGAGGACGAGGAGCGGGCGCTCGGCGTCGCGGCGCGCGAGCACGGCGACCTGAACGCCGCGCGCAAGCTGGTCGTTCACAACCTGCGCCTCGTCATCTCGATCGCGTACCAGTACCGTCGGGCGTGGACCAACATCCTCGACCTGTTCCAGGAGGGCAGCGTCGGCCTCATGGAGGCGGTGAAGCGCTGGGAGCCGAAGCTGGGCCCGCGCTTCGGAACGTACGCGGCGTACTGGATCCGCGCCTACGTGCTTCGCTTCCTGATGACGAACTCGCGCCTCATCCACGTCGCCAACACGCGCGCGGGGCGAAAGCTGTTCTTCCGGCTCGAGAAGGAGCGGCAGAAGCTGCTCGCCGCCGGCATCGACGTGACGCCCAAGCTGCTGGCGGCGAAGCTGGACGTCGACGAGAAGGACCTGGACGAGGTGCGCCGGCACCTCGAGTCGCGCGAGGTACCGTTCGATCCGCGCCCGGGCGAATCGGGCGGCGACGAGGGGTATCCGCTGTCGGAGCGTATTTCGGGCGGCGGTGAAAGCCCGGAGACCGAGGCGGCGCGCGCTGAGCTCGCGACCACGATGCACGAGCTGGTGGCCGCCTTTCGCGATCGACTGACCGACAAGCGCGAGAAGGCGGTCTGGAACGAGCACCTCGCCACGGAGGACCCGGTCGCGCTGGGCGAGCTGGGCGCGCGCTTCGGCGTCACGAAGCAGCGCATGGGCCAGATCGCCGATCAGTTGAAGAAGCGTTTCCGCGCGGAGATCGTCGCGAAGCTGGGTCCCGACGTGCGGACGGATTGGCTGGGCGCGGAGCCGGAGTGACTACGGGCGGCGCGCGCCGATGGCCAGCTCGGTGGCCGCGGCGTTGGTGCCGTTGACGGCGGTCGCTTCCAGGCGGACGTAGCGCGCCGCCACCGGATCGAAAGACGCGGTCTTCATCAGGCCGTTCACCGGCCAGTCTCCGGTCGCCACCATCGTGAACGCCGCGTTGTCGGTGCTGACGTAGACGTTGTACGACGTGATCGCGCCGTCGGTGCTCGGCCCCATCTGCGAGACGTAGCGGGGGACGTAATTCAGCACCGATACGTTCTCGCGAACGTCGCCGAGATCGACGGTCATGGACTGGGGCAGTGCGCCCGCCGATTCCCAGACCGTGTACGTATAGAAGTCGTCGAGACCATCGATCGCGAAGTGGGACTGGCCGCTGGTCGATGTCGAGCCGGCGGGGTCGTAGGGGATGTCGATCTGTGGCGGCTGGGGGGGCAGCGGCGGCCGGGTCGTGTCCGGCGCCCACGCGGCGCCCACCTCGCCCAGCCGCGTGACGATCTCGGGCGGCAGCAGACCGTCGCGGTTCGGCGGGCAGTTGAGCAGGAAGTTTCCCCACAGCGGCTCGACCCGCTTGAGGTGCTCGTCGACGACGGTCGTCACGCTCATCAGGCTGCCGACGTTGGGCGCCCAGAACCAGTCGTTGCCGCCCGCGGCGTTGATCTTCTGCATCTGCACCACGGGAAACGTGTTGTCAGCCGGGACGAACCAGTTGCCCTGCGCCTCTTCGACGCCGCCCAGGTCGTTCTCCCACGGGCTCATGAGATGGCTGTTGTCGAGCATCAGGCAGTCGGGCTGCAGCGACTTCACCAGGGCGCGAATCTCGGCGTAGGGGACCTGGCGGTGGCTCATCTTCCAGGCCCACCCGTCGAAGATCAGCAGCGGGATCTTGCCGTAGTTGGTCAGGAGCTCCGTGAGCTGCGCCTTGACGTAGTCCACCTGCGCGGGCGTCACGGGCGTGCTGTCCGACGTGGACACGCCGCCGACCGCCTGCGTGCTGTCCCAGACGGAGTAGTAGAGCCCCGGCAAGAGATTGTGAGCGCGGAACGCATCGACGTACTCGCGCACGACGTCGCCCTGGCCGCCTTTCCACGGCGTCGCGGAGACGTTGAAGTTGTTCCCGACCTTGCTGGGCCACAGCGCGAACCCGTCGTGGTGCCGGGTCGTCAGCACGCCGAATTTCATCCCCGCCGACACGGCCGCGTCCGCCCACTGGTTCGCATCAAGTTGCGTCGGGTTGAACATCGAGATGTCGAGGTTCGGCTGCGCCCACGAGCCCGTGTACGTCAGGATCCCGAAGTGCAGGAACATCCCGAAACGGAGCTCGATGAACGAGCGCTGCAGGTCCTCTAACGGCGTGGGGCCCGGCGGGGGCGCAGAAGCGCCTTTACTCCCACACGAAACTACAATAGACGTGTAAAGTATCGAAACGAACAGGGCAGAGGAAAACTTCAATGATTTCGGGAGGAGCCGCATGTTCTTAAGGAGAGTTTCCAATATCGCACGTTTTTCGTTGCTGATCGCGCCCGTCCTTTCGCTGGCGGCCGTGGGCTGCGGCGGAAGCAGCAACAACAGCACCGGCACCGGTGGACACGCGGGAACGACCTCGGCCGGGACGGCGGGAACGCTCGGCGGCGGCGGCACGACCGGCACCGGCGGCACGGGGACCAGCGCCAAGAACTGCACCGTGGTGCCGGCAACGGCCGCGGACATGTCGATCCTCGACTTCACGACGGCCCCGGCCGCGGGCGCGACGCCGTCCTTCGGCGGCTACATGATGGGCAGCCAGTACGGCGGCGGCACCTTCATCTATCCCGACAAGGCGACCGAGGCCGATCAGATGGGGCTCTCCAGCGATTACTCCGGCGGGACCTGGCACATCACGGGCCTCGTCAAGAAGTACGCGGGGTTCGGCCTCTACCTGACGTCGGTGTCTGACCTGTCGATGTTCGGCGGGATCCAGTTCGACATCAGCGGGACGTTCACGATGGTCGGCACGGCCGCGCCACCCGCCGTGGGCATCACGATGACGGTCACCGACACGCCTCACGAGGTCGACAGCCTCCACACCGCCGACGGTCGAGCCACCTGCGGTGCCTGTGCGCCGGCGGCCACGGAGTACGACGGCACCTGCGCGAGCGGGTCGAAGGCCATCACCTTCACCGGAACTTCGGCGACGCAGATGATCAAATGGAACGACCTGACCGGGGGCCGGCGCCCGCCGTCGTTCACGGGCGAGAGCCCCATGCCGTCGAAGATCGACGCGATCGCCTGGGCGCTCCCCTGGGGCGGCGACACCTCGCCCCCGTACATGGTCGACATCACCATCGACAACATCAAATACTTACCTCTAACGCCCTAACCACCCGAGGGGTCTAAGCGCCGGCCGAGCCCTCATCAAGGTGTTCTTGGGCCGGCCATGATATTTTGTAACCCGAGCTCGCAGTAAGATGACTTCGGTATCAGCCCGTCGATCGTTCGCGGCGACGTTGTGCGCCCTGTGCACGTCAGGTCTCCTGGCGTGCCGGGAGCAGGTGGACGACGCCGGCCCGGCGCCCCAGACGGTGCCGATCCGGCGGCTCACGAACGCCGAGTACACGGCGTCTGTCGCCGACCTGTTCCCCGGATACACGCTGCCCGAGATCGTCTTCGTCCCCGACCCCAAGGTGCTGGGCTTCGTGAACCTGTCCAGCTCGCAGACGGGCAGCCTGGTGCGCATGGAGCAGTACGAGTCGGCCGCGTTCTCGATCTCGCAGACGGTCGCGGCGGATCCGACGACGCTCACCGGGTGTGACGCCGCCGCGCAGGACGAGGCGAGCTGCGTGGGGCCTTACCTGGACGACTTCGGCAAGCGCGCCTACCGGCGGCCGCTCACCGCCACGGAGCGCAGCGGTCTGCTGGCGCTGCTCGCGGCCAACGCGGACACGATCGACTATCCGACGCGGCTCGCGATGGTCGTGCAGGCCGTGCTGATGTCGCCGAAGTTCCTGTTCCGCCCGGAGATCGGCGATCGCGCGCACGCGGTCGCCCAGGGGATCCCGCTGACGTCGTGGGAGATGGCGACGCGGCTGTCCTACTTCCTGACCGGAACGATTCCCGATGCGGAGCTGGCGGGGGCGGCCGACGCGGACCTGCTCAGGGAGCCGGACGCGGTGCTCAAACAGGCGCGGCGCCTGCTGACGACGCCGCGCGCGCAGACGCAGCTGGTGAAGTTCCACACGATGTGGCTCGGGACCGACACCGTGTCGGCGCTGGCCAAGGAAGAGCACGCGTTTCCCGATTTCAATCCGCTGCTCGCCTACTACATGGCCAAGGAGACCGACACGTTCCTGCGCAGGACGTTGTTCGACTTCCGCGGCACGTACGCCCAGCTCTTGCTCTCGCCCAACACGTACCTGAACGGGCCGCTCGCCGATTTCTACGGCGTGGCCGCGCCCGCCAAGGACTGGGATCCCGTGCAGATGGATCCGAACAAGCGGGTCGGGCTGCTGACGCAGGCGTCGCTGCTGGCGACGATGGCGAAGCAGGATCGCACTGACCCCGTGCGGCGCGGGAAGTTCGTGCTCAATCAGGTCCTCTGCCGCAACGTGAATCCGCCCTCGCCCGAGATCGTGGCGATGTTCAAGCCGCTGGACCTGAGCAAGACGGCGCGCGAGCAGTTCACGGACCATCGGACCAACTCGGTTTGCGCTTCCTGCCACAACACGCTCGATCCGCTCGGGTTGCCGTTCGAGCACTACGACGGGATCGGCCGCTGGCGCGACGATGATCGCGGTCAGGCGATCGACGCCACCGGGCAGATCGTGGACGACGCGGGCGTCGTGCACGACTTCGACGGCATTCCGCAGATGGCGGAGCTGCTGTCCAACATCGACACGGGCCGCGCCTGCTACACGCAGGAGTGGATTCGCTTCGCGGAAGGCCGATTGACCTCGGATTCGGCGGACAAGCCCTACATCGACTGGTTGATGACGCATTTCACGCGCAACACGGCCGTGCTCGACATGGTGGGCGCGATGGTGCGCAGCGATTCGTTCCGGTACGTCGCTCCGGCGGCGGGTGCACCATGAAGAAGACGAACACGACCAACACCAGCGCGACGTCCAAACCGGAGCGGCGCCTCCCCCGCACGATTTCGCGGCGGGCGATGCTCAGGGGCGCGCTGGGCGTCGGCGTGGCGCTCCCCTGGCTGGAGCTGATGCGGCCGCGCGGGTTGCGCGCCCAGTCGGCGGATCCGCCGAAGCGGTTCGGTGTGTTCTTCAGCCCGTGCGGCACGATCCCCGAGAACTGGCGGCCGACCTCGCAGTTCATGGCGCCCGACACCGAGTTCGAGCTGTCGCCGATCCTGTCGCCGCTGCAGCCCTTCAAGGACGACATCGTCGTCCTGCGCGGGATGAACTTCGAGACGGCCAAGTACCCCCCGATCGCGAACGTGCACGACCAGGGCATGACGCACATGCTGACGGGGATCCCGCTGGTGAGGGGGCCGGCGGGCGCCGGGCGCGCGAACCACTTCCTGGACGGTTCGGCGGGCGGTCCGTCGATCGATCAGCACATCGCCGCGGCGATCGGGCAGACCACGCTGCTGCCGTCGCTCGAGCTCGGCGTCGAGAGCACCGACACGTTCCTGGAGACGCTGGTCACGCACATGTGCTACGGGCCGGTCGACCAGAACGACCAGTACAAGCGCGCGATCCCGATCCAGCCGGTGGACGATCCGGTGCAGATCTACGCGCGACTCACCGGCAGCACGCACGCCGGCACGACGGAGCAGATCCTGGCGGCGCTGCAGAATCGCAAGTCGGTGCTCGACTACGTCAGCGAAGATTACGGCGACCTGATGGGTCAGCTGGGGACGGACGATCGCGCGAAGCTGGACCAGCACCTGACCAACGTTCGCGACATCGAGACGCGCGTGACCCGGCTGATGACGGACCCGACGTCGGCGAGCTGCCCGGACATCCTGAACGTGCGGCCGATGACGCCGCAGCGGCAGCAGTGCCTCCGCGATCAGGATCTGCGCGACCCGGAGGTGATCGCGACGCAGGGGGCGAACTACTGCGTGACGAACTTCCGCGAGATCGGCCAGATGCAGATGGACCTGATGATCCTGGCGCTGCAGTGCGATCTCACGCGCGTCGCGAGCCTGCAGTGGTCGACCGCCGAGAGCACGGTGATTCACAACTGGCTGCCGCTGGAGTACCAGGGCACGCGCGAGCACCACATGATGACGCACAACGAGAGCGTCGACGTGTCGGCGATGGCGGCGATGGTCGATCAGCAGACGGCGCTGACCATCCGGTCCGACCTGACCAAGATCCACAACTGGTACGCGCAGCAGTTCGCCTACATGCTCGGGAAGATGAAGGCGATCATCGAGGGGAACGGCAAGTCGCTGCTCGACAACATGCTGTTCTTCTGGACGAACGAGCTGGGCGAGGGCGGCAAGCACACCTACTACAACGTTCCGATGCTGCTGGCGGGAAGCTGCGGCGGCCAGCTGCCGACCGGGCGCTATCTCGACTTCCTGGGGAACGGAGCGCCGGCCTTCGGCAGCGGCATGGCGCACAACAAGCTGTTCGTCACGTTCCTGAAGCTGTTCGGCATCGACGAGAACACCTTCGGGATGCCGGACTTCTCGGGAACGGTCCCGGGCCTTGTCCCGGGCCTGTACTGAGCGGTCCGTGGTGTCGGCGCGCGCGATCGCGGTGCTGGCGGCGGTTGCAATCGCCGGCTGCACGGCCAGCCCGACGACACGGGGGTTCACCGGGCGGAGCGGCCTGTGCGGCAGCGACGCTGGCCAGAGCTGTTCGATCGCGCCGACGCCGCCTGACCGTGGCAAGAGCGCCGGTTGCGGCAAGGCACGGTCCGAGCCGCCGGGGCAGTACGTCCGGTTCACGCTGACGGTGGCGTGCGCGCCGGATGACGCGCGCGATCGCCTCTATTACGTGCGCCTGCCGCCGAACTACGACCCCACCCGCGCGTACCGGACGGTCTACCTCGGCCCTGGCTGCAATCCGCCGCAGGACTCGCTCTCCGCCCGCAAGGTCTACCCGATGGAGACGGCCTCTGATCCGGACGCGATCCTGGTCGCGATGGAGCAGGGTTTCTACAACAAGGCCGAGTACAGCAATTCGACCTGCTCGGACGCGCTGACGATCAACGGCGGGCCCAACAACAATCTTTGCCACTACTGCTTCGACGACGGCGCGGGCACCACGTCGCCCGATTCGCGGGAGTACGGTTACTTCGACCTGCTTCACAAGGCTATCGAGAACGACTTCTGCGTCGACACCGACCGGCAGTTCTACGCCGGTTACTCCAGCGGCGGCTGGATGGCGCACGAGATGGGCTGCCAGTTTCCCGACGTGCTGCGCGCGCAGGCGAGCGTGACGGGTGGCCTGCCGGCCGCGATCCACACCTGCGCCAAGCGGTGC
>Ga0070690_100000772_pt1 | contig 16345 bp, 12 predicted proteins | sample KBSS33HmetaG_FD_64671 | JGI IMG/M metagenome (GOLD analysis project Ga0070690, IMG submission 64671) | Switchgrass rhizosphere microbial communities from Kellogg Biological Station, Michigan, USA - KBS S3-3H metaG | ecosystem: Host-associated > Plants > Roots > Rhizosphere ... | reverse complement strand
TCACGTGCAATCAATGCGTTGAAGAGTTTCAAACGTATCGTCGAGCGACTTGGCGAGATGGCTGACGATGCGAAGGAAATCGAATCTGCTGCGCCTGTGTCAGACACCGTGCGCGCTGCGATTACTGAGACGGGTTACGAGTATGCGCTGAAGTCTGAAAGGACTGACGAAGCCGAAGGCCGTCTGGAGAATTTGCAGGAACTAGTTAACGCAGCCGTCGACTACGATGAAAAAGGTGCTGAAGGTTTACGCGAGTTCATTGACCATTCGGCCCTCGTTTCAGATCAGGACCAATACAAACGCGATGCAGCAGTGACTTTAATGACCGCGCACTCTGCGAAAGGATTAGAGTTTCCGGTCGTGTTCATCGTCGGATTGGAAGACGGATTGTTTCCGCATTCCCGCTCGGCGACAGACCCGGCTGAATTGGAAGAAGAACGACGGCTTTGTTATGTGGCGATGACGCGTGCACAGAATTATCTCTACGTCACGCATGCGATGAAGCGTCGCGTCTACGGCGAAGAGCTTGCTTCGGAACCGTCGCAGTTTCTGAATGAAATGCCGATCGAGATGATCGAAGATCTCACGCCTGGAAAATCGTGGTTGTCGTTTGCAAAAGGATCATCGGCGATTGACTACGAGCAGGGCGAGTATCGAAAAGAGCGGAAGAAATACACGGGCAAGACGTACGACAGCGTTGATTCAATCGCCGAGTTCTTCAAGCAGCGCAATCAGCAGTTCGGCCACTCGCCTGCTCCCGGGCCAAGTTCGGATCGCTGGAACCGATACCAAAGACCAAAAACCGAAGACCAAAGCCCAACTGCCGCGGGCGAATTCGTCCCCGGCTCGTACGTAAGGCACGCGAAGTATGGAAGAGGATTGGTGCTACGTCGTGAGGGTGCAGGCGAATCTACAAAGTTGACGGTAAGCTTTCCGGGTTACGGTCAGAAGAAACTAGTGCAGAAATATGCTGGCCTTGAGAAAGCGTAAAAGCAGGAGCAGCGAACAGGAGTAGGAAAGATAATCGATCCTGCTCGTGCTTACTGCTCCTGCTCCTGATTTAGTGCTCCTGGCTGTTATTTCGCTGCGCTGCTGGTGACGGACGAACCGCCAACCAACTCCGCAGCTACTTCATTTGCGCCGAAGACCTTCCGCAGCACTTCCAACATGCCACGTGAGTCAACGGAGATCGCCCGATTCACTGATTCGTCGTAAACGAAATCACCAACGAGCGATTGGATGTTGCCGTCAAAAATCAATCCAACAAGTTCACCGTTCTGATTAATTGTCGGCGAACCTGAGTTACCGCCAATAATATCGTTTGTCGAAACGAAATTGAACGGCGTGCTCAGATCGAGAGACGACTTCTTCTCCATCCAGCGCGGCGGCAGGTTGTACGGGAACTTCTGCTCAAACTTTGTAGCACGTTCGTACAAGCCGCCGAGCGTTGTATACGGTGGGACTTTCTTACCATTCTCCATGTAACCCTTCACCGTTCCGTATGACAGTCGCAGCGTAAAGGTCGCATCGGGATACAGTTTGTTGCCCTCAGTTTCGAACCGCGCGCGCGCGATTTTGCTGTAGTTCGCACGCTCGACGCCTGTCACTTCACTCTCGTAACGCTTGCGGGCTTCTCGTCCCTTGGCGTCGATCATGCGAGCCAGCTGGATCATTGGATCAGTTGAAGCTTCAATTGCCTTCGTCCCACCAGCTGCAAGTTCTTTTCTATAAGCCACGTCCTTCAGCTTCGTACCGGAGATTAATTCCTCCGCACGTGCTGCGGGAGTTTTGCCGGCGAGAACTTGTTTGACCAGCGCGTTGTCTGCACCTAACAGCTCAACCATGAACTCGAGCGAGTCAGTTAGTTTCAGCTTTTCGAAGTCGTCGTGAATCGGAGCGGGTGAATAAAGGCCAAGCTCGAGGGATGCGCGACGCGCATCCGTGTATTCGGGCAACCGCTGAGCGTTTGGTTTCTCGTTCTCAGCTGCCATTCTGACCAGCGCTCTCGCCATGCCAAAATAAGCCGTGTTGAAGCCCGCCGCCTGTTCAAAAATTCTTCTGTCCTTGATGTACGAAGGAAGGTTCTTGTGCGCAGTAGCAATCGCATCCCACGCATCGCCATACATCTTTTGGCGTTCGGGATTCGCCGCGATTGATTTCCGCAGCGCCTCTTCTTCTCTCATCTTCCGTGCCATCAAGTTCTTATCTTTCAAGCCCGCGATCTGACCACGATAGACTTTCAAACTGTTCTGCACACTGTTGAGTTCGTTCTGGGCCTGTCGCGTTTGCTCTTCACCCATTGCCATGTACTTCTTCAACACGGCTTCGCGTCGTTCGAGTAGTCGCAGAATGATCGGGATGCTTGTCTCGCGAAGTTCTTCAAGATGAGCCACGGTGTCGAGGCGGGAAGTTGAGCCAGGATTGCCGGTAACAAAAACGAGACTGCCTTCTTTTGTCCCTGCAGTCGACCACTTGAAGTAACTCTCCGGCTTCACCGGTTGGTCGTTCTCATAAACTCGAACTAACGCCATGTCGATGTTGTAGCGTGGGAAGTTGAAGTTGTCAGGATCGCCGCCGAAGAATGCTGCCTGAAATTCGGGGACGAAGACGAGCCGCACGTCTGTGTACTTCTTGTAGCGGTAGAGATTGTATTGGCCACCCTGGTAGAGCGTGATTACGTCCGAACGAAGACCGGTCGCCTTGTTCGATTCGCCTTCAATCGCGGAAATCTCTGCGCGACGTGCAGCAAAAGCGTCAGCGTCGGTACTACCTGGCTTTACGGCACCAGTGACGCGAGCTGTCACGTCTTCAATACTCATCAAAACGTTCAGCTCGAGGCTGGGAATCTTAATTTCGTCAGCGCGCGTGCGTGCGAGGAAACCTTCTTTGGCCAAATCTTTTTCGGGCGTGCTGACCTCGCCGACGATGTCTTCGACGATGTGATAATTCGTAAGTACCAGTCCGTTTGGAGATACGAATGAGCCGGAGCCTCCATTGTTGAACCTGACGGAGGCCATTTGTGCTTTCTTCAGCCAGGCGTCAGTGATTTCAAAGCCGTATTTCTTCTTAATTTCGGCGCGCGGTACATTGTTGAATGTCCACATGCCTTCGTCGGCAAACGCGGCGACATTCAGCATTTGCAAACTGAAAAGCGCCAGAAAAAGCGCCGACAAAAATCTTCGTAATTTCATGTGAGTCCTCAATAGAATTGTATTTCGGGAGAAGGTGTTAGAGCGCAAGCCTCCCAAATTGGATGCCTATCGAATGAAACGTAAACCGCGCGAGGGGAATAGTCAATTGGGGTGAAGGCTTCAATAAGTGTCCTAGACGCTTTAGAGCTTGTCGTCACCGGTCGCAACACTCAAGACTACTGAAACCCATCAAGTTTGAGATGCTCATCGAATGTCCGATACGCTTTAGCTTGTCGTCTGCTCTCCCGAGATCAAGTTATCAGAAATTGCTCAACTTACCTTGTCCTGTTTCAGCGAAGTTGAATATAGGGAACGTCGACGACAAGCTGAAGCGCATCGGACATTCGTTGAGCCTTCGGGTTATGTTGAGTCTCAAGGACCAGGACGCCACTCTGAACCGTTCGGACATCAGAGCCTACTCCTCTTTTGTGCCGCTGTCTCGCAGCCGAATATATTCGTCAAGGCTCACGTCGTAGCCGCGTTCTTTCATCTTCCGAATGTAGGCCGCACTGACTCCGTGATCTCTGAGGCGAATCAGCTGCTCGAGCGGTACTTTGTCGTACCCGGTTTCCTTCAATTCCTGAATAAATGATCCAGTAACTCCGTGATCCCGCAATCGCCTGAGATCATCCAGTTGCATACCGGAGTAGCCCAGCGTTTTCAACTCCTGAATGAATGTTGTGGTGACGCCGTGATCCCTGAGCATGATCCATTGATCGAGCGTCATTCGGTCGTAACCGGCCGCCATAAACTCATTTATGAATCGGGCCGTGACTCCATGATCCCTCGTGCGTACAAGTTCGTCAGCACTGAGCCCGCTGAACCCCAAACCCGCGAGCTCGCGGATAAACGTAAGACTCACGCCGTGATCTTTCATGCGTAAGAGTTGATCGGTCGACTTGAGGGTATAGCCGAGAGACTTGAGACCTTGAACATACTCCAGCCGAACACCGTGATCACCCGCCTTCACGAGCTGATCTAACGTTAACGACTCATATCCCTGCGCCTTCAGCTCGTTGATCAAAGCGAAGCCGACGTCATTCATCGCCATCGACAGAAGCTGCTTATCAGTCGGCTTCTCGAATCCCTGGCGGCCAAGCTCCGCCGCAAATGATGCGTTTGGCGTGAAGGTGAAATGGCCTGAACCATTCCCCTCTTTGAACCACCCCTCGAAATTAAACGTGCCAGCGTCACGTTTCAGCTGAAACTGCACATGAGTTCCAGACGACATCGCCTGCTCACGCGTCAGGCCAACCAGTTGGTCCCAGGGAAGACGAAAGCCTGTGCTGTGTTCGCTAAAACCCCTCTCAGGATCTCGCTGGGAGCTTATGCGCAGTTCGAGTTGCGCCTGGCTTTCGCGTGTTTCTATCAGCCACTGGTTGACAGTCGATTCCTGGGGGTTTGAAAACGTAACTTCTGAACCGGGGTAGCACGCCCACAGTATGCTGAGGACAGCCACCGCTGCGACCAATTTCACGCGAGCATCAGTCAGGATTAGGCGAAATGCACGATGGACGAAGGTCATAGGGACTCCTTCTGAGAGGTTGTTTGGAAAAACGCAGTCGTATTCGAGGTTAATTTAAAGCTGGCTCTGTGAAGAATACACCGCACCGCACAGTTTTGTGGCAGTCCAAAACCAGATTGGGCGCGATTTTGAGAAGCTTAATGGTTTGTTTTAGCGGAAGTTCCGCCGTCATCTGACCTGGCGCCTGTAGGCTTTGTCGTAACTTCACTCCCGCATTGGCGACAGCTGTAGCTCTCAGTGTTCTGCGCCGCGGGCACGAGCCAGAGGCAGCCACACGATTGGCAAAGGATGGTGGAACCTAGCAGCCATTCGTGGAGTCCTATCTGCTTTTCAACTCTCATTTCGGATCCCCCTTGTTCACCGAGCGGGTTTAGGATCTTTAGCTATGTAAATGTCAAACGCCGCGTTTGTTTCAACAAAATGTGTTTGCTTCATAACATTACTAAAGAGCTGTAACTATTAACCGGTTCCCTCTCATTCTTGCGAAGCGTCAGCTTAGCCAGCGCATTTGACTCGATTTCACTACCGCCTCACAATCGCGACATGAGCGCTCGCAAACGCGGAGCAGCTTCGCCAAACGCAAAAATCTCTAGTTTTGCGCGAAGCCTGCTCGCAGACTGGCGAAAACTCCGCCTACCTACTAGCGACGAACCGATTATCGTCGCCGTCTCGGGTGGCGCAGACTCGACGGCATTATTCCTGGCTCTCGACGAGCTGAAACGCAGCGGCAAAATCGCAGGCCAACTAGTCATCGCACATCTCGATCATGGTATTCGCCCTAACAGCAAGCGAGATGCGAGGTGGGTTTCGAGCCTGGCGAAGAGCCTCGGATATTCAGCCGTGATCTCACGAGCGAAAGTCCGCGAAATCGCTGAAGCTAATAAAGACAACCTTGAGCAAGTCGCTCGCCGGCTCCGCTACGAATTCCTTGAGCGAACAGCTAAGCGGAAAAAGGCACGGTTCGTTCTGACCGGCCACACGATGGACGACCAGGCCGAGACGGTGTTGCTCCGACTGATGCGGGGAAGCGCGTCTGTTGGACTCGGCGGAATCCCCGGAATCCGGTCTCTATCGGAAAACGGCGACATCCTCTTAGTGCGACCGCTGTTGTGGGCTCGACGCGCCGACACGGAGGATTATTGCCGTGAACGGCGGCAGGAGTTTCTGCAGGACGAAATGAATCGTGACGAAACTTATGCGCGGGTAAGAGTTCGAAAACAATTATTGCCGCTCATGGAGTCGTTCAATGCTCGTGTCGTAGAAGCAATTTCGCGAAGCGCTGCGTTGCTCAGCGAAGACACAGCGGAACTACAGCAGAGTGCGGCCGAGTTATTACAGAAGGCGATCAATCAAAATAATCCCGCCACCCACAAAACCAAACACCACAGTTTGGACGTACAAGTACTTTCCGCGGCTCCTTCAGCACTCCGTCGAAGGGCGTTGCGGCATTGGATCACGAATGCACGAGGCGGTGCGCGACGTCTTGAAATGGTGCATTTGGTCGCCGTGGAGAAACTGCTGGACGGACCCTCTGGCGGCCGCGTCATCGAGCTGCCTGGAGGAGCTAAAGTGAGACGGCTTCGGGGTAGACTGGAAGTGGAGCCCGGCACGGCGCCGCAGAACTCCGGCAAACACTGGCGACGAGGAAAAACAAATTGAAAAAGCGGCGGCCAGTCTTTATAGTCGAATTGTGGCATTGGGCCGCGGTGTTGGATAAACGAAACGCGAGCTATTTGGCATCAAAGTGGTCGTAACCCCTGTCAGCGACAAATGGGCGGGTTATAGGGTATTATCTGGCGTTATTTTGGGCGGAGGCGTTAATGAATCTGAGTTCTACAGCAAGGCAGATCGTGTTCTGGCTCCTGATCATCGCAGGGGCGATTTTGCTCTATAAGCTCGTTAATCCACGTGGCAACAATGTCGAAAACGTGGACCTGACGCGGCTTGATCAGATGATCCAGAGCGGCGAACTAAAGCAGTTGACGGTTAAGCAGACCGAAACCGTCGCTATTGACAACCACAACAAGGAATACCGCGTCGCGTTATCGAATGATCCCGCTAAGAATGATCTGTTGAAATCAGCACGCGAGGTAGTGAACGGTCGGCCGCGCGTCGCCAAAGTCGAAGAAGAGTCAAGCAGCAGTTACATCTGGCCCATGTTGATTACGTGGGCCCCGCTCCTGTTCATTATTGCTATCTGGATCTTCATGCTGCGGCAGATGCAGTCGGGCGGCAACAAAGCACTGTCGTTTGGTAAGTCGCGGGCGAAACTTCTAAACAATCAGCAAAAGCGAGTCACATTCAAGGACGTCGCCGGTGTTGAAGAAGCAAAAGAAGAACTGCAGGAGATCATTGAATTCCTGAAAGAGCCGCAGAAGTTTCAGAAGCTCGGTGGTCGTATTCCAAAGGGCGTTTTGATGATGGGCCCGCCAGGAACGGGTAAGACGCTGCTAGCACGCGCTATTGCGGGCGAAGCAAACGTTCCGTTCTTCTCAATTTCGGGTTCTGATTTCGTCGAGATGTTCGTCGGCGTCGGTGCGTCTCGCGTTCGCGATCTTTTCGAACAAGGTAAGAAGAACGCGCCATGCATCATCTTCATCGATGAGATTGATGCCGTCGGTCGTCATCGTGGCGCAGGCCTCGGTGGTGGACACGATGAGCGCGAGCAGACGCTGAATCAATTACTGGTCGAGATGGATGGCTTTGAATCGAACGACGGTGTGATTCTGATTGCTTCGACAAACCGTCCGGACGTTCTCGATCCGGCGTTGCTCCGACCAGGCAGATTTGATCGACGTGTTGTTGTTTCGCGTCCGGATGTGCGTGGGCGTGAAGGCATCTTGAAGGTGCACACGCGAAAGATTCCGCTCGGTGAAGATGTTGACATCTCGGTTATCGCACGAGGCACACCGGGATTCACCGGCGCCGATCTCGCGAACCTTGTGAACGAAGCTGCACTGAACGCGGCGCGTTACAACAAGAAGCTCGTTGCGATGGGCGATTTCGAGTTGGCGAAAGACAAGGTGTTAATGGGTGCCGAGCGAAAGAGCATGGTCATCTCCAACGAGGAGAAGCGCGTCACCGCTTATCACGAAGCAGGTCACACGCTCGTAGGATTGAAAGTGCCGAACGCGGATCCGGTGCACAAGGTAACCATTATTCCGCGCGGCATGGCTCTCGGTGTAACTCAGCAGTTGCCCGAGGGCGATCGACACAACTACAGCCAGGAATACCTGCTGGGGCAGATCGCGATTTTGATGGGTGGTCGAATTGCCGAAGAGACATTCCTTGGTAGCATCACCACCGGCGCATCGAACGACATCGAACGCGCGACTGAATTAGCTCGAGCGATGGTTTGCGAGTACGGAATGTCAGAGATGGGGCCGCTCACGTTCGGTAAGAAGGAAGAACAGATATTCCTCGGACGGGAGATTGCCCAGCATCGAGACTTCTCGGAAGACACGGCTATCAAGATCGACGACCAGGTTAAGAAGATCGTTACCGCTCAGTATGGTCGTGCGAAAGGGATCATCGAAGAGAACCGGGACATCATGGTTCGATTGGCTGAATGCCTCCTTGAGCGTGAGTCGTTGGATGGTGTTGAGATTCGACGAATCGTTGCGGGGCTTCCACTCGACGACGACTCGTCGGTAGCTGAGTCGGGCAGCGGTGAAGATCGTCCACAGCTGAAAGAGCCGTCGACGAAACCATTGAAGCCAATACTACCCCCGATTACAGGCGGAAATCCTGCACCGGCCTAAGCAAGCGGAAATAGGGAAAAGGTTAAAGGGGAATGGGTGGAAAGCCCATTCCCCTTTTGTTTTAGACCTTTTGACAGAATTTCAGGATTACAAGATTTCAATGAAACGTAGAACAGTTTCAGTCTTCACATCTTGCAATCCGGAATCCTGTCAACTAGAACTCACCCCTAATTACGCTTATCATCCGTCGTCATGAACCGAGCGTGGCAAATCAGAGATCGCCGTTTACCCATAGGTGAACGCACCCTTGTAATGGGTATCCTGAACGTTACGCCGGACAGCTTCAGCGACGGTGACAACTTTCTGACGCTAGACAACGCAATCAGGCACGCTGAACGGATGATTGCCGAGGGCGCAGACATCGTCGATGTTGGGGGCGAGTCTACTCGACCCGGCGGAGAACCCGTTTCGCCAGAAGAAGAAATTCAGCGCGTCGTTCCAGTCATCAAGGAACTCACTAAACGAAGCGACACTGCGATTTCGATCGACACCACAAAATCAGAAGTCGCTCGCGCGGCACTCGACGCTGGCGCATCAATCGTTAACGACATCTCTGGATTACGTTTCGACTTTTATGTCGCTGACGCAGCAGCAAGCGCGGGCGCGGGTCTGGTCCTGATGCATTCGCGCGGCACACCCGCAACACTCCATCGACTCCCGCCGGTTGCCGAGATCATTCCAGAGGTCATTAATGGACTGCGAGCGAGCGTTCACATGGCTGAACGACGAGGCGTCAAGCGCGAATCGATAGTGATTGATCCGGGAATTGGGTTCGGCAAGAGTCAGGAACAGAACCTCGAATTGATTGCAAAGCTGGACCAACTCATCGCTGCTTTTCCTGAACTGCCTCTGCTCGTCGGAACTTCGCGGAAGTCGTTCCTCGGTCGCATCCTTGCCGATGAAGAAGGCACACCTGCAAGTGCCGATGAAAGGCTACACGGAACGATCGCCTCAATGGTAGCGGCCGTTCTCCATGGCGCACACATCGTCCGCGTTCACGATGTCAAAGCGTCGGTTGATGCGCTAAAGACGATCGACGCGATTACGCAATCCGCGCCTAAAGCAGTCAGTACCACCTCGCGGTAGCGGGTGGGTACGGAGTTTGGTTTTACTGAGTGAATCGAAACATAAGGCTTCGCACCCACCCGCTACCGCGCGGTGGTACTGACTGTTCTGCGCGCGTCTTGACTCCAGCGGGAGACGTCGTACTTTTGCTCGCGCTCTGATTTGTGTAATCTGTCGCTTCTCAAATGACTAAATTCATTCGTATCGCTGCATTCGCAGTTGTTCTCTCATTCGTTTCCGGGTTTGCTGAATGCTACAAGCCCGTCACCAAAAACCAACTTCCTGCTCGCATCAAAACCGTCGCGGTTCCGGCATTTCAAATAGAGACGCAGGCGCTGCGTTATAAAGTCGAGTCGCGCTTTACCGATGCGGTGATGAGGGAGCTGATCCATCGCGGGCGCGGGCTGCGCGTGCAAGGCGAACGCGAAGGCGCTGATGCCGTTATCGAAGGCGTGATTAAGAGTTTCAACTTCGCCGGCGTGTTGCTCGACGACAAGGGCCGAGCGCGAATCTTTGAAGTTACGATCGCAGCTGCCGTAACCGTAAGGGATCAGACGGAGAATCGCGTTCTCTACGATAATCAGAACTTTGTCTTCCGTGGCGAGTACGAATTCAGCAGCGATCCTCGCAGCTTCTTCAATGAAGAGGATCCCGCGGTGCTGCGCATGTCGCGTGCATTTGCTGAAAGCATCGTCTCAACTCTCATCAATGCGGTCGAAGTCAAGAAATGAAATCTCTTAGTCGAGCTGAACTCGAACGCGCACTTAGCGACGGAAAAATCCAGCCCCTTTATCTACTGTTAGGCCCCGAGCGTTATCTCCGCGACGCTGCCGCGCGGGCCATCACGAATGCCGCGTTGGCCACCACGCTGTTGCGAGAGTTCAACGAGACAAGCTTCAGTTTCTTCAGCGACGACGTGCAGTCGGCAATCGCAGCTGCCGAGCAGTTACCAATGATGTCTGACCGACGCGTGGTCAGAATTCGCGATTTCAGCCGACTGCGAGAAGCTCAGGAAGAATTACTAATTAGTTACCTTGGCAATCCAGTACCTTCTACAGTAGTAATCTTCATCGCTGACGAGTTAGACAAGCGCAAGAAGGCCACGAAATCTTTGCTGGATCGTTGTACTGTCGTTGACTTCTCGCCACTCAAAGACACCGAAGCAAAAACCTGGGTCAAGATGCGCCTGAAAGAATTGAAATCAACGGCGGACGAGCAGGTGATTAGTGAGATCGTGCGCTTAGTTGGCACGAACGTCCAGACCTTGTTTATGGAGTTGGATAAACTCACCTCGGGAGCCGGCGACACCGGTCTGATAACTTTGCAGCTAGTAGAAGAACTTATTGGCCGATCGCGCGAGCTCGCGAATTGGGAACTGACTGATCATTTGCTCGCCGGCAATCGAAAGAAGGCGTTGGAAACTTTGCATCGATTGCTCGAAGACGAAGTTGAGCCACTTATGCTCCTGGGACTGATTGGCTCGAACTATCGGAAACTCGCATTGGGTAAACAAATCCTGATGCAAAGAGGCGAGTCGCAGGTGTTCAAATACGTCTTCATTCAGCCGTTCAAACAACGGTCGTATCTCGACACTTTGCGCCGGGCGGACGCGGCGAAGCTGTCGCATTCGATTCAACTAATCGCTAATGTTGACCTGGCAATCAAAACTTCGCAGGCCACGCCGCGATTGCAGATGGAAATGCTGGTTCTTGAGTTGGCGGGTTGATTAATACGCCCGACGGCAGTCGGGGGATGGTTCAGATCCAACCTACACTTAAAAGAAAAAAGAACTGGACGCGCCGCGCATTCAGTTGCGTCCTATTTTTCAAGTTCGTTTGCGGCGCTCCGGAGGAATTGCGGTGCTGCGGGCTATAAACATCACACACCTACGGTGTGAAGAGGATGGATTGAATCATCTCCACCGTCGGAGATCCGGTTCAACAAAACGTGCGCGAGCTTCATCAGACCACAACAACTCTTGAGAATAGAAATCCAGCGCCAGCTTTGGATTATTCAACTTAGCAACCACAGAATTGCACCGCTCAACGAGTCGTACATCCGCAGGCAGCTTATTCAATTCAAGCACAACCATCTCGAGCCAGAACACAGTCAGCGTTTCGTTGTATTTTCGATTATCAACCTTGTGGTGCTCGAGAAATCTGAACAGCGAGCTTCGCATTCTCTCCGTCGCTACTTCGATCGGCGCGGATGCGAGGTAACAAACTGCGACTACGATATGCTGCTGGTGATGAAATTCGTCCTTACCCGTTTGGCAGCTCTCGAAATCGTCGACCACTCGATCAATCTCTTCGTCAGTCGTGTAAGCCATAACGTCCTCCAAAAATAAATGAGGCGGGTCGAAATCTCGACCCGCCTCGGTATCTAAATCAGTTAAGGCTGTTGCTATTTGCCCGCTTGGTTAGCCCGCACCGTCAAACGCGACTTGTATCTCGCTGCCGCATTCGCGTGCAGTACCCCTTTTTGGACCGACTTGTCGATCACTGAAATCGCTTCAGGCAATATGCTTTGGATCTCGCCGCCTTTCCCTGCATCCAGGGCCGTTCGCAGCTTCTTGATGTAGGTCCGAACCTTGGTGCGATTTCCGCGGTTAATTACGCGCCTTTTCTCGTTCTGGCGCATCCGTTTCTCGGCTGATTTATGATTCGGCATTAACTCTCTCCTAAACAACTAAGCGCCCACAGTGGCCAGTTGGCCCTCAAGCGCAAGCGAGGGAGTTTAGCGGCCGCCTGAGTGGGTGTCAAGTTGCCGTTGTGGTGAGCCAATGGCCGTAAAACAGCAGTACCCCAACGCGGTAGCGTCGGGTCAACTTGCGTCGTCCACTCAATGAAAGTGTACCCGGCGCTACCGCGTTTAGGTACTGACTGTTTTGCGCAAGATTGACTAACCCCGCAACCGTATAGTAGCGTCAACTTCGCAAGCTATGTCATCCATCCCGGTGCTCACCCAAACCAACCAATCATCCCTATTTGTTCAGTCGTGCGAAGGAGAAATTTAACTGCAATTGAAGAAGATTGAACTGCCGCCCCGTGGCCTCGAAACCCTCTTCGGTGTTCACGACCAGAATATTAAGTATCTCGAATCGCTACTCGACGTGCGCATCGATGCGCGCGGGCAGGATGTCTCCATCGATGGCGATCCGGCTGATGTCGAGACAGCAGAACGCATCCTCGAAGACTTCTCCGATCTATTCAAAGAAGGTAAGCATTTCACCGACAAAGAACTCCGTGAAGCGTTCGCGCAGATAGCGGAGGATCGCGCGTTTAGTCTTCGTGATTACTTCACGAAGGCTCGCTTCAGTCCGGCTGGCAAGAAACAGGTCGCGCCGAAGTCTGCAACACAACGCAAATACATCCAGGCGATTCAAGACAAAGACGTGGTCTTCGGGATCGGCGTTGCCGGCACAGGCAAGACGTATCTGGCTGTCGCGATGGCAGTGCAGGCGTTGATGCAGAAACAAGTCAATCGAATCGTGCTGGCAAGACCTGCCGTTGAAGCGGGAGAGAAACTGGGATTTCTGCCCGGCGATCTGCAAGATAAAGTCGATCCTTACCTTCGGCCTCTCTACGACGCGTTGTTTGATTTGATCGACTACGAGCGCGTAACACGGCTCCTGGAAAAGCGTGTTATCGAAGTAGCGCCGTTGGCATTCATGCGCGGTCGCACGCTCTCTGACGCCTTTATCATTTTGGATGAGGCTCAGAACACAACCAGCGAACAGATGAAGATGTTCCTCACGCGTATCGGCTTTGGATCAAAAGCTGTCATTACTGGCGACGTTACGCAAGTCGATCTGCCTCAGGGTAAACGCAGCGGACTTATCGAAGCTGAACGCATTCTTTCGAATCTCGATGGGATCGAATTCATCTACTTCACCGAAAAGGACGTCGTGCGTCACAAGCTCGTGCAGATGATCATCAAAGCCTACGAAGAGCACACCAAGCGCAGTCAGATCTAACGATGGTCGAAGTCGTTAATCGCCAACGAAGGTGCAAAGTCCCCCCTCGCGACTGGAGCGACCTCGGCAAAAATATCCTGGACGAAATTGGACGCGACGGCTCTTCAGCGACTATTGCATTTGTTTCCGATCGAAAGAGTCGAGAACTCAATCGCACGTTCCGCGGCATCGACAAGCCCACCGATGTTCTTTCGTTTCCATCGGGAGATTCTGGTTCAGAGTTGGGCGATATCGCTGTGTCAATTGAGACGGCGAAGATCCAGGCTCGCCAAAATGGACTTTCACTTGATCGTGAGATTGCACAATTGATTCTGCACGGCCTTTTGCACCTGTGCGGCTACGATCATGAAACCGACAATGGAGAGATGAACCGCGTGGAGTTGCGATTGAGACGGCGCTTGAAGATTTGAGGTCCCTCATATGGAATGCGGCGGCCCGGCGCCGCTTTGGTATTTTCACGCGTAATCCGTAACAAAGCGGCCCCCGGTCGCCGCACTCCAAGAGCTGACGCACTGACAAAGCAGCTTGTTTCATTTACTATTTCGCAATCGATGGAACTTGAAATAGGACTCACGCTCCTGCTGCTGATTGTTCTGTCCGTACTGGCAACGGTCGACATGGCCTTCGCTCAATTGAGTGATGTCGGCCTGCGGCGGTTAATCACCGAAAACGGAGATAAGCCGAGGTCTGGCTCGCGCGTCTTTCTTGAACAAATCCTGGAGAACCGTCCCCGCTTCAGCTTCGCACTGTCAGCGATGATCCAGATACTTCTGGTTATAGTCGCTGTCCTCGTAACATCGATCTCGTTGACGCTCTTTCCTGAACCACGACTGGTGCTCGTAGGACTCGCGGCCGGTTTGGTGCTCGCTGGTATCTTCCGTCAACTCGTTCCTCTTTTCATCTCGACTCGGAATCCTGAAGCGACGCTTCTGTTTCTGCTGCCGATCGTCCGGCCGTTTTTTCCCTTGATGGCCGTTGTCGCTGATCCTTTTCAACGACTATTTGATCGATCCAAACGAAAAGAACACGTAACGGATATTGGTACTCCTGAAGAGGAAGATGATGATGGTGGCGACCTTCAGGCCCTCATCGATGTCGGAGAGGCTGAAGGAATTCTCGAAGGCGAAGAAGGCGAGCTCATCCACTCGATCGTTGAGTTTGGTGATACACGCGTCAGCGAAGTGATGACTCCACGTCCCGACATCGTCGCACTGCCAGAAACTGCCACCGTGCGCGAGGCCCGCGACGTAATTCTCGACTCGAAATATTCACGCCTGCCTGTTTACCGTGAACAGATCGATAACGTCGAAGGCATAATCTACGTGCGCGACCTGCTTCAATCGTGGGCCGACGGAAATGAGGACGAGCAAATTGCCTCATTGGTGCGGCCTGTATATGTGGTGCCTGAGACGAAACCCGTCGATGAACTGCTGGAAGAAATGCAGAAGGCGCACACGCAACTGGCAATGGTCGTCGATGAGTACGGCGGCATCTGCGGCCTGGTCACGGTCGAAGATATCCTCGAAGAGATTGTCGGCGAGATCGAAGACGAAGATATCGCGGGCGAAGAGCTCGAGGAGATCGTCGAAAAGACCGCAGGAATTTACGACGTTCTCGGCTCGACCGAGATTGAAAAGATCGAAGACCTTTTCGATCTCGACATTGACTCAGATGAGTTCACGACAATCGCCGGCTTGGTAATCAACGAGCGTGGAAAAGTTCCGGCGGCTGGCGAACGACTCAAGGTGCGAGGACTGGAAGTTGAGGTGCTTAATGCTGACGAGCGCCGCATATCGCGATTGCGAATCAAGAAAGAGCAGCCGGAAAACGCGTCGCACGCGTCGGAAGTCAGGGCCGGCTAATTGAAACGCTGTGAGTCGAATTCTACGAATCCTTGAGACGGTAACAAGCGGCGGCCGCGAGCGCGCGTGTGAGGCGTGCGGAGCCGAGTTCACCTGCGGTGTGTCTTTGAAAGGGTGTTGGTGTTCAGAGATTCAACTTACGGATGAGACCCGCAGTTTACTTCGTTCGCAATACTCGGATTGTTTGTGTCGGCAATGTTTAGAAGCATGGAGCGAAGGGCAAAGCGGAAAAGGCAAAGAGCACACAGGCAGTGTTAGCCCTTAGCTCTTAGCTCTTAGCTCTTAGCTCTTAGCTCTTAGCTCTCAGCTCTTAGCTCTTAGCTCTTAGCTCTTAGCTCTTAGCTCTTAGCCCTTTGCTCTTAACCCTTTATCGAAAATGGCCAAACACAAAAGCAAATTCCTACAAGGCCGGCGCATTGATCCCGCTCCGATAGCGAAAAAGGTCAACGTCGCCGATTTGATCGACGATTCCTTTCTTGCCTACAACGCAGCTCGCCTCCGTGAAGCGTGCCAGCTGTTTACGCAAAAGATGTTGGAGCCGGAAGTCACAGTGGGAATGTCCATCACTGGCGCTTTAACACCGGCCGGGCTGGGAATCTCCGCATTGATCCCTCTGATCAAAGCCGGCTTTGTCGATTGGATCATCTCAACAGGTGCAAATCTTTATCACGATACGCACTTTGGCATCGGCCTCGCGATGCACCTTGGCAATGCGCAGACGTCCGACATCGTGTTGCGCGAAGAAGAGGTCGTGCGGATCTACGACATATTCTTCGATTACTCGGTGTTGCTGGATACCGACGCTTTCTTCCGTAAGATTATAGAAGGTCCTGAGTTTCAAAAACCCATGTCGACCGCGGAGTTTCATTATCTCTGCGGGCGGTACGTTGACGAGCGGGAAAAGAAACTGGGCATCAAGGATAAATCGCTGCTCGCAGTGGCGTATCAATACGGCGTTCCCATTT
>Ga0070690_100000770_pt1 | contig 16371 bp, 10 predicted proteins | sample KBSS33HmetaG_FD_64671 | JGI IMG/M metagenome (GOLD analysis project Ga0070690, IMG submission 64671) | Switchgrass rhizosphere microbial communities from Kellogg Biological Station, Michigan, USA - KBS S3-3H metaG | ecosystem: Host-associated > Plants > Roots > Rhizosphere ... | reverse complement strand
GTTCCTGCCCGAGCCCGTCGCCACGAACTCCGCCGGTATCCGCGTGGTGACCGAATATCTGCCCGCGCACGCGGTGGGTGGCGACTTCTACGACTTCGTCGACCTCGGCAACGGGCGCGTCTTCGGCGTCATCGGCGACGTATCGGGCAAGGGCGTCACCGCCGCGCTCACGATGGCGCGCGTCAGCGCCGACATCCGCCGGTTCGCGGCCGACATCAGCGGGCCCGCCGAGTTCCTCGAGCGCCTCAACAACACGGTCACCACCCGGATGGCCGACCACCGCTTCGTCACGGCGCTGGCGGTGCTCCTCGACCTGCCCAAGCGGCGCTGGGTGTTCGCGAACGCGGGGCACGTGCTGCCGCTGCTCCGCCGCAGCACCGGCGTGGTCTCGCGCGTCGCCTATTCGTCGGGACCGCCGCTCGGCATCATGGCGCACGCGCAGTATCAGGAAGAGGTCGTCTCGATGGCCTCCAAGGACATTTTGCTCCTCGCCACGGACGGCGTGTTCGAGGTGCTGTCGGCGCCGCGACGGCCGTGCTCGACGATGGGGCAGTGCCAGCTCACGGAGCTGGTCAGCAGCGCTCCCCACGACATCGTCGAGATCGACAGGCGGATCATGCAGACCGCCCAGGAGGCGGCGAACGGCCGCGACGACCTGACGCTGCTGGGCATGCAGGTCGGGGCTTGAGCCGAGCCCCGTCGGTGTAAATCACCGCCGGGCGGGACCGGAAAAGACAGCAGCCCCCGGCGGGCAGGCTATTATCGGACGATGGCGTCGCGAAAGACCTACTTCGGGATCGGGTTCAAGGACCCGAATGATCCCGAATCAGGCCCCGCCGGCGCGGGCGATCCCCAGGATCGGTCTCAGCCCACGATCGTCGACGACGAGAAGGTCGCGGAAGGCCTGCGCCAGCTGCGCAAGTGGTATCAGGGCGAGGCCGAGCCCGCGGGGGCCGAGCCCGCAGTTGCCCGCGATCCCGTGGCGTCACCTGCCAGCACCCTCGGCGGCGGGTACGCGCGTCCGACCGCCGTCGGTCACGCCACCGGAGCGCCGCCGGCGGCCGCCCAGCGGCCCATCGCGCCCGATCCGATGCGCGCGACGATGTACGGCCACGATGTTCACAGCTTCGATCTCGACGCGCCGGCGAGCGGCGGTGATGCTGCGCCCGCGGCGAGCAGCAGCACCGCGCTCGTCCTCGCGGATCCCGGGCTCGGACGTGGGGCCGTCACCCGGCAGGAGGAGGCAGTTCCGGGCCCGACGCAGTGGCCTCAACCGGACTCGGACCGGTTGCCGATGGCGCGTTACGGAAGCGGCGAGGCCGAGCGCCTGCAGCGCCCCGCCCCGATCCGCCAGGCGCCCCCGGCTCGTCCGGCGTCGCGCGTCCCGACCGCGTCGCGCTTGATGTTCGCGATCGGAATGTTGTCGCTCGCCGCGGCGCTTGCGCTCTGGCTGCTGTCGGGCAACGAACCCGCGGCGCCGTCAGCATCTGAGCTACCCGCGCCGGCACCGCGCGCGCTACCCGCGCCGGCAACGCAGGCCCTACCCGCTCCGGCGCAGGTCCCCGGTCCACCGCCCGTGGTCCCGGCGACGACCGAAGCGGCGGTCCACACCACGTCTTCGCGCCCGGCCGCGCCTGCGCCGACGCCGGTTCCAATCCCGACCGTCGCCGCGCCGACGCTGGAGCGGCTGCGAGCGCCCACGACGCCGGCGGCCCTCAGGACGCCGCGCAAACCGCGCGAGCCCAAGGTCGTCGAGCAAGCCAAGACCGACGACGAGGACGGCGCGAAATACGAAGCGAAGGCCGCCTCGAAAGACGAGGCGAAGGCCGCCCCGAAAGACGAGGCGAAGGTCGCCCCGAAAGACGAAGCGAAGGTCGCCCCGAAGGCCGCGCCGAAGGCCCGTTCGAAGGCCACGACGCCGGCGCCCGAAAAAGACGCCGACGAGACTTTGCCCCCCTCCGACTTGTGACCTGAGGAACCGCCTGGTCCCCTGTCCCGCAGGTCCACTGATCGTCCCATCGCAACCGGCGGGGCCGGATAGCCCGCTGCGGCTTTCGCTGGTGATTCCGACGTTCAATGAGCGCCGCAACATCGCCGAGCTGGTGGCGCAGCTGACGGCCCTTCTCGATCCGGAGCTGTCCGATGACTACGAGCTGATCGTTGTCGACGACGACAGCCCGGACCGCACCTGGGAGGCCGCCGCCGAGCTGACCGCGAAGTATCCGAAGCTGCGCGTGATGCGCCGCGAGACGGAGCGAGGGCTGTCGACCGCCGTCATCCGCGGATGGCAGGTTGCGCGCGGCGAGGTGCTGGCGGTGATCGACGCCGATCTCCAGCATCCGCCGGAGGTCACCGTCTCGCTGTGGCGCGAGATCTCGAAGGGGGCCGACCTGGCTGTGGGAAGCCGCCACATCGAGGGCGGCGGCGTGAGCGACTGGAGCCTCCTGCGGCGGCTGCTCTCGCGCGGCGCGCAGCTGCTGGGGCTGATCCTGTTGCCGGGCGTGCTCGGGCGCGTGAGCGATCCGATGAGCGGCTACTTCATGATCCGCCGCGCCGCGATCGCGGAGGCCGCGATGCACCCGCTCGGCTACAAGATCCTCGTCGAGGTCATCGGCCGCGGGCGGGTGCGCTGGATCGCCGAGGTCGGCTACGTTTTCCGCGAGCGAAGCGTCGGCGAGAGCAAGGTCACCTGGCGCGTGTACGTGGACTACCTGCGGCACCTGGTTCGCCTGCGCTTGTCGGCGCCGTCGACCACACGGTTCATTCGGTTCGCGCTGGTCGGCGCTTCGGGTGTGCTCGTCGACATGGCGTTCCTGTTCCTGCTCAGCGACCCGCGCGCGCTCGGATTCGGCCTGACGCGTTCCAAGGTGGTGGCCGCCGAGCTCGCCATCATCAACAACTTCTTGTGGAACGATGCCTGGACCTTCCGCGATCTCGTCGGCGATCAGCGGGGTCTGCGGCACAAGCTGCGGCGACTGCTGAAGTTCAACGCTGTCTGCGGCATCGGCCTGGTGCTGAACGTGCTGCTGTTGAACCTGCAGTTCAACGTGTTCCACATCAACCGGTACGTCGCGAACCTGGTGGCCATCGCGGTGGTCACCGCGTGGAACTACTGGCTGAACCTGAGGCTCAACTGGCGCGACACGGCGCGGAACGGCTAGAGCGGTTCCAGCGCATCTCATGAGCCCTGATACACTGCCCGGCCGATGCCCAGCAACGTCGGTCCCTCGGATGCCGACCGGTATGGGTGGCCCGGTCCCCCCGAACCAGCGCTGACGGCGGACGCGACTCGCATCGCGCGCCACATCGCCCGGGCCCACCCGTCCGTCGTTGCGCTGCTGCCGCTCGACGGGAAGCAGCCGCTGGAGGGCCGGCTGGCGCCGGTGTTGCTGCGCCTGGCCGAGGCGCTGCTCAACTTCACCGAGGAGAGCGTGGCGATCATCGACACCTGGCGCACCTGGCCGTGGGGAGAGGCGGTGGATTGGGGCCAGGCCGCCGCCCACCGCAGCCGGTGGCTGCGCCCGCGCATCCTGGAAATCGCGCCGGTTCCCTGCGGCGATGCCTCCGCCGCGTCGGTGGCGCTGGAGAACGCGCTGGCCGCCCGTCCCCCCGGCTTGATGACGACGCTGGTCAACCTCGGGGGATACGCCGACCGCGACGCGGCACCGTCCGCGCTCCGGCTGGTGAGCGCGGTGGTGCTGGTCGTGCCCCCCCGCCGGACACGCCAGCGGACGCTGACCTCCGTCGTCGATCACATTCAGGACGGCAAGCTCCTGGGCGCAATCCTGGTAGGCTGAGCGACCCGATGCCTCCGTCGAACCCTCTGTCCGCGGCGCTCGCCCGCGCGCGCGGCAAGAACCTGCACGTCTGGACCGGCGGATACGCGCGCTGGCTGGCGCGCAGCGCGGCGGCACGGGCGCGCGCGGCGTTGAAGCGCGACGGCGGCCCCCGGCATCTGCTGTTCGCGTTCTGCGATCACTACGAGCCGCACTGGAAGAACACCGACGTCGCGATCGGCACCGAGCGGGTGCGCGCCTGGCTGCACGGCTACCCGGCCCTCGTCGATCCGTTCCGCGACAGCGAGGGCCTGCGGCCACGGCATTCGTTCTTCTTCCCGGGCGAGGAGTACCAGCCCGCGTATCTCGACGCGCTCGCCAGCCTCGCGCGGCGCGGCCTCGGCGAGGTCGAGTTGCACCTCCACCACCACGACGACACGCCGGACGGCCTGCGCGCCAAGATCGCCGACTACTTGCGGCTCTACGACGGCCACGGCCACATGACGCGCACGCCGGACGGCAAGCTTCGCTATGCGTTCATCCACGGCAATTGGTGTCTCGCGAACGCGCGCCCCGACGGGCGGTGGTGCGGCGTCGACGGTGAGCTGCCGCTGTTGTTCGAGACCGGTTGTTATGCGGACTTCACCTTCCCGGCGGCGCCCGATCCCTCGCAGCCTCCGATCGTCAACCAGATCTACTGGCCCGACGGAGATCTCGGGAGGCGGCGCGCCCAGGACGCGGGCGTCCCTGCGCGCGTCGGCGAGGTCCGGCGCGACCGCATCCTGATGATCGAGGGGCCGCTGGCGTTCGCGCTGCGCCCGGGCCGGCTGCTCGCGCCGCGCATCGAGAATGCCGCCGTCACGGCTGACGACCCGCCCACGCCGGCGCGCGTGCGCAGCTGGGTCCGCCAGGGGATCCACGTCGCGGGCCGGCCGGAATGGATCTTCGTCAAGGTGCATACCCACGGCGCCCCCGAAAAACAGGCTGCCGCGATGCTCGGCGAAGGGGGCCGGATGCTGCACGCCGAGCTGACCACCCGATACAACGACGGCGAGCGCTGGAAGCTGCACTATGTGACCGCGCGCGAGATGTTCAACATCGCCATCGCGGCGATGGACGGGAAGAACGGCGATCCGGGCGCGTTCCGCAACCACGTCCTGCCGCCGCCGCCCGTGGCCGCTGCCTGACGAGCCCGCGAGAACGACGACCTTGACGATCACGCCGCCGCCCGACAGCCCGACCATCCTCTACTTCGGCAACGACTGGATGGCGGAGAACCGCACCTCCAGCCACCACGTCGCGCGCTGGCTGGCACGACGCTACCGGGTGATCTACGTCGAGAGCCCGGGACTGCGCGCGCCGAAGGGCACGGGGCGCGACCTGAAGAAGCTCTTCAACAAGGTTGCGCTCGCGCTGCGCGGGCCCCGCCCGCAACCCGAGGGGCTGTCGGTACAGACGCTGCTGCAGGTGCCGCTGCACCGCTTCTCCATCGTCCGCGCCGCCAACCGCCATCTGATGCTCGCGACGCTGAAGCTCTTGATGCGTACCCACCGCATCGAGAAGCCGATCACCTGGTTCGTGGTGCCGCACCTGGCCTCGGTGGCCGGCGCTCTGGGCGAGGAGCTCTCGGTCTACTACTGCATCGACGACTACGCGTCGCTGCCCGACGTGGACCCGACCGCGGTCCGGTTGATGGACGACACGTTGACGCGCAAGGCGAACCTGGTGTTCGTCGCGTCGGGAACCCTGCTCGAGGGCAAGCGCGCGCTCAACGCGAACACGCACGTCAGCCCGCACGGCGTCGACTACGATCACTTCGTCAGGGCCCAGGATCCGGCCCTGAAGACGCCCGCCGATATCGCTCACCTGCCCCGCCCTGTGATCGGCTTCTTCGGGCTGATCGAACGCTGGATCGAGCTCGACCTCGTCGGCTGGCTGGCGGCGCAGCGTCCGCAGTGGAGCTTCCTGATGATCGGCCGCGTGGCGGTGCCCGACAGCGAGGTGCCCAAGCTGCCCAACCTCCACTTCATCGGTCGCCGTCCCTACGAAACGCTGCCCGCGTACGGCAAGGCGTTCACCGCCGCAATCATTCCGTACCACCTGACGCCGCAGGTGATTAACTCGAACCCGATCAAGCTCCGTGAATACCTGGCGATGGGAAAGCCGATCGTCGCGGTCAGCATCCCGGAGATCGACAAGTTCAAGGACTACGTGGCGACGGCGCGGACAAAAGAGGAATTCCTGGCGGCGCTGGATCGCGCGGTGGCGAACGGGCTCACCGCTGACCAGGCGAGGCGCCAAACCGAGCTGGCCTCGACCATGACCTGGGACGCGAATCTGCAGCGGGTCATGGCCGTGGTAGAGAAGCAGCTCGCCGACAAGAGAGGAACATCGTGAGCACGAACGGCAAAGTCAGTGGAACCAACGGTCACAGCCCCAGCAACCGCCTGCGCGCCGGCATCGTCGGCGCCGGACACATCTCCGAGTTCCACATCCAGGCGCTCAAGCGTATCCCGTTCGTCGACATCGTCGGCATCACTGATCTCGATCGGGCGAAGGCGGATGCGCTGGCCGGGCGGTTCGAGCTGACCGTCTACGGCTCGCTGGCGGAATTGCTGAAGGCCGGCGCCAACGTCATCCACGTGCTGACGCCCCCGGCGACACACGCGGCGGTCGCGACCGAGGCGTTGCGCGGCGGCGCGCACGTCCTGGTCGAGAAACCGCTCGCGACGGACCCCGACGACTGCGTGAAGCTGCGCGACCTCGGCCGGGAGCTCGGACGCGAGGTCGGCGTCTCGCACTCCCTGCTCTTCGACCCGCAGATCCGATCCGCGCTGGAGGCGGTCAAGCGCGGCGCGCTCGGCGAGGTCGTGGCCGTCGACATCCTGCGTGGCTCGGTCTATCCGCCCTACGCGGGTGGGCCGCTGCCGCCGCAATACCGCACCGCCGGCTACCCGTTTCGCGACCTCGGCATTCACGGCCTCTACGTCATCGAGGCGTTCCTCGGCCCGATCGAAAAGGTGACCGCGACCTGGCGGCGCGGCGCGGGCGACGCGAACCTCGCGTTCAACGACTGGCGCGCGCTCGTCACCTGCAAGCGCGGCCTCGGCCAGATCCAGCTCTCGTTCGGGGCGAAGCCGCTCCAGCATCAAATCATCCTGCAGGGAACGAAGGGCGTGCTGCGCCTCGACCTGTTCCTGATGTTCCAGGCCTGGCGCCGCCCCGCCCCGCTGCCCAAGCCGGCCGAGCGCATCGTCAACGCGCTGACCGACTCGATTCAGCCGCTGGTCGACGTGCCCCGCAACGTCGTCGCGTTCGCGCGCAAGCGGATCCGCCAGTACCACGGCGTGCAGGAGCTGGTGATCGCGTTCTACGAGGCGCTCGCCGAGGGACGACGACCGCCGGTCACCGCCGACGACGCCATCTCTCCCGTGAAGTTCACCGAGGAGGTGGCGCGCGCCGCCGACCGCGACCACGAGGCGAGCGCCAAGTCGTTCGCGCTCTCGCCCCGGATCCCCTACCTGGTGACCGGTGCCTCGGGCGGCCTCGGGTCGGCGCTGGTCGAGCGGCTGCTCGCCGACGGTCACAAGGTACGCGTCATGGTGCGCAGTCTGCCCACCGTTCCGCGCGAGGGCCTCGAGTACGCGCGCGGCGACCTCGGCGATCCGGTGGCGGTCGATCGCGCGGTGCAGGGTGCGGAGATCGTCTTCCACGTGGGCGCCGCGATGAAGGGCGGCTGGCTCGATCATCAGGGCGGCACGATCGAGGGGACCCGCAATGTGCTCGCCGCGTGCCGAAAGCACGGCGTCCGCAAGCTGGTGCACGTCAGCTCGCTGTCGGTCATCGATTGGGCCGGCGCCGAGGCGATGACCCCCGTCGACGAGAGCACGCCGCTCGAGCCGCGCGCCGAGGAGCGTGGCTCTTACACGCGCGCGAAGCTGGAGGCCGAGAAGCTCGTCGCCGCCGAGTCCGCCACGGGCCTGCCTGCGGTGATCATCAGGCCGGGCCAGATCTTCGGCGGGAAGATCCCCTTGATGACCGGGGCCGTCGCGCGGCGGGTCGGGGGCCGGCATCTGATCCTCGGTGACGGGGAGATACCGCTTCCGCTCGTCTACATCGACGACGTGGTCGACGCGCTGGTGCTGGCGGCCAAGAGCAACGTGTCGAAGGGCGAGATCATCCAGATCGTCGACCCCGAACAGTGGACACAGAACCAGGTGCTTGCCGAGGTCGCCGGCCCGGACGCCAAGGTGATCCGGCTGCCGCGCGCCGCGGTGTTCGCGATGGGCGGAGCCTCGGAGCTGGTCCTCGGCTTGATCAAGAAGCAATCCCCGGTCGCCCGCTATCGCCTGCAGTCGGCGCTGGCCCTCCGCCGCTTCGACGGCCGCCGCGCCACCGAGCTCCTCGGCTGGAAGCCCCGCGTCGGCGTCCGCGAAGGCATACGCCGGGTCGAGGACCGATCGTAGCCCGCGAACGGCCGAGATCCGTGCGGGGAACTGGACGCGGCGCGCTCCCCGCGCGTGCTCGTTCGGCGGCAAATTTGTTTACAAAGTTCCATTTTCTACGCGGAACGGGTTACGATCCGCAGGGATGCGCAACGCGAAATCTGTCCGGCGCCTCGCCCTGATCGGCGCCCTGTTGTTGCTACCGGCGGCGGGATGCAGTGACGATTCGCACGCCGACCAAAGTGGCAAGGGCGGAACGTCGAGCCTGGCCGGACGGGCCGGCGGGGGCGCATCGGGACGAGGCGGCGGGAGCGGCGGCGGGGCGGCAGGCGTGTCGGGGAGCGCCGGTCGCGGTGGCGTCTCCGGGACGGGTGGCGGCGGCGGATCCGCCGGTGTGGGCGGCCGGGGAGGCAGCGCGGGCACCGGCGGCGCGGGCGGAAACGCAGGAGCCGCGGGGAACGGTGCGACGGGTGGCTCCGGCGGCAGCGCGACGGGTGGCTCCGGCGGCAGCGCGACGGGTGGCTCCGGCGGCAGCGCGACGGGCGGCTCCGGCGGCACGCCGACCGGCGGCGTCGGCGGCGCTGTCGGAACGGGCGGGGCCTCCGGCACAGGCGGCGTGGGCGGCACCGGCGGAGTCGGAGGCGCAGGCGGCCTGAGCGGCGGCGGCGGCACCGGCGGCGGCGTCACCGGCGGCGGCGGGACCGGCGGCGGCGGCACCGGCGGCGGCGTCACCTGCACGCTTCCGCCGAGCGATGCCGGCGTACCAGGTGCGATGCCTGACAACGTGGTGTTCCTGTCGAACGTCACCGTCTCGACGCTGGCGGGCGGAGCGTCGGCGGGCAACACGGACGGCGCGGCGGGGGTCGGGATGCTCAACAACCCGGTCAGCGTCGTCATCGAAGCGTCGGGGACACTGGCCATCTCTGATTTCGACAACGATCGCCTGCGCCGGGTCAACGCGACCGACGGAACGCTGTCGACGCTGACCGTACAGAGCTCCTTCGTGCGTCCCTTCGGGCTGGCGCGGGTTGGCACCGTGCTTTACGCGCAGACCGACACCAACCCGAGCGGCCAGCGCAACCCGATGTCGGGGACGATCTGGCGCATCGACAACGTTAGCGGCGTGGCGACCGCCGTCGGCGCGAACCTGGGACGTCCGCGAAGCTTCGCGGCACTTTCCGATGGGCGGCTCGTGCTGGCCGACTACCAGAATCAGGTGATCCGCGTCTTCGATCCGTCGAATGGCACCATCGCCGATCTCGCCGGGATGCGGGGGTGCCCGGGGTCAGCGAACGGAACCGGAACGGACGCGCGATTCGTCGATCCGCGAGCCATCGCCGTACTGCCCGGCGACCGCATCGTGGTCGCCGATCGCTCCGGCCACATCCTGCGCGAGGTGTCACTCGCGGGGGTCGTGACAACATTTGCCGGGGACGGCGTCGCCGGGACCATTGATGGTCCGATCGCGGGCGCGCGCTTCGCCGGGCCTGGCGCTCTGGCGGTCGACTCCGCCGGCAATCTCTTCGTCTCGGACATCTTCGCGCACCGCATCCGGCGCATCTCCGCTGGCGGGACCGTCGCCACCGTGGCGGGGGATGGCACCGAAGGCTTCATGAACGGCGCCGGCAATGTGGCCCAATTCTACGGCCAGGAGGGCATCGCGGTCAGCGCGGACGGCGCCACGATCTATGTCGCGGATGGCACCTTGGGCGGCGAGCCGCCAGGTCCGTACAATCGCATCCGCAAGATCACGGTCGGACCCTGACGCAGAATCACTTCTCGACGACGACGACCTGGCGCTTGCCGGAGGCTGACGTGGGGATGTCGTCGACCAGCTCGAGAGCGACCTTCACGCCCGCGAGGTAGCGTTCCCAGGTCTGGCGCAGCACCGCCTCGACGTGGGCGTCGTACGTGGCGGTTGGCGCCACGCGCAGCGTGACGGACCGGTCCTTGTGCTGCACGACCTGGAACTGACGGATCGCGTGAGCGACGTGCGCGATGACGACGTTGAACACGAGGCCGTTGACGCGCGCGCCGGACCCGTCGATGAGCGTCTCGGTCACCCGGCCCTCGATCGACGCGAGGCGCGGGTGGGCGCGGCCGCACGCGCAGGCGCCCGGCTCGGCCGGCACCGCCAGATCGCCGTTCGCGTAGCGGATGAACGGCATCGCGTGATTGGTCAGGTCCGTGACCACGACCTCGCCGAGCTCGCCCGGCCGGGCCGGGCGCGACGTGCCGTTTCCCTCTTCCCGCACCACCACCTCGACGACCAGCGTCTCCATCGACGTGTGCAGGCCCGCGTGCGCTTCGCACTCGGTCGCCATCAGCATCACCTCGCGGCAGCCGTAGGTCTCGAACACGGCCGGCCCGAACGCCTCCTCGACGACGACGCGGTCGGCGGGATACAGCCGCTCCGCGCCGCAGATGACCGGGATCGTATCCCAGGCGCGCAGCTTGCGCGCGACGACGTGGCGCGCGAGATCGGCGACCGCCTGGCTGTAGCAGACAAGCACCTCGGGGCGCTCGCGCCGGATCGCGCCGACGACCTCGTCGAGCTCGCGCTCGCCGCGGCGGCCGCAGTCCATGTAGTGCTCGCGGCGCAGCGCGCGGTCGCCCTGGACCTTCAGCTTCGTCATCCGCGATTTCAGGGTCGGCTTGGCGTTGCCCGCCGGCGGCCCCGCGCCCCAGAAGTGCAGCGATCGCTGCCCCAGGTGATAACCCGCCCACCCGTAGCCGCGCATCTTCATCGCGTGCCGCCAGTGCTCGGACGATTTCTCGTACCCGAACACCAGCGGCCGTCCCATCGTGCCGCTCGTGCTCTTGCGGATCTCGACGACGGCGCCCGCGGTCGATGTTCGCGCCTCCACGGTGTCGCGCGCTTGCTCACGCCCGAGGATCGGTAGCTTCCCGAGATCGGCCGCGCCCGCGATGTCGTGCGGCGTGAGGCCGCGTTCCTCGAACATGCGGCGATAGTGAGGGACGTTGGCGTAGGCGTGCGTCAGCAACCGCCGCAGCGCCCCCGCCTGAATCGCCTCCAGCTGGGCGCCCGGCCGCCACTGCGTCTGTTCCAGGTAGCGCAGCCGCTGCAAGGTCGGCCGCCGCCGCAGGCCGCTCTCCCAGACCGGGTAGAGGACGCGCGCGAACAGCGACCGGTACAGATCCATCGAGAGCTACGCGCTGGCGGTCGGGGCGTCGCTGCGCACCGACGGGCGCGGCCGCGACGACTCGATCCAGCGCTTGTGCCACAGGTTCAGCACCAGCACTGTCCACAGCCGGTTCGACAGGTCGACCGTCCCGGTGCGGTGGGCGGCGAGCAGCCGCGCCAACTCGTCACGCCGCAGGAAACCCTTGGCCGTGAAGCCGCCGTCCAGGATGGCGCTCTGGCCCCAGTCGGCGAGCGGGCCCTTGAACAGCTCGCTGACCGGCGTGCGGAAGCCCTGCTTCGGCCGGTAGATGATCGAGTCCGGCAGGATGCCGTCGATCGCCTTCTTGAAGAAGTACTTCACCACCCCGCTCTGCTGCTTGAACTTGGCGGGGATGTTGTAGACGAAGTGCGCGTACCCCTGCTCCGTGTACGGGCAGCGCGCGTCGAGGCCCAGCTGGCCGGCGAGCAGGTCCAGCTTCCCGAGCATCAGGTTGCCGAAGTAGTAGTCCTGCATCATCCGGTAGATCATGTGATTGAGGTAGTCGCGCCCGCCGTGGCCGCTGGCCTTCAGTCGCTCGACGTCGCGCAGGACCACCGCGCCGGCGGGCTCGGACGCGGTCGCCCGCATTCCATCGGGCGTCAGGATGCGGGACATGTGCGACTCCGGCCACGCGATCTCGTAGTTCCAGAAGTATTCCTCGCCGGCCGCCGCACGCTTGAGAATGTCGCTGCGCTTGGGCGATACGATCGGCGCCACCGCGGCCGCCAGCTTCTTCACCACGCCCGGCAGGCGCGCGAATGGCAGCCATCGCCGGTAATAGCCATCACGGATCTTGATCATCTCGCCGTGACCGCACGAGAGCTCGTCGTTGGCCTCGCCCGTGACGACGACCTTCGTGCCCTGCTTCTTCGCGAGCTCGAGCGCGTGGTGCAGGAAGACGCTCGAGGGTTCGGACACGAGATCATCCATGGCCTCGATGGTGACCGGGATGGTCTCCAGGAACTGCTCGTTCGTCATCAGGCTCTCGTGGTGGGTCGAGCCGATGTAGTCCGCGACCTGCTTCGCGTACATGAGGTCGTTGTACTGGGGATCGCCCTCGAACTGCTTCAAGCCGACGGTGAACGTCTGCAGCAGCTCCGCCGGTTTGCCACCCGCCTCCTTGATCTTGCGCGCGATGATCGACGCGTTGGCGCTGGAGTCGTTGCCGCCGCTGACCAGCGCCGCGATCGGGCCCGACGGCACCATGCGCCGTGCGACCGCCCCATCGTGCAGCTGGCGCACGCGATCGACGTAGAACCGCTCGTCGTCGGCCTCGGGGATCGGATCCCACAGAAGGTCCCAGAACGGCTTCACGTCGTCCTTGCCGGACGCGTCGAACGTGGCGGTCGATCCCGCCGCCAGCTTCGAGATCCCCTTGAACAGCGTGCGCGGGCCGGGCACCGTCAGGAACGTCAGGTAGTGCGACGCCGCGATGTCGTCGGCCTCGACCGGCACGTCGGGGACGGCCAGCAGCGCCTTGATCTCGGAAGCAAACAGGATCCCGCCGCCGGTCGCCCGGTAGTAGACGGCGCGAACGCCGAGCGGATCCCGCCCCAGCACCAGCACGTTCTTGCTGCCGTCCCAGACCGCGACGGTGAACTGCGCGTCGACGCGCCGGAAGCCGCGCGCCCCCTCGAGCTCATACAGGTGCGCGAACAGCTCGGCGTCGTCGTCGGTGCGCAGCGTGTGCCCGGCGCCCTTGATGAAGCCGCGCACCTCGTCGCGGTTGAAGATGACGGCGTCGCATACTGCGAACGTGCCGGGGTGGGCGCCCCGCCCGACCACGGGCTGGCCCGAGACGCCTGCGACGGCCAGCCGTCGCGCCCCGAACACCACCGGCCTTGGCGTCCCCGGCTCGTCGTGCACGATCGCGCCGTCCGGCCCGCGCGGCGCCAGCAGGTCGAGCATCAATGAGACGTCCCGTCGTCCGCGGCCGCCGGCCGCGCTCTCGCCTACGATTCCACAAATCGCCGACATCTATGTCCCTTCCGTGGTGCCTTCATTTGCCAGCATTGTCTGGTTACAACGCGACCCGCCCAACAACTTCCTGCACGGGCAGGCCGCGCAGCTCGTCGTACAGCCCCTGATAGGCGTGGATCGCTGCGTGCAGGCTGTGCTTGTGCGCCGCTTCGCGCGCGGCCCGGGCCCCGAGCGCCTTCCGCGCCGCCGGGTCGGCCGCGAGCGCGACGAACGCCTCCGCCATCGCGGCGGGGTCTGCCGGCGGCACCAGGCGACCCGCCGCGTCCCCGCCCGGTCGATCCTCGCTCAAGATCTCGGGCACCTCGTTGACGCGGGTCGCGACGATGGCGCACCCCGCCGCCTTGGCCTCCAGGATCGCCACGCCGTAGGGCTCGAACTTCGAAGCCAGCACATAGACGTCCATCGCCCCCAGCGCGACCGGAACGTCGTTCAGATGGCCGGCGAAGCGGACTCGCCCCGCGATCCCGAGCGAACCGGCAAGCGCCTCCAGCTCGCCCCGCAGAGGGCCGTCGCCGACGAGCAACATGAGCAACGCCGGGTTGCGCGCCGCCGCCAGCGCGAACGCGCGGAGCTGGGTCGGGTAATCCTTCTGCTCGACCAGGCGGCCGACGCTGCCGACGACGATCGCCTCGGGCCCGATGTTCTGGCGGCCCCGGAACGCCGCGATTCGATCGGCGGGAATGGAGGCGAAGCGCTCCACGTCGACACCGTACGGGACGGTGCACAGCCGGTCGAGAGGAATCCGGTTGTAGCGGCAGAAGTTCTGCCCCAGCGAGGGCGACACGCTGACGATCTTCTTCACCAGCCGGGCCGACACCTGGTTGCGCAGGCGGTTTCGTCGCGACGTCGACACCAACCGTTGGGGCAGGAACGGGTACTCGACGTCGGGCGTCAGGCAGGCGAACGCGCTCAGCGTGCCGAGCGCCGCCCGGACCCCGAGCAAGCGCGCGACTGTCCCGCCATACAGCATCGTGCGCGGGTTGTAGCAGTGGATCACCGCCGGGCGCAAACGCCGGACGATCGTGGCGATGCGCGCCATCACGCCGATGTTGAGGCGGTCAGGGCACGGGATCTCCTCGATCGGGACGTCCAGCTTCTTCAACCGATCCGCGAGCGGGCTCTCCTCGGTGTCGAAGCAGACGACGCTGGCGCCGTAACGATCGGGCGTGAGGCCGGCGATGAGATCGACCATCGCCTTGGTCTTGCCCGACAGGCCGAGGCCGTCGACGATGTAGAGCACCCGGGCCGGCCCGCTCATGCCGCCTTCTTATCTTCGATCCAGCGCGCGTACCAGGCGCCCAGGTTCACCAGGCACCAGAGGTCGAAGCTGTGGTCCTGGACGTCCGCCAGGTGCCGCCGCCACATCTCGTCGACGTACCCGCGGTTGAACAGACCGCGCGACGCGAGCGGGCTGTCGAAGATCTGGTGCTTGGCCCAGTTCGCGAGCGGCCCGCGCAGCCACGCCGGGAGCGGCACGCGGAACCCTTGCTTGGTGCGATCGAGCACCTCATCGGGCAGCACGCCGCGCAAGGCTGTCTTCAGCACGTACTTGCCCACCCTGTCCTTGATCTTGAGCGCGCTCGGCAGCGACAGGCCGTAGGCCGCCAGCGTCGCGTCGAGGAACGGCGCGCGCGCTTCGATCGAATGCGCCATCGACAGCTTGTCGACCCGCATGAGCAGCAGCTCGGGAAGCCGGTTCGTCATCTCGACGACCGACATCTGCTGAAGGAAATCGGCGCCCGGCTGGCGGGCGAGCAGATCGGCGTAGACGCCGGCGAGCATGTCGCCGGGCTGCGAGCGGCGATGCTCGCCGAGTCGTGCCCACGCGTCGTCGGTCAGGAGCTGTCGCTTCTCGTTGTCCCAGAACACGACGTCCAGCCCCCAGTACAGCGGGTGACCGTCGCGCGCGCGGCGCAGGAGATCGGTGCGTCCGGCGGGCTGCCGCAGTAGCCGGCTGGCCTCGTGCAGGCCGGCGCGGACGAAGCGCGGCAGCCGCCGGATCCGATCGAAACGCGGCGACGAGACGTTCAGGATGCGCGCCATGTCGTCGTAGCCGCCGAACACCTCGTCGCTGCCCTCGCCGACCAGCACCACGATGACGCCGTCGCGGCGCGCCTGCCGGCAGAGGAAGTGCATCGGCAGGCAGGCGGGATCGCCGATCGGCTCGTCCTGCTGGTAGACCAGCTCCGGCAGGTAGTCGCGGCACTGGTCGGCGGTAACGGTCAGCTCGTGGTGGTCGCACCCGAACTCCTTCGCCACCCGGCGCGCGAACGGCATGTCGTGGAAGTTCTCGCTGGCGCCGAAGCCTTCGAAGCCGATCGAGTACGTCTGCAGCGGACGATTGATGAGCCGGCTCATCAGCGCGACGTTGGCGCTGGAATCCACGCCCCCCGACAGGAAGGCGCCGACCGGAACGTCGGCCATGAGACGCTTCTTGACCGCCGCCGTCAGCAGCTCGCCGACGCGGCCGACCGCCTCCGCCTCGGGCACAGTGGCCGGCCAGGGAGCGTCGGGAACCGCGGACCAGTAACGCTCGACGCGCATGTTGCCGAACCGATCGCACAGCAGCCGGTGCGCCGCGGGGAGCTTCTTGATGCCGAGGAACAACGTGTGCGGCGCGGGGACGTTGCCGAAGGTCAGATAGAGGTTCAACCCCTCCGGGTCGATGTCACGGCGGACGTCCGGGTGCGCGAGCAGCCCCTTGATCTCGGACGCGAACAGCAGCCGGCCCCCGACGACGGTGTAGTAGAGCGGCTTCTTGCCCATCCGATCGCGCGCGAGCATCAGGCGGTCGCGGCTTGCGTCCCAGACACCGAGCGCGAACATCCCGTCCAGCGACGTCAGACAGTCCTCGCCGCTCACCTCGTACTGGTGCACGATCGCTTCGGTATCGGTGCGCGAGCGAAAGGTGTGCCCCTTGGCTTCCAGACCGGGCCGCAGATCGGCGTGGTTGTAGATCTCGCCGTTGAAGGTGATCCAGACCGA
>Ga0070690_100000767_pt1 | contig 16386 bp, 15 predicted proteins | sample KBSS33HmetaG_FD_64671 | JGI IMG/M metagenome (GOLD analysis project Ga0070690, IMG submission 64671) | Switchgrass rhizosphere microbial communities from Kellogg Biological Station, Michigan, USA - KBS S3-3H metaG | ecosystem: Host-associated > Plants > Roots > Rhizosphere ... | reverse complement strand
GACGCCTGCGCGGGCAGCGGCGGCAAGACGGCGCACCTGCTCGCGCTGGCGGGCGATCGCGCGCGCGTGGACGCGCTCGACATCGCGCCGGACAAGCTGGACGCCGCGCGGGCCACACTGAAGCGGCTGGGCCTCGTGGGCGCCACGTTCGCCGTCGGCGATCTGACGCGACCGCTCGCCGATCCGACGCCGCGCTACAACCGGATCCTGCTCGACGCCCCGTGCAGCGGGCTGGGCGTGCTGCGCCGCCACCCCGAAGCGCTGTTTCGGCGCGCGGCCGGCGATCTGGCCGCGCTGGCCGCGCAGCAGCTTCGCATGCTGTCGTCGGTCGCCCCCGCGCTGCTGCCGGGCGGACTGCTCGTCTACGCGGTCTGCACGTTCGAACGGCGCGAGTGCGAGGAGGTGGTCGCCGCCTTCCTGCGCGCGCACCCGCGCTTCGCGATCGAGCCCGCCACGACGGCCGGCGGTCGCGTGCCCTGGGACCGTCTCACCGACGCCACCGGCGCGGTCCGCACCTGGCCCCACCGCGACGGCGCCGACGGTTTCTACGCGGTGCGATTGCGTCTCGCTTCCGCCTGACACGAAATACAATGCGCGCATGACGACGGCCGCCGGCGGGCAGGAGGTCGACCTGGCTGACGACATCCTGTCGGCGATCACGCCGGTCTTGTCGGGCGGCGGCTGGCAGGCGGTCGACGGGCACCCGTCGCTTTTCCTGCGGTCCAACACGGCGCTGATGTCGGCGCTGCGTTGCTCGTTCACGGCGGGCGGCGTGACCGTCGCGTCGGCGTCGATGATGTTCGAGGAGGATCGCCCGCTGCAGCTCGCCGTGCAGCCGCGCGGGCGCGACGCCTTCCTGGCAGTGTGCCAGGCGCTGAACCGCCACGCGGGAAAGCTGGACCGGCTCGACTACGCCGATTGCGTCGCGGATCTGCTGCATCACGTCCCCGAGGTGCGCCTCGAATGCGAGACGTCGGGCATGGTGCCCACCGTCGCGACGGCGGCGGGCCCGGCCGTCCATTACCGGCCGTTGCCGCTGCCCACCTGGCCGCCGCTCGAAAAGGCGCGCGCGGCGCTGAACCAGCGCCGCCGCGCGGGCGACCCGGAGCTGCTCGCATGGGAGCCGGCCCGGTACAAGGAATGGACGAAGCTGCTCGGGAAGGATCGGCGGCGAAGCCTGAGCACGCGCCTCGCCGATTACGAAGCGAAGGAGATGCTCCGGTCGGAGGACGCTTTCGTTCGCACGATCGCTGGCGGCCGTCACGCGGTCTGGCTGCCGGACGACGACAGCCGCGGCGCGTTCGCGCATTCGATCGGCCTCGCGTACCTCCACGACCTGCCCGAGATCCTGCTCTTGAGCCCCATGCCGGCGATGATCGGCGCGACGTCGCGGGCGCTGGCGCTGACGGTGAACGCGATCGCCGACGCCATGATCGGCGGCATCAGGTTGAAGCCGGGCGACCGCTACGCCGTCGTCGCCGGAACGGTCGCGCGCACGGTTCACAAGGAGTCCACGCTGGATCAGGGGGGCCTGGCGCAGTCGTGCTTCGTCGTTCCGTCGCCGCGCATTCAGGAACGCACGCTCGGCGCCGCCAATTGGTTCTACGCGAACTTCATGGACACGACGTCGTTCCCGGTGCTCGCCTGCCTGCTCCAGCCGCCGCGCATTCCGGACGGCTACGGCGTGCCGCCGCCTCCACCGCCCGCGAAGTCGAAGCCCGCCGTCGCCAAGGCCGCCGCGCCGGCCGCGAAGGGCAAGCGCCGCGCGGCGCCGAAGGCGAAAGCGAAGCGCGCGCCCGTCAAAAAGCCGACGGCGAAGAAGCCCGTCAAGAAGGCGCCGACGAAATCCGGCACGGCGCGTCCGCGGCGCAAGTGACGTTGCGATCGCGATAGAATGACGGTGTGCGCGTCTGGGTGCTGACCGTCATCGTCGCGGCCGCGCCGTCGCTGTTCCTGCTGACGTTCTTCTACCTGAAGGACCGATACGAACGGGAGCCGCTGCAGCACATCCTGATGGCGTTCGGGCTGGGCCTTTACGCGATGATCGCCGCGCACGGCATCGCGACCACCGCCGAGAACATGGTGCCGCGCGACTGGCTGCTGCTCGGCGGCGAGCCGGCGAAGCTGTTCGACGCGTTCATCCTGTCGGGCTTCGTCGAGGAGGTGGCGAAGTGGGTCGTGCTGGTCGCCGCCATCTACCACTGGGAGGAGTTCGACGAGCCGCTGGACGGCGTGGTCTACGGCGTGGCAGTCGCGCTCGGCTTCGCGACGCTGGAGAACGTGCTGTTCGTGGCGCGCCTGGGACTGGGCGTCGCCTGGATGCGCGCGCTGTTCGCCGTGCCGGCGCACGCGCTCTTCGGGGCGACGATGGGTTACTACGCGGGGCGCTGCAAGTTCGATCGCGGCGGCAAGCTGTGGCGCGATCGCGCGCTGTGTCTGTTCATGCCGGTCGCGTTCCACGGGTGCTACGACTACGCCCTTCACAGGGGTATGGGAGCGCACGTTTGGGTCGTGATCTCGTTGCTGTCCGTGGGGTTATGGACGTTCGTTCTGCGGCGCGTCCACCGCGCCCAGCACGCGTCACCTTTTCGCACCGGCGGTGGCGGTTGATTCGATATGATTGGCTATGCGCATTTTCGTGCCGGCAGTGTTGGTGGGCCTGATCGCTCTGGGTTGCACAAAGAAGACCGAGGAGAAGGCCACGGGGGCGTCCAACCCCGAGTTCGACCAGAAGTGGTCGCAGCTCGCGGAGAAGGATACGGACGTCTTCTATATCGAGGACGATCGCGGGGAGGGGCTGATGGGCAACGTGCGCCGCGCGCGCCGCGGCAACAACGACGCCCTCAACGCGAAGGCCGACGACCCGATCGGCACGCCGGCAACGCTGAGCAACGAGGCCGTGCAACGCGTGATTCGCCAGAACCTGGCGGGCGTCCGCGCCTGCTTCCTGCGCATCGGCCGCGACGGCGACCAGCGTTCGGGCAAGGCGATCGTCAGCTTCGAGATCGGCGCCGGCGGCGACGTGCACGACACCAAGGTCGACGCCCCCGCCTTCCAGGGGACGTCGCTTCCCGGCTGCGTGCTCGGGATGGTCTCCCACTGGGTCTTCCCCAAGTCGCAAAAGGGCGGCCTCGCTATCAGCTACCCCTTCGTCTTCGTCGGCGGCTAACAGGGGAGGTTCACGGTGATCCGTTCCGGTCCCCTCTCCCGTCTTCGGGAGAGGACTAGGGTGAGGGTCTGCCTCGCTTTCGCCCTTGTCGCCGCCTCCGCCTGCAGCAGCAACCCCGCCGCCACCCCCGACGGCGGCACCGCCGGCACCTCCGGCACGACCGGCACCGCCGGCGCTTCCGGCACGACCGGCACCGCCGGCGCTTCCGGCACGACCGGATCCGCCGGCGCCGGCGGCGCCACCGCATCGTGCCTGGGAACGAAGCCAACCGCCGCCAACACCGGCGTCCCCGCGGGCGTCACGCTGACCGTCGTGAACACCAATGTCATGGTGACGCAGGACGGAACGACGATCGACGCCCAGGACATCCACGGCTTTCTCACGATTGCCGCCAGCAACGTGCGCGTGACGCGCACGATCGTCCGCGGTCCGTCGACGCCGTACACGCAGAACGCCGGTGTCATCCGAATCAATTCGGGCAGCAACATCCTCATCGAGGACGTCGAGATCGCCGTGGCCGCGCCGTCCGCGACCGTCGACGGCATGTGGGGCGAAAACTTCATCGGCCGCCGAATGAACATCCACGGCGGCGTCGACGGCCTGAAGGCCGGCTCGAACACGACGCTCGAATGCTCGTACATCCACGACCAGTCATCCTTCGCATCGGATCCGAACCAGGGCGGCGGCCCCACCCACAACGACGCGATCCAGATCCTCGACGGCACCGGCATCCACATCGTCGGCAACCAGCTGGTCGCCGCGATGGATCAGAACGCCGCCATCCAGGTGACGCAGGACTTCGGCGCCGTCGGCGACCTGCACATGGAATCGAACTGGGCCGACGGCGGCGGCTGCACCTTCAACATCTCCCACAAGGGTGCCGCCTCGCTGACCGACGTCCACGCCATCGCCAACCGCTTCGGCCGCAACTCCTACTTCAACTGCCCCATCCTCAAGAGCACCCAGACCACCCTCGAACTGGTCGGCAACGTCTGGGACGACGACAGCACCCCCGTCCCCGTCCAGACGCACGATTGATTGCCTGTAACTCAGTTCCGACTGACCCGGCCGATGACTCGGTGGCCCGTCACTCGTACTGTCTGTGAACAGCAATGGTGCGTGGCCGCGCGGTAGCGTAGCTGCTCGACCGCCCTCGCAGTCGGGGCGGACGTCTCGTCGCTGCTGTCCCTCGTGCGCCCGTCGCCGAACGGCAGTATCGTTAAGTAGGCAACGTGACCACGAAGCCTTCACCGGTGCACAAGACACTTGGCTGGACCATCTGGGCGATGGCGGCCGCGGTGTCCGTCGCGTGGTTCGTCGAGGCATTCACCGTGGGCCGCGGGTTCATCTCGAGGTACCTCGCGCCATTTGGCATCGTGGGAAACCTGGTCGGCGCGTTCATGATTTGGAAGCTGCGGGAAGACCCTTCGTCGGGTGCGGACCGTACCGGCCGAGAGTCCACCCTTGAAGAACCCTGAGCTGCCCCTTGCGGCTCACGACTTCAGCAACTACAGAGGTGGGTTGGCGTTCTTGGCGAGCTCGATCAGGTAAGGCGCGAACAGCTCGCCGGCCTCGGGGGCGCCCGGCATGGCGTCGTCGGAGACGCAGTTTTCGTCGAAGCGCGCGGCCTTGCGGTCGGTCGTGCCGTCGGACTCGCCCGGCGTCTTGACCCAGAAGTACGCGTCGACGTTGGGCGCCGGCGCGACGGCCGGGCGCTCGCCCAGACCCGCGCCCTTGACGTTGCACCAGTTGCCGTCGGCGGTGCGGATCCCGGCGCGCCCGTTGCGGCTGGTGTCGATGATGAAACCCTTGTCCGCGATCCCGAACTTCGCCAGGCCCGCCGCCAGGTCCTGCGCGTAGCCGAGCTCGTCCTGGCTCGGATCATCCGGGCTGTTCTTCTTCGCCCGCGGCTCCTTCGGCGGGTCGTAGTTCGACACGTTCAGCGCGAAGCCGCGGATGCGATCCGGGCCGCCCGCGTTCGTGATCACCTCCTTGAACAGCGCCACCGCCTTGGGGAGGTTCTTCGGCCACCCCAGCCATCCGGCGTGCGCCGCGTCCATGTAGATGAACACGTTGGGCATCGACAGCTTGCTGATCGCGTAGGCGATGCCGCGCCGGTAGACCTGCTCGGCGGCCGCGCAGGCCGGCAGCTCGCTGTTGGTCACCAGGTTCGGCAGAGAATCCGGCTCCAGCACCACCGCGATCTTCTGCGACGGGTGCGCCGCGAACGCCGCCGCGATCACGTCGATGAACTGGGTCTGGTACAGGGCCTCGCCGCCCTTGTCGACGAACAGCTCGCCGCGCGATCCCTCGGCGGCGCAGTCGCGGTTCGGCAGGTTGTAGATGACGAACAACGGGACGATCGGCCCGCCGCCCGCCGCCTCCTGCTTGAGCGCGTCGTCCAGCGTCGGCCCCGCCAGCTTCGCCGTCTCCAGCGTCTCCAGCCAGACCGCCGTCGGGAAGGCGCTGACCTTCTTCAGCCGCGCGCCGTCCTCCGGCGTCGGCGCGGTCACCTTGGCGATCATGCGTCCGAACTCCGGGTCGACGTAGAAATGCGCGCCCTTGAACGGATTGACGTTCGGCGGCGGCGGCGCGGTCGCCGCGGTCACCGGCTTCGGCGCCGTCGAAGAGGTGCTGGCGCATGCGGTCGCCAGCAGCACCGCCGCGAGTCCGTGCCCAGATTGCGAACGCCGCTTCGTCATGGGACCTCCACGATCAGGTTGGTCTCGGAGGCGGGAGCCCGGGGCCGGGTCTACCGCCAGCCGATGTCGTCGATGTAGATGGGTCCGGACCATACCCGGAAGCTGCCGGTCGCGTCGACCTTCAGGATGATCCGGTCGACGTGGTCCAGATCCCCCGGCACGCTGCCGAAGGTGGTCGGGGGCTCGTGGAAGGTGGCGCTGATCGTCCACCAGCTGCCGGTGGTCAGGTGCGGGTTGTAGCTGTTGCCGGTGCGCTTCTCGCCCTGGCCCGCCAGGATGCGCGCCGTGAACTCGGCCTCGAACGAGGTTTGCGCCATGAAGCGGATGGTGACCGTCTTGCCGCGCAGGTCCACCGCGTGCGGCAGGTAGATGGCCACCTCCCCGGACTGGAGCGACGGGTCGGAGATGTCGAACGATCCGTCGAGGCGCAGCGATCCGCCGCCGCACCACGAGGTGGTGTGGTCCAGGACCGGGCTGCGGAAGACCGACGAGCTGTTTCCTGCCAGGACGCGGAAGCCTTCCGACGCATGCTCGAACCGGAGCTGCGGAATCGGGCGCGTGTTGCAGCTCGCGCCGCCCATGGCGAGCATCGACTCGCTGCCGGGCGCGCCGGGTGCCGGGGTCGGCGCCGGCGTCGGCAGTGGCGCCGGCTCGAACGGCGGCGGGCTGAGCGCCTGCCGCCGCGCCAGCGCTTCCGGGGACTCGCCCGCCGGGGCCACGTCACGAACCGGCGCCGCCTGCGCCACCAGGCGGCCGCGCTTCGCGGGCGCGGCCTCCTCGCGCGGCGCCACCACCTGGGGCGCGGCCGGCTCGGCGTGCTCGGCCTCGCTGACCACCAGCGTGCCGTTCGAGAGCGACGCCACCAGCCGCTGGCCGGCGTGCAGCGGGATGCCCGCCCCGGTGAGCGAGCCGCGCACGACGACCGTGCCCGACTTCATGACGACCTCGAACCCCTGGTGATCGTCCGACCAGTGCACGTCGAACTCGGTGCCGGTGACCGCGATCTCGAACGGGCCGACCTCGACGTTCCACTTCGCGCCGGGACGATGCACGACCGCGAACGACGCCCGCCCGCGATCGAGGCGGATGGTCGCGCCCGCGCGCGTGCGCGCCCTGACGTGAGCCGCGCTGTGCTCGCCGACCGCGATGGACGTCCCGTCCGTGAACCGCGCCGTCGCCGTTCCCGTGCCGGGCGTCTCGAACCCGTCGTCGCGCGCCGCGTACGTGCCGGACAGTTCGTAGCCGAGCGGCTGCGTGCGCAGCACCGGGATCACGAAGAACGCCGCCGCGGCGAGGCCCGCCGCCAGCGCCGGCGCCCACTTCCAGGCCGGCCGCAGCTTGAGGCGCGGCCGCCGCGACAGCGCGCGCGCGACGTCGTCGGCCAGCGGCCCGGGCGCGCCGGGCGCGGGCGCCGGAATCGCCTCGGCGATCGCGTCGCCCAGCGCCTCGCAGTGCTGCTCGCGTTCGATGTCGCCGTCCAGATCGCGGGTCCTCATGACTTCCCCATCCTCGACGCCGCCATGGCCTCGACGTAATCAGCGAGCGCCGCGTCGCCCTTCATGCGCGCGGAGATGCGCCGGGTGGCGCGCGCCAGCCGCCGCTTGGTGGTCGACAGCGGCTTCCCGATCGCCGCCGCGATCTCCGCGAGCTCCATCCTCTCGATGTAACGGGTCACGAACAGCGAGCGGTCCTCCGCGTTGACGCCGGCCAGGATCTTGTAAATCCGCTCCATCGCCTCACGCACCTCGGGGCTCGCGGTGGCGATCGGGGTCTCGGGGAGATCGCCGGTCTGCGTGAGGAAGATCCAGCGGCGCACGCGCGCGCGCCGCAGCTCGTTCTGGGCGACCCCCAGGCAGATGCCGATCAGGAAGCTGCGGAGCGCATTCCGATCCCGCAGTTCATCGATGCGGGTGAAGAAGCGCAGGAAGACCTCCTGGCACATGTCCTGGCGGTCCGGGCCGGGACCGAAGTAACGCCGCAAAAGTCGCAGAACCAGAGGTGAAAGCCGCGTCCAGGCCAACCCGGGCGCGTGCGGCTCCCGGGCGATCAGAGCCGCCGCGAGCGCCGCGTCATCGTCGGCCGTCGGGGCGGCGCGGACGATGGAAAGCGGTGGCGGCGTGCGGTCGTACATGAACCTTGGTTATGGAGAGTATCCAACTGCCCGCCACAGACCGGTTTTTTTATCGGGGGGACCCCCGCCGCCGGCCTACTTTTTGTGGGCGACGTCGTCGAGAAACGCCGCCATCCAGGCGAGCGACGCGTTCCAGTTGATGGCGACCTCGTTGGTCGAGTAGGAGTCGGTGTTGTCGACGTAGCAGGTCTCGGGCGGGCAGCCGCTCATGCCGAGCTTGCGGATGTACGGATCCTGGAGCGTCGAGTTGGGGCCGCCCGACACGGACCCCGGCGGGGCCTCGGGGAGCTTCGGGTCCTTCATGTGGGCCCAGACGCGGTGGTGCGGGTTGCGCAGGGCGTGCGTGCCGTAGCCGGCGACATAGCTGAACGCCAGCGGGTTGCGCCCGAGCAGGTAGTCCATGCAGTCGATGACGCCGTTCGCGTACTTCGCGTCGTGGGTCAGGTTGTAGGCGGTGCCCATCACGATGGCGGCGTCCATGACCTGCGAGTTGGACCCCCAGATGTACGTCAGGTCCGACGCCATAGGCACGCGGTAGCCGCGCTTGGCAATGAAACCAAGGAAGCGATCCGCGGCGGCAATCAGCTGCGCGCGGACGGCGGCGATCCCCGCGTCGCCCAGGCCGTTGGGCGCCGCGACCAGGCTCATCTTCGCGGCGGGCGCCAGGTGATCCCAGTTGAGCTCGCCGGCGGCCGTCTCGACGCCCGCCTTCGGGGCGTGGAAGCGCGACTTCAGGAGGTCGTCCTTGTAGTTCTCCTTGCCGGTCGTGATGTAGAGCTCCGTCGCGGCCCAGTAGAACTCGTCGCCGGTGTCGCCGTCGCCGTAGATGCCGCCGCCCTCGACCTTCGGCTCGGCGGCGATCTTCGGGTTCTTCTGCGCCGCCGCGTACGCGGTCTCGGCGGCGTTGAGGCAGCGCTGCGAGAACGCCGGGTCCAGCGTCTTCCAGAGGCGCGCCGCCTGCGCGGCGGCGCCCGCCAGGTTCAGCGTGGCGGCCGTGCTGACCGGGCGCAGGTAGCGTTTGATGTCGTCCTTGTCGGGCGCGGTCGGGATCGCCGACCACTTATCGCCGTGCATCTTCTGGTGGACCATGCCGGCCATCGGCTTGCCGGCGGGCACCTGCATCTTCAGCAGCGCCTCCAGGCCGAAGCGCGCCTCGTCGAGCAGATCGGGCTTCCCGTTCTTGCCCTCGGGGATCGACAGCTTGCCGTCGCCGAAGTCGCCGGCCGTGCTGCCGAACTTCGTCAGCGCCTCCAGTTCGTCCTGCAGCGCCCAGACGGTGTAGCCGCCGTTGACCAGGTACTTGCCGTGGTCGCCGGCGTCGTACCAGCCGCCGCTGACGTCCAGGCTGTAGTCACACTTCGCTTCCTTCGAACAGGGGACGCTCTTGTCGCCGGGGTGGCCGGCGGGGCGCTCGTACGCCTTCGAGCCCGCGTAGGGCATCTTGATGGGGACGCCGCTGCGCTGCAGGTAGAAGAAGGCGAGCGCGTCATGTTTGAGGCGCCTGTAGACGTCGTTGCCGATCTCGAACGGCAGGCTCTCGTCCTTGCCGACCTTCAGCTTGTAGCCCTTGCCCGCGGCCGTCACCGACGAGAAATCGATCTGCTGGACGGTCTCGCCCGACGACTTGTCCTCGCCGAAGGGACGGGTCTTGCCGCTGGCGCGCACCTTGCCGCCCTTGTCGAGGAGCTGCCATTCCACCGGCGTCGCCGTCTTGGTCGCCACCGTGGCGATCTTCGCGAACTGCGGCAGGTAGCCGACCTGGTTCACGCGAACGGCCGTTGCCGGACGCGCCTGCGGCGTGGGCGGCTCGAACTCCGGGTCGTTCAGCGCGACGTCGTCCAGGCAGACGGTCAGAGGCACCTTGCCGGTGAGCGGGCCGCCGAGCTCGATCGCCAGCTCGACGCTGTCGTCGTCGGCGGTGCCGTCGAACGTCCCGGTGGACGTCTTGGCGGTCGCGTCGGCGTCGACGATCGCCGACCACAGCTCGGTGTAGGGTGCGCTGATCTTGGAAAGACGGGCGCGCACCTTGGTCGGCGCCGTCGCGTGAGCCTTCAGCCGAATCTGGTAGTGGTGGCCCTTCGCGATCGCGAGCGGCCGCTGGCGCAGCACGACGTCGACGGGGTGCACGCTCGGCTCGGCCAGCTTGAAGCAGAGCTCGCCGCCGGCGACGGCGGCGCTGCCGAAGCGCGGCGAATCGAACATCACGCTCCAGGGGCGGAGGTGCTCGGCGTCGAAGGCGCCGTTCCAGAGCATGTTCTTTCCGGCGGCCGGCGCCTCGCCGGCGGTCATCTTGCCCTCGGCGCGGGCGGCGCCCGGGGCCAGCGTGAAAAAGGCGGCAAGAGAGGCGGGCAGGCAAACTGCGAGGGCGAGGGCGAGCGTGTTTTTCAAGTGCGTCTCCGGGTTGTCACTGTTTCTTAGAGTGCGATGGGCACCGGGGTGGCCCAGGAAGATACCTTGCTGCTACATTTCGGCGCGATGAAACTCTCCATACGTCGAGCCGGGGAACGGGGGAGGGCCGACCATGGGTGGTTGCTGTCGTTCCACACCTTCTCGTTCGCCGACTACTACGATCCGGCGCACATGGGGTTCCGCGCGCTGCGCGTGATCAACGAGGACCGCGTGCAGTCCGGGCAGGGCTTCGGCGCGCATTCCCACCGGGACATGGAAATCATCTCGTACGTGCTGGAGGGCGCGCTCCAGCACAAGGACAGCATGGGCACGAGCTCGATCATCCGGCCCGGCGAGGTGCAGCGCATGTCGGCCGGCACCGGGGTCACCCACAGCGAGTTCAACGCCTCGAGCACCGAGCTCGTCCATTTCCTCCAGATCTGGATCCTCCCGGAACGCCCGGGCGGCAAGGCGGGCTACGAGCAGAAGGCGTTCCCGGAGGCCGAACGGAAGGGGAAGCTGCGGCTGGTGGCGTCGCCCGACGGGCGCGACGGGTCGGTGACGATCCGGCAGGACGTCAGCCTCTACGCCGCCCTGCCGGTCACCGGCGAAACGCTTCGCCACGAGCTCGGGCCGGGGCGCCACGCCTGGGTCCACGTCGCCCGCGGGCACGTCGAGATCGGCGGCGAGCAGCTGGAGGCGGGCGACGCCGTCGCAATCAGCGACGCGCGCGGCCTGGAGGTGGCGGGCCGCGACGGGTCCGAAATCCTGCTCTTCGACCTCGCGTGACTGTTGACCCGGCTTCGGCTTCACCTGGTCGACGGGACGTACGAGCTTTTCCGCGCGCACTATGCGCCGCGCCCCGAGCACCGCGCGCCCGCCGGCTGGGACGCCAAGGCGACCGTCGGTGTCGCGGCGTCGCTGCTGGCGCTGCTGAACGACCCCGACGAGGCGGTCACGCACATCGCGGTCGCGTTCGACAACCCGATCCGGTCGTTCCGGAACGATCTCTTCGCGGCGTACAAGAGCGACGAGGGCGTGGAGCCCGCGCTGCGCGCCCAGTTCGACAGCGTCGAGGCGGCCGTGCGCGCGCTGGGCATCGTGGTCTGGTCGATGGACGAATGGGAGGCGGACGACGGGCTGGCGTCGGGGGCGAAGAAGTTCGCCGACCAGGTCGACCAGGTGCGCATCATGACGCCCGACAAGGATCTGGGGCAGTGCCTGCGCGGCGACCGCGTCGTCCAGATCGACCGGCGCCAGCGCAAGCTGACCGACGAGGCGACCTTCCGGGCGACGCGCGGCTTCGGCCCGGCCAGCGTGCCTGACTTCCTGGCGCTGACCGGCGACACCGCCGACGGCATCCCCGGGATCGACGGCTTCGGCGAGAAGGGCGCGGGGCTGCTGGTCGGCGCCTACGAGCACATCGAGGCGATCCCGGACCTGCCGCACGCCTGGACGGTGAAGCCGCGCGGCGCGCTCACGCTGGCGGCGACGCTGGCGGCGCGCCGCGAGGAGGCGCTGTTTTACCGGAAGCTGGCGACGCTGGTCGACACGGTGCCGCTCGCCGAGTCGCTGGAGGACCTGCGCTTTCGCGGCACGCCGCGCGCCGCCTTCGAGGCCTGGTGCGACGAGGTCGGCGCGACGACGATCCGGACCGCGCCACGCCGCTGGGCGGACTGACCGTCTCAGAACCTGAAGCGGACCGCGCTCACGAGACCGCCGCTGTTGAGGTCGGGTCCGTTGCTGTTGCCGAACACGAACCAGTGCGTGTATCCGACGCGGATCCCCCAGCGCGGAAGCCCTCGTCCCGTGAACGAGATCGGAAACGGCGACGTCGCGGGTGCCTGGGCGCCGAAGTCCAGCTCCAGGCCGGCTTCCAGCGACAGCGCGCCGAAAGCGATGGCCTTGGTGTCCTTGGTGACCTGGCGCGGGATCGCCGCGAGATAGTGGGCCTCGCCGCCGCCGTAAAGACCGAGCAGGCGCGGGTTCTGCCAGGAACCCCAGGTGAAGAACGGATAGGTCAGGTGCGCGTTCACGCCGAGGCCGGAGAATCCCGAGGTCTCGGACGGCAGGAGCCCCTTGGTCTCGAGGAGCACCCGCGACGTGATACCGACGTCATAAAGGAATGGTCCCGCGCGCGAGACGATGCTGAGCTGCGCGGCCGTCGCCATCGCGCTGAATCCCTGCGCGTACAGGGTCGCGTTCTGCATGCCGTATGCGAAGGCGTGGGACGGCGGTTTCACCTCCCAGCGGAGCTGCCCGCGCGCCGGATCGGCGATGACCACCTGCACGCGCCGCCCGCGCGCGTCCGGCAGGGAGATCGTGATCTTGCGCGTAACGTCGCTGCCGTCGTAGCGGTAACCGCGGAACATGATCCACGCCTTGCGCGTCTGGCCGGGCGGGATGGTGATCGATCCGATCGTGTAGTCCTCGCTGCCGAGGCCCGGCGTGAATGGTCCCTCGCCGCCGGCCGCGGGCGTCAGCGATCGCGTCTCTCCGGGCTGCTCGGGTGACAGCTCCATCCAGCAGGAGATCGCGGCGGCGTTCAGGGCGTAGGGCTGAGGGCCGGCGTTCGTGATGCCGAGCTCGACGGCCAGCGCCGTATCTTCGTCCATGCCGACGTTGATGAGATCGTCGGTGACGTAGATGTTGCCGGCCTCGACGCTGAGGGTCGCGTTCGCCATGGGCGACATCGAGACCGGCTGGGTCAAACGTCCCGCGCTCCACGAGGGGGCGCAACCCAGCCCGGTGAGCGCGAGGGCCAGACTCCAGGCTCTTTGGTGGTTGCTGTGCACCGTCGGTATCTGTGACCGGGTTAGCCCTTGCGCAAGTTGTCCGAGCGCAGGGTAAAACATGCGTGTGGCGGACACCAAGCAGGACGTGCTGGACATGCTGCACGAGCTCTCGGAGCTCACCGTGCTGGAGGAGGGCGATCCGAACTCGTTCCGCGTGCGGGCCTACGAGAGCGCGGCCCAGTCGATCACCGCGCAGGCCTCGGACCTGGGCAAGCTGACCGTGCAGGAGCTGCAGAAGATCGAGGGCGTCGGAAAGAGCACGGCCGACAAGATTCGCGAGCTGATCGAGACCGGGAAGGTCGCGAAGCTCGAGGCGCTGCGGCAGAAGCACCCGCCGGCGGTCGTCGCGCTGCTGCGCATCCAGGGCCTCGGACCCAAGGCGCTCAAGCGCCTGCGCGCGGAGCTGGGTGTCGGGTCGATCGACGATCTGCGCCGCGTGCTGGCGGAGCACAAGCTGCGCGATCTGAAGGGCTTCGGGCAGAAGTCGGAAGACAACCTCACGAAGGCGCTCTCGCGCCTCGAGCAGCAGGGATCGATCGGGCGCACGCCGATCTCGGTGGCGCTGCCGCTCGCCCACCGGATCGTCGCGCGCCTGGCGGAGGTTCCGGGCGTGACGCACGCGTCGACGTGCGGGTCGCTGCGCCGGTTCTCGGAGACCATCGGCGACGTCGACATCCTGGTCTCGGCGAGCGATCCGGAGCGCGTGATGGACGCGGTGGTGTCGTTGTCCGCCGTCGACAGCATCCTGGGCCGCGGGCCGTCGAAGACCAGCATCCTCACGCGCCGCGGAACGCAGGTGGACGTGCGCGTCGTCGCGCCGGCGCAGATCGGTGCGGCGCTGCTCTACTTCACCGGGTCGAAGGGCCACAACATCAAGCTGCGCCAGCGCGCGCTCGAGCGAGACTGGACGCTGAACGAGTACGCGCTGTCGGAGATCGAGGGCGGCAAGGTGATCGCCAGCGAGACCGAGGAGGAGATCTACCGGGCGCTCGGGCTCGCCTTCATCCCGCCGGTGCTGCGCGAGGACGCGGGCGAGATCGAGGCCGCGGAGACCGGCACGCTGCCGCGTCCGATCGGCGGCGTCTGCGGCGATTTCCACCTGCACACCACGGTGTCGGGCGACGGGCGTTCGACGCTGGAGGAGATGGCCGCGGCGGCCATCGCGCGCGGGTACCGCGTCCTCGCCGTCACCGACCACGCGGAAGGGACGCTGTCGGGCGTCGGCCGCGACGCGTTCCTCGAGCAGCGCACGCGGATCCGGGCGCTGCAGGCCGAGCTCGGCGACAAGCTGAAGCTCCTGCACGGCGTCGAGCTGAACATCGGCCCGGAAGGACAGCTCGACTACGACCTCGAGTTCCGCCAGTCGTTCGACTGGTGCCTGGCCTCCGTGCACGACCGCTTCGAGCTCGACCGCGCCGCGCAGACGCGCCGGATCGTGACCGCGATGCAGGACCCGGCGGTGCGCATGATCGGCCACCCGTCGGCGCGCATGATTGGCGGGCGCCCGCCCATCGACCTCGACTACGACCAGGTGTTCGCGGCGGCCGAGGCGACCGGGACGGCGCTGGAGGTGAACGGCGGGCTGCCGCGCCTGGATCTGTCCGTCGAGGCGCTGCGGCAGGCGCGCGGCCGGAACGTCACGTTCCTTCTCGACAGCGACGCCCACGACGCCGTCGAGCTCGCGCGCGTGAGCTACGCGACGCTCAACGCCGAGCGCGCCTGGCTGGACCGAGATCGCGTCGCCAACGCCTGGGCCCCGGAGCGCCTCCTCGCGTGGCTCGGCCGCAAGGCGCCCGGCGGGCCGCCGCCCGCCTGAACCTCACCGGACCCAGATGACGCCGGCCATCGTCGAGCCGTCGTCCGAGCCGCCGTGCACGCCGCAGTAATAGGCGAAGAAACCGGGGCTCGGGAAGCGGATGTCCTTTCGGTCGCCGCTGCTCGTGCCGCCGATGGGGTTGCCGTCGAGCGTGCCTCGTTTCGCGGACGGGTACAGCGGGTGCGCGGAAAAGCTGCCGGAGAAGGTCACCGTCTGACCAGCGTCGATCGCCAGGCACTTGGGGTCATACGAGAAGCCAGGCGGCGTCCCGAGGAATCCGAACGTCACGACCCCGGTGTCGGTGGCGTAGGACGCCTCGTCCGGGCACGGCCTGACGGCGAGAAAGGCGGGCGCCTCGGGCGCGGCGTCGGCGATGCTTTCGGCGGGCAGCGGCGGGCGCGCGCAGCCGCCGCTGCTGCTCACCCACAGCAGCAGCGTGCCGGCGGCGTGCGCAGCGCGAGCGGGGCGAGCACACCTCATGCGTCGGTGATATTGCGCATTGCGGAACCCGACGCCAGCTTCTGACAGAAGGGGGGAGGTACGCCATGTTCGAGAAAGGAAAAATCGCGTGCCTGCTGGCGGACGGCTTCGAGGACTCAGAGCTCCAGGTCCCCTGTGACTGGCTGAGCGCCGCTGGTTACCCGGTCGAGATCATCGGGGAGACCGCCGGCGACGTGCTGAAGGGGGAGAAGGGGCGCGAATCGGCGGTGGTGGACATGTCCATCGACGAGGTCGACGTCGACAGCTACGAGGGTCTGTTGATTCCGGGCGGTCATTCGCCCGACGTCCTGCGCGCCGACGACAGATTCGTCGAATTCGTGCGCGCGTTCGACTCCACGGGACGCCCGATCGCGGCGGTCTGTCACGGGCCCCAGCTGCTGCTCAGTGCGGAGCTGCAGCGCGGGCGAACCATGACGGCCTGGCCGACGGTGCAGGGCGATCTCCGGCAGGCGGGCGCGAACGTCATCGATCGCGCGGTCGTCGTCGACGACAACTGGATCACCAGCCGCAATCCGGGCGACCTGCAAGCCTTCACGGCGCGGTTCGTCGAGGAGCTCGGCGAGCTCGAGGAGCGCCGCGCCTGGTGGCATGGGCATCCCGTCCCCGGTTCCGAGGCGTATCCTCACGGCTGAGACCCGTTCGATTGAGCGAGCCGACCATCTCCCACGTTTCAGACACCGCGCGGTGGGTCGCGGTGTATCGGGCGTGGGAGACGGCGCGGCCCGATGCGCTGTTTCACGACCGCTTCGCGGATCGACTGGCGGGCGAGAGAGGAAGGGCGATCGCGGCGGCCACGCCGCGCGCCGCGGTCACGGGCTGGGCGGCCGTCACGCGCACGAAGTTGATCGACGATCTCGTGCTCGATGCGATCGGGGAGGGCTGCG
>Ga0070690_100000764_pt1 | contig 16437 bp, 15 predicted proteins | sample KBSS33HmetaG_FD_64671 | JGI IMG/M metagenome (GOLD analysis project Ga0070690, IMG submission 64671) | Switchgrass rhizosphere microbial communities from Kellogg Biological Station, Michigan, USA - KBS S3-3H metaG | ecosystem: Host-associated > Plants > Roots > Rhizosphere ... | reverse complement strand
TCTCCGACCGCGTTCTACGCTGGCAGCCTCAAACTCGATCGTCTCAAGCGCCAGTGGGACGAAATTGATGAGACGCAGGAACAAGTCAAGATCAAACTCCTGAAGGGAACCGAGTCAGACATTCTTGCAGACGGCCGATTGGACTACCCGGATCAGATTCTGGAAAAGTTTGACGTTGTGATCGCTAGCATTCACTCGCGCTACAAAATGGACTCCGAGAAAATGACGAAGTGTCTGGTTACCGCGATGCAGCAACCGATCTTTAAGATCTGGGGCCACGCGCTGGGCCGTTTGATTCAGAGGCGCCCGCCATTTGACTGTGATGTGGAGCGTGTGTTGGATGCGATTGCCGATTCGCGTGCAGCAGTTGAGGTCAATGGTGATCCATATCGACTCGACATGCAGCCACACTGGATTCGTGAAGCGCGCAAACGAAAGATCAAATTTGTGATTTCAGTTGACGCGCACTCCGCCGGGGCGATGAATAATCTTAAGTATGGCGTCGGAATGGCGCGTCGCGGCTGGCTGCAAAAGAACGAGGTGCTGAATGCGCTTGGCGTCAAAGCATTCGCAAAGGCAGTAAGACCCGCATAAGTGACTTAGCGACGCGGAGACGCGAGGATCGGTACTCGGTGCGAACCTGAGACCTGAGACCTGAGACTTGAGACTGGGCTCGCATCACTGCCACGGAAGCTTCGCCGTAGCGTGAAATTCAGAATTCAGTTTGCTAAGCCTTTCTTCCAAATTTTCCTTCGCTTCGGCAATTGATATGGACGCGGTTTCAAACCCAACGCGTTGAGCCCAGTGTTCCCAGGTCTCCAGCAGTTTCGCATGTACACCACTTTCGGTATGAAACTGAGTGCCTGCGATTAACAACCTGTTCTCTAGTTCTCGCGCCGCATCCCCTAGTTTCATGTCGAAGCGAAGTGGCCACACCAGTTTTGCGGTTGTAAGGGAACCGGCGGCGTACACTTGCTTTAACAGTGATGACGCTGCTGAAGGAAGTTTTTTCAACTGCCACGGTTCACGTGCGGAACCAATCGCCATCAGCTCTGACCAGAGACTGCGATGCACAAAGGTGACTTTGCGCGAAATGAGTTTAGTGATTAGTACATCCTTGTGGTCATCCAGTTTTTCGTTCACTTGAAAGATTTGCTGGGCGAGCGGGTGTGACCACCACGACCCACGGAGTGGAGCATTTGTAATCAGCGTCGCGACGCTGGGGAGTTTGGAATCAGACTCCAGCAGGAAGCCAGAACTCTTTAGTTCGCGAAGAATCCTGGGGAAGGAAGTTGCGGCTGTATCCACGCAGCAAATACTAACCTAGAATCATTTGAACGTTGGAGCGAGTCACCAATCATGAATGAAGCGTGCGTGTTTTGCAGGATAATTGACGGCGACCTGGAGGGAATCGTCGTTTACGAAGACGAGCTTTCTGTTGCAATTCTCGACCATCGCCCTTTGTTTCCGGGGCATTGTCTGGTTATGCCGCGCTCGCATTATGAAACTCTGAGTGATTTACCGACTCCCGTTATTGGAAGTTTTTTCAGTAAGGTTCAACTGATTTCCAGGGCTGTCGAAAAAGCCCTCATTGCTGAAGGAAATTTCGTGGCAATGAATAACCGTGTCAGTCAGAGTGTGCCGCATTTGCACGTTCACGTTGTGCCGCGACGTCGAAAAGACGGGCTTAAAGGCTTTTTCTGGCCGCGGTACAAATATAAAAGCGATGAAGAAGTGCTCACGGTCCAAACTGCGATCAAAAACGCAATCGGGGATCTGCAAAAATAATTCTGAGGTTTTTTCTAGAGGCGCTTTTTAATTCAATGCGCATTTTTCTAGGAAAATCGTGACGCAATAAAGATTTCTTCGGAAACAAAAAATAAAACACGCAAAAGTTTGACGGAAAATTACTCCAAGCGTATAAAGCCACTGTCACGAAGGTCACGGTCTTCGAGACCGACGAAGGGATCGGCGAACGGTGCGGTGACGCACTGTAAGAGAGGAAAGGCAGGCGGCTGCTAATCTTATTGACGCCCTTAGTCGAAGCCGAAAGGCTTTGCTAGAGAAAGTCGTAAGGCTTTCTTCAGCTACTCGAATAAAAACGAGTAGTACCCTTTGGAAGAGGACCCGCCGAAGGGGGCGATTGGCTCGGCGAAAGTTGGGCCACGTTGTCGGAACGTAACCGAAGGTGGAGGAAAAGCCACCACAACAAAAACCTAAAGGCACCGTATCCGCAAGGATGCGAGGTAGGTGAAAGCTTATCGCGTGCTGACCGGTAACAGATACTTACCGCAAGTTGTTATCGGGATACAAAATCGGCAGCTTCTGTGTGTACATGCAGGGTTGCCACCCTATAGAAAGCTTCGGCGATTTGTAGGAAACGGATTGCGCTACTATCAGCTTGCTGAGAGTAGCGCTTTTCGTTTTCACAGCCTACCTTTTCCCAAAGATTGTCATCCTAACAACCCACAAGTCATTCAATGAGTGCGACTACCGACCCGGTTCGGGCGTACTAACTCTAAATTCGAAAGGAGAAAATAATGACCGAAGCGAAAATGCAAGAGAGCGTCGAGTACAAGCCCGGAACATTTTGCTGGGTTGAGTTGGGAACTAGCGATGGCGAGGCCGCCAAAAAGTTCTACACCCAGTTGTTTGATTGGGATTTTGCCGACAGTCCCATTGGACCAGGGATGGTTTACACGATGCTCAAACAGAATGGGAAAGATGTGGGTGCGCTCTACCAACTCACCCCGGACATGACGTCTGCCGGCGTACCGCCGCACTGGATGTCGTATGTGTCGGTTGCGAGTGCTGACGAAAGTGCTACGAAGGCCACAGAACTTGGCGCGACGTTGATGAAAGAACCATTCGACGTTTTCACAGTAGGTCGGATGGCTGTAATTCAAGATCCCACCGGCGCCGTATTCTCGCTTTGGCAAGCCGGAACACACAAAGGCGCAGGCGTCACTAACACTCCAAATTCGTTTTGCTGGAATGAACTTGCGACAAAAGATACGACTAAAGCGGGCGAGTTTTATTCAGGTCTGTTTGGCTGGGGCAAGCGCGAACAGGACATGGGCTCGATGGTGTACACGTCATTTCTGAATGGCGAACGGCCGACAGCCGGCATGTATGCGCCGCCGCCCGAGTTTGGCGAGATGCCGCCCCATTGGTTGGTCTACTTCGCCGTAGCTGACACTGACGCGACGGTCAAGCGTGCAACTGATCTCGGTGCCAATATTTGCTCGCCGCCTGCAGACATCCCCGGAGTCGGGCGATTTGCAATGATCCAGGATCCACAAGGTGCTGCCTTTGCAGTGATCAAATTGGAAATGCCTCCGGCGTAGCAGTTAGTAGCCTACTCTTAGTTGCTGAAGTTTCCTCGGAGCGGCAGGTTAGATAAGTCTAGTCTGCCGCTTCTGCCTTTTCAGGTTCTTCACGTGTGATGCTATAACCAAATCACTCTTTAGGAACTGACCGAATGAAACCACGCCTCGTTTGGCTACTACTCTGCTGCATCTGGGGCTCGACCTGGCTGTTCATAAAACTCGGACTAGAAGATCTCCCTCCTTTTACCTTCGCGGGCATCAGGTTTGTCATCGCCGTTATCATTCTTTCCGCCCTGGTGGCTGTCCGCCGTTTGCCTTTGCCGCGAACTCGACGCGACTGGCTGTTGCTGTGCGTCAGTGGTGTGCTGGCATTTACTGTGAATTACGGCGCGGTGTTTTGGGGTGAGCAATACATAACGTCAGGACTGGCAGCTCTTCTGCAAGCAACGATTCCCGCGTTTGGCTTAGTCATTGCCCATTTTTATCTTCCAGGAGAAAGGATGACGGTCGCAAAAATCCTGGGGATCGTTTTAGGTGTAGCTGGTGTGGCCGTGGTCTTTTCCAATCAGCTGGAGGTAGCTGGGACGAAAGCTCTGGTTGGTTGTGTCGTGTTGATTATTGGCTCGGCCGCCGCGGCATATTCGAATGTGCTCGTGAAAGCGTTTGGGAAACATCTGGATCCCGCAATTCTTGCCGGCGGCCAGATGATCTTCGGACTGACCCTGTTGTTCACGATTGGCCTGCCACTGGAAGGGAGTCCGTTCCGCTTCCATTGGACGCCGATGGCTGTGCTTGCTCTTTTCTATCTGGCGATTGTCGGCTCCGTGGTGGCGTTCATTTTGTATTACTGGCTGGTGCAAAACATGGACGTAACGAATACGATGTTGATAGCCCTCGTTACTCCAGTAGTCGCGGTGACGCTGGGGATGCTGGTGTTAGATGAGGAATTGCACTGGCGCACGCTGTTGGGTGGACTGATGATCATTTCGGGAATTGGGATCATCGTGACGCGGCATAGGAAACGAAAGGCTGATGCAGTTTCACCCCCGTAAAGAAGACAGATTGAAAATAGCTCTCAACGATTGGCATCTCTGCAGCCGCACTTCATCTTAAGATCATTTCAGTTTGAATCACTCCTCTACAAAATAGAATTCTTGAAGCTGCGCCTCCAGATAGAGTTCTATAGCACGCGCTACGAATGGTGCCTCGGTAGGAGAATAGTATTCCGGTAGTTTTCGCAGTTGCGCTATTTGATCCGCCATTAGCCAAAACCCGCCCACCTCAGCCCCGAAGCGATTGTAGACGGACAACTCCAACGCGGTCCTGATCACGCGACGCAGATACTTTTCCGTCTGCGGGTCGGCTTGCACCTCGCAATCGCTTAGCGCAAAGCCTTCAAAAGCAGTTTCGAGTTTTGAGCTCCGAGGTTGAGGTGATTGAGCCGAGTCGTCGTCAGACATGATTCAAATGCATTGGTCATCAAAGCTAAACTTACACGGAACTCGAAACCCGGAACTCGAAACTCTTTTACGCCGGAGGTGTGTACCGTCGAATCAAGCCACGCACAATTCCCTGAATTTCAATACGCTCGGGAGTTTTTATGAAGATGGGTTTGAACTGTGGATTTGCCGGCTCGAGTCGAATGAAATCGGTTTCACGATAAAACTTCTTGACGGTTGCATAGTTCCCATCAATGAGTGCCACCACCATCTGACCGTTTTGCGCAGTGCTCTGCGATGACACGATGATTGTGTCACCGTCCTGAATGTTCTCTTCAATCATGGAATCGCCACGCACACGCAAAGCGAAGGTGCGGCCCTGCCCCATCATGTCTCGCGGTACAGCAACAGTGTCGTGAGTCAGAATCGCTTCAATTGGCTGTCCGGCGGCAACGGCGCCCAATAGGGGGATCTCATAGCTCTCGTTGGCAGACTGCTGCTCGATCACCTCAATACCCCGGCTCACATTTGGAATTCGCTTGATCATTCCTTCGCGCTCCAGGGCTGACAGAATGCTGTGCACGCTTGCCGACGAGCTCATATTGAATTGCTTACCGATCTCCGCGATGGTGGGTGGTTGTTTGTGAGCGCCGTTATAGCGGGAAATAAACTCGAACACCTGACGTTGGCGGGCAGTTACGGGCATTTCAAATCCTCTCTTGAATTGATTAAGTGCCTGTGCTAGATTTTCGTTGCAAAGCGAAAACCATACGAATATTACCGAACACGTTGAAATGCGTCAAGCTGAAAGGTTGGTTAGTTAATTACTCGAGCCAGTTTTTTGAGGTCGTCAATAAAACGACGGAGTTCAAGTTTGCGGGTCTCATCATCGGGCGCGCGAAGTATAGAGGAAGGATGAACGGTGGCCATCACATAAGGAGCGAGATCCGACTTCAGAAACTCACCCCGCTGCTGCGTTACGCGAAACTTAGAACCGAGCAGCGATTGTGCGGCAGTGGCACCAAGAGCCACGATCACATCGGGCTTGAGTAGGGCGATTTCAGCCTGGAGCCAGGGACGGCAGGCGGCGATCTCTTCCGCGTTGGGTTTCTTATGAATGCGACGTTTGCCTCGCGGCTCCCATTTGAAATGTTTCACTACATTGGTGACGTAAGTTTGTGAGCGATCGATCCCAGCTTCTTTCAACGCGCTGTCGAATAATTTGCCGGCAGGTCCCACGAAGGGTCTGCCCTGGAGATCTTCTTCATTGCCAGGCTGTTCGCCAATGAACATCACTTTTGCACGACGACGGCCTTCGCCGAAAACTGTCTGCGTTCCTCGCCTCCAAAGATCGCAAGCTTGGCAATCAGCGGCCGCTTCGCGCAGCGAGGGCAGGGAAGGACGATCAGGAATTAGATCTGCTGCCGAATGTTTCGAAGATTTTCTGCTCATGCCTTCTAAGGCTATACCGGATTGAAATGTTTTGTGGGGTTATAAATGATGCGCGTAGCATTGTCCAAAGCTGCATTTGAAGCTGAAATAATTAGTCGTTTTGGCGCTCCCTTTACTCAGCAAAAACCGCCTGCACAAGTTATGTCTACCGGAATTGCGGAGGTGGATTCCATCATGGGCGGACTTCCACGCGGAGCTGTAACAGAGATTTTCGGACCACCCTCTTCCGGCCGGACCAGTTTCATGTTGGCTATGCTCGCCCACGCAATAGCAAACAAAGAAGTGTGCACATTGATCGACACAAGCGACTGCTTCGATCCTGTCTCGAGCGGGGAAACGCAAGTGGATCTGGATCAGCTGCTTTGGGTTCGTTGCGCAGCGAATGTGGAACACGCATTTAAGGCTACTGATCTTCTTTTGCAGGGTGGTGGCTTTGGACTTGTGCTGCTGGACCTCGGCGACATAGCCGGCAAAGATGCCCGACGAATCATTTCCTCATGGTGGTATCGGTTTCGTCGGACGGTGGAAAATACGCCCACAGCTTTGGTCGTGATTGCAGCGGATTCTTGCGTTCGCTCCTGTGCTTCACTGGCACTGGAAATGAATAGAGATGCAGATAGCTGGTCATCTCCCGCCCAAGTTTTGCACGCTAACTTAATCCCTCCTCGCCCTTCGGAAATCACACATGCCAACCTCCTCAGAGGGATCAGAGTAAGACTGGATCGACACCGGCCGCTTCATTCCAGTCCCAGAACCGCCCAGTTCAACGGCATCTTAAATAACATTTGAATTCCCACCATCTCGCCCTTGACAGTCTTCGGTAATTTTCGCTAATCTTCGCTCATAAATAATCCGCAGTTATATGGCTGGCGAGGTAGTTATGTTTGCGTGCATTCACTGTCCTGTGGGTACGAATGACGAGTCTTTAACGGATTTTGCCTATTCCTTTTCACCTCTCGTTGAAGAAACGGCGCCTGACACGGTTGTGCTGGATGTTGAGGGTTGCGAGCTTCGGTTCGGTTCGGCTTATGGATTAGCCAACGAAATAGCTCGCCATGCGGTTTGTTCCAAAGCGACCGGAGGGTTGGGGAGTAGGGTCAACGTCGCGCTTGCTGGTAATCCGGACACGGCAGTGTTTGCGGCAAAGTTTTTAAAGGGAGTTACTTTTATCGCTTCGGGTGAGGAACTCACGGCCCTGGGCGAACTGCCGGTCGAAAAGCTGTTCAGCCCCCGCCCCAGCGTCCATAGTCCAAGGTCTGGCCCTCACAATTCAAACTTGAATACTCCTAACTCAGGATTGAATAAGGAGACCTTGGACTTTGGGCCTTGGACATTGGATTGGAAACAAGGACAAGAAATTCTTGAGACACTTAGGCTGTGGGGCGTTCGGACCTTTCGTGATTTTGCGAACCTGCCTACCCCGGGCGTTGCAGGTCGCTTGGGCCAGGAGGGTGTCAGGTTGCAACAGCTTGCCGCCGGGAAAACGGAGCGATACTTAAAACTCATTCAACCTGCGCCCGTCTTCGACAACTCGATCGAGCTTGATCACCCGCTTACCGAGCTCGAACCACTTTCCTTCATTTTTGCGCGATTACTTAATCAGCTTTGCGCTCGTTTGCTTGCATACGCTCTGGCGACTAATGAGTTGCGTGTGCAGTTGAAGCTTGAAGATCGAAGCTTACATGAGCGCACGCTGAATCTTCCTCATCCGCTTCGTGATCACAAAGTGTTTCTCAAGTTGTTACTGCTCGACACGGAACTACATCCGCCGCAAAAGGCAGTGATCGCAGTGGCAATAGCTTGCGAACCGGTCAGGCCGCGTGTGTTGCAGACCGGGCTTTTCATTCCGCAAACGCCGGAACCGGCGAAGTTGGAACTAACACTGGCCAGGTTGGCCAAGCTGGTCGGAGTCGGGAATGTTGGGTCGCCACAAATACTCGACACCCATCGACCAGACTCATTCCAGGTGAAAAGATTTTTTGTGAAGAACGGCGCAGAACGGAAGAGACGCGGAGATGGCGAGACGCTGGGACGCGGGGATGAAGAGAAGGGGAGACACGGCATCTCCGAATCGCCGGCTTTCAATGTCCCTGAGTCGTCCTCTCCCCGCGTCCCCGGGTCTCCCCTTCTCCCCATCCCAGTTGGGTTCCGCATCTTTCGTCCACCTTTGCGCGCGATGGTTGATGCGAGTCGTGGTTATCCCCTTCAGCTCAGCGCGTGGGGACCGAATCGCAGTGTTTACGGAAAGGTGGTACGCCTGGCTGGGCCATGGCGCAAGACCGGTGATTGGTGGCGTGATGATTGTTGGGCGAGAGACGAATGGGATGTAGCAGTGGAAACTCGGATAGGAATGGCTGGTGAGCAAAGGAGAACCAAACTCTCCCATGTTCTTTATCGCATTTATCGTGAGTTGCGCAGCGGCGCCTGGTTTGTGGAAGGAGCGTACGATTAAAGATTGCCGATTGCCGATTGCCGATTGGACTCACTGACATATTAATTCTTAAGCCTAAGTTTGAATTCTGAATCCATTTAAGAAGGTTGGTAAACAAATCGCCAATCGGAAATCGCCAATCGGAAATCGGAATATGATTTACGTTGAGTTGCATGCGCGATCGGCATTCAGCTTCCTGGAAGGTGTCTCTGTTCCGGAAGAGTTAATAGGCGCTGCCTCGGACCTGGAAATGCCGGCAATGGCTTTGTTGGATCGAGATGGTGTCTACGGCGCTCCGCGTTTTCACTTAGCGGCTCAGAAAAAAGGGCTCAAGGCACATGTTGGCGCTGAAATAACAGTAAAAGTCCGATGTCCAATGTCCAATGTTCAATGTCAAAAGCCAAAAGACCAAGGTGGAAAAACGGACCTTGGACCTCGAACCTTGAACCTTGGACAAAGAAGTACCTTTTCAATACCCATCCTCGTTCGTAACCGTACTGGCTATCAAAACCTTTGTCGCCTGATATCCCTGATGAAGCTGCGCGTGCCGAAGCATGCGAAGCCAGGCGAGTGCGCCGTTACGCCTGAAGAGCTGGCGGCGCATGCGGAAGGATTGATCTGTTTGACCGGTGCTGATGATGGGCCACTGGCAAATGGCGGGTCACAAAGAGGTAGTGATTGGGAGAGACAGCAAAGAAACGCGGAATGGCTGCTGGAGGTTTTTGGTAATGGAAATGTTTACGCGGAGCTGCAACGCCATTTTAATCGCAATGAAGAATCGCGGAATCAGGCAGTTGTGGCAGTTGCAGAGAAGTTACAGTTGCCTTTGCTCGCCACTAATGGAGTTTGTCAGGCAACGCCTGCCCAGAGGGAAGTTGCAGATGTGTTTACGTGTTTGAGAAACCACGTGCGCCTGGAAAATGCCGGGCGATTGCTGGCCAGAAATTCGGAGGCGTATCTGAAATCGGCGCAGACGATGACAAAGATCTTCGCGGATCTGCCGTCGGCAATTACCAATACCGTTGAGCTCTCAGCGCGTTTGGAGTTTACGCTGGAAGATCTTGGTTATGAGTTTCCCAAATATCCCACTCCGCCGAACGAAACAATGTCTTCGTTTTTGCGTCAGCGCACCGAGGAAGGTGCGCGGTTGCGTTACACAGGTAGGAACGGCGCACCCACTTACGCGCGGGCGCAGCAACAACTCGAACGCGAACTGACGCTGATCGAAAAACTCAAACTGGAAGGTTATTTCCTGATTGTCTGGGACATCGTTCAATTCTGTCGCCGCGAAGGAATTTTGATTCAGGGTCGTGGCTCGGCGGCAAACAGCGCTGTTTGTTATTCCTTGGGTATTACTGCCGTTGATCCAGTGGGAATGGAGCTGCTCTTCGAACGATTTTTATCAGAAGAGCGTGGCGAGTGGCCTGATATCGATCTTGATTTGCCCAGCGGTGACCAGCGTGAGCGGGCGATTCAATACGTTTACCAACGCTATGGCCAACTGGGCGCAGCAATGACGGCAAATGTGATCACTTATCGTGGTCGTTCGGCGGCCCGGGAAGTCGGCAAAGTGTTGGGCTTCGACGAGGAAACACTGGGACGGCTTTCAAGTCTTGTGCACACCTGGGAGTGGAAGGATCCAAACGACTCCACCGCACGACAGTTTCGTGATGCGGGTCTTGATCTGCGCCAGGCGCGCATTAAGAAATTCTTTCAACTTTACCAGGCCGTGCAGGATTTGCCGCGTCACCTGGGCCAACACTCCGGCGGAATGGTGATTTGTCAGGGACAACTTAATTCAGTTGTTCCGCTTGAGCCCGCGGCGATGCCTGGTCGTGTTGTAGTGCAGTGGGACAAGGAAGATTGTGCGGACCTGGGGCTGATCAAAGTTGATTTGTTGGGCTTGGGGATGATGGCGGCGCTGGAAGAATCAATTCAGTTGATTCGCCACTCGTATAAGGAGGAAGTGGATCTCGCACACTTGCCGCAGGATGATCCTGCGGTTTACGCCGCGTTACAAAAAGCCGATACGATTGGACTGTTTCAGGTTGAAAGCCGTGCACAAATGTCATGTCTGCCAAGACTGCGGCCGATGAAGTTTTACGACATCGTGGTACAGGTGGCCATCATTCGTCCCGGCCCGATTGTCGGAAACATGGTTCATCCTTACCTGAAACGAAGACAAGGGCGCGAAAAAGTTATTTATCATCATCCCTTACTCGAGCCAGTGTTGAAGCGCACCCTTGGAGTGCCACTTTTTCAGGAACAACTGTTAAAGATTGCCATGATCTGTGCGGACTTTTCCGGCGGAGAGGCGGAAGAGTTACGTCGCGCCTTTGGATTCAAGCGTTCGGAAGCGCGCATGAAAGAGATTGAAGTAAAACTACGGCGTGGCATGGAGCAAAAAGGTATTACCAGCAAAGCGCAGGATGAAATCGTGCAATCAATCACTTCATTCGCGCTGTATGGTTTTCCTGAATCACACGCAGCCAGTTTTGCACTGCTCGCTTATGCCAGCGCCTATATAAAATGTCATTACCTGGCGGCCTTCACCGCTGCAATTCTTAACAATCAGCCAATGGGTTTTTATCAGCCGTTCACAATTATTAAAGACGCACAGCGCCATGGCCTCGACGTGAAGCCGATTGATATCACCTGCTCAGATTGGTTGTGCACTCTGGAGGATGAGGGACACAGTGATCCGGAGACACGGGGGCAGGGAGACACGGGGACTCCGCGTCCCGCTTTACGTCTCGGCTTGAAATATGTGAAGGGCCTGCGCGCTGAGGCTGGGGCTGCGATCGTGCGGGAACGTCTCAAGCAATCTTTTACTGGAATTGATGACGTGCGAAATCGCGTACCTGAGTTGCGTAAAGACGAACTGCGAAAGTTGGCAGCAGTAGGGGCTTTGAATTTTATCCAAAGCGAACAAAGTCTCAAGTCTCAGGTAACAAGGTTCGAGCAATTCAAACCTGAGACTCGGGACTTGAGACCTCAGGCCAGGAAGGGAATTAATCGGCGATCTGCTTTGTGGCAGGTAGAACGAGTGTCTCGACCCGCCGGACCTTTGCTTGGGGAATTAAGTGAAGTCGATCGCGACTCTCCTTTAGTGCCGATGACATTACCGGAACGTTTAAATGCAGATTTCCGCGGGACGGGTTTGACGATCGGCCGGCACCCCGTGGCCCATCAGCGAATGGAGTTGAACAAACTGGGAGTTACGCGCGCGATCGATATCAAAAATTTAAGCAATGGCAGTCCCGTGCGAGTGGCAGGTTGGGTAATTGTTCGTCAACGCCCGGGCACGGCGAAGGGATTTGTGTTTCTAAGTATCGAGGACGAAACGGGTGTCAGCAACATAATAATTACACCGCAACTTTTTGATAAGAATCGTCTGGTTGTAGTCGATCATCCGTTCTTGTTGATTGAGGGCGCGTTGCAAAACCAGGACAATGTTATTTCCGTAAAAGCCCGGCGGATCCGTCCGCTAACTCTTCAGGTAGCCGCCGCTCCCTCACACGACTTTCATTGACGCCTCGGGCTGAGCTGTTGACATAGTTTTTTCGGCGGATAGAATGCGCTGCGTTTTATCCATGCAGGTGCCCAACTCAAAACCCAGAAATTGCGCAATTTTCGAGAAGTAGTAGTTACAGAATCAAACTAGACTGCTGAAAGATTCTGCAGATGGCCATAGGGCTTCAACTTTCAACCCGAAGTCAGGAGAAGACAAATGAAAATCAATTATCCAGCGGTACTGGTGGCAGGAATCGTGCACTGGATTTTGGGTGCCGTCTGGTACGGAATCTTTTCGACGAAGTTCCTTGAACTTATCGCCTGGACTCCCGAACAATTGAAGGCGGTGGAAAGTCAGAATCACGCCAAGGAATACATCCTTGCCTTCTTGTCGTCGCTTGTTCTCGTTTACATCCTGGCTCACTTCATCCAATACACGAACGCTACAACTGTTGCCGGCGGGCTGCAGACCGCGTTTTGGTTGTGGCTTGGTTTCATAGTTACAACTCAACTCGCGACAGTTATCTTTGAAGGCCGAAAGCCCGGCCTTTACTTGCTCAATATCGGATATCAATTTGTGGCCTGCTTGGTCGCCGGAGCTCTTCTCTCAAGTTGGAGAGCACGCGGATCCTCTGCAGAGACCTAAGCGTCGGCATCCAATCCTAATGACGCGTCTGCGCAAGTCTCAGTAACGTATACCTCGCAGCTTTTGAAAGTCTCTTGCAAGCTCGCCGGAAGTGAGTAAACTTCGGAGCGAAATGTCGAAGGCGAGCATCGGCGAGAGACTAGCGGCCGAGACGACGCGACGTCCGGTTGAAAATACCTCTGCCTCAACCAAAGAACTCTTAGCTCCCTCCAGCGAAATCGATCCTGAAACACGCTCCCTCAGAGAGCTTGCCGTTGAGTTGCAACATAGCTTCATTAGTAGACGTCTTCTCTCCTCAAGCTCGGAGACCATCTCCAAAACCAGCAGTGGTAAACATCGCTTTGGCCTGCCTGAAGGCTTTGTCTCGCGCGTAGGCAGGTACGGCCGGAGCGTACTTCTCGAAGACAACATCTATCGCCTGCCGAATGGAAAGGAATTCATACCTCAGACTCCGTCTGGAACCCTTGGCGCACGGAACCATCAATACGCACTGCTGACGGCAGAACAGTATTCGCAACGTAGTCGTGGTTCAGTTTACGTGAGACTGGATGGACGGATTTTTGATTATGCTTCCGATCCTAGCGATGAGGATCGCGAACTTTTTGATACAGGCCTTACGATCGGAGATCTGGAGCGCACTGGGCGCTACGTAACGAAGAGAGCCGTACAAGCGAGAGTTTTCAAAAGAAGGAAGATGAAGACCAAGCGGAGCAGAAAGCGTTAATTGATGCAGGAAGCGTGAACTGGAAAATCTAAGCGTGAGTCGATGACTGTTTGGCTGGAGATTCGATCAAGCCCTGCACGACCTGAGCAACCTGAGACAGTGGTTTGGGCTTTCGGAGGAATGCGTCAGCGCCACAGCGACGGGCTTCGTCTTCGATCTCGGCTGAGCCGTACGCTGTCAGAACGATGATACGAGTTTGAGGATGACGTTCATGAGCAAGTTTGATTATTTTCAAGCCGTCCGGATCGCGATTGGTACCCAGTCGTAGATCCTGAATTATCACCTGGTAACCTGTGTTTTCAACCAGCTTCTCGGCTTCGTCCGTTTCGGTTGCCGTATCCACCTTGTATCCGTGAAGCGAAAAATACTCGCTCATTGAAAAGCAAATCGACGCTTCGTCGTCTACAACCAGAAGCCGCGGCATTGGTGGTTCCTCTCGAGCGGGCAGATCATCGCCTGTAAACATTCGTTTGAAACGCCCTGAAACTCGTTTGATGGTTCCAAATCGAGATTGCTTCACAATCATTCCCAGGCAGCCGGATTTCTGTTGTCAACGCAAAATGTGCAAGTGGCTGCAGCTGACCTTAAGTGGAACCGAAAAAACCGCAGCTCATCGCACTTCAGGGAGCATAATTCGCAAGGCTAAGTCGGGGCCTGCGAAACCTAAGCGGAGTCCGTTGTTTCCGCAGCGCCGGAGCGTTGTGGAAAATCCATTCAATCAAGCCTTGAAAAGTCGTCTATCGCTGCGGGGAAGGAAGTTGGAGGCCTTCAAACTGAAGAACATCCTCGGCGAGGTGACACAGACTAAAGCTAGTCCTCCCTGCAGAAATGCTTTCCGATCTCCCCAGGTACGCGTAATCGAAAAAGCCGGGACGGGAGGCTGATCCCTCCTGAGGCGAGGCTTGCTTCGCTGAAAACTAAATAGCTATTGCCGCGCGAACATTTGCTCGTTGCGGCATTGGAATCTTCGTTCGACCGGAACCGGTTGGGCTAAGTGTCTTAGTGATGATGTAAAGCAATACCTCGCACACCTCACGGGTTCCTGTTCCGATTGTATTTCCCTTGTCATCCTGGAGAGCGTAGATCTTGCCCTGAATATCTAAGGGAAGAATTAATGGCATGGTATACATCCTTCTTCTCGGCCGCCCGTGGCCGAACAGACCACGGGCGGATCGCACATGAATGACCGCAGGCTAGGGCAACTTACAACCTTGGGTTCAAACTACTTCCGGGCAAACCGGCGCCTTGCAGCTCCGGCAACGCCGAGGAGTCCAGTTCCGAGCAACAACATGCTTGTTGGTTCTGGAACTGTGGATTGCTGGGCACCCGTTATTTGGCCGTTCAGTGAAACAGTACCGCCGGGATTCACTGACAGGTCATTGACACTGAAGAAGAACGAGCCCTGTCCGCAGGTCGTTTGCTGACCAGCAATAGTTGTCGCTCCGCAGTTCGTGTCGTTGAAAGTGAATAGGATCGGCGTATTGTTGAAATCAACGAAGACCCCACCAGTCGTGTCATTGATAACCTGACCCGTCACTGTTGCCGTGAACGTTGCCTGATTTGAGCCCGTGATGCCCTGGGGCGCCGTGAAGGTCACCTGCAAGGTAAACGAAGTGTTGTAACTCTGCGGCGCAGTGCTCAAGGTGAATGAGCCCAGGTTATCAACGTTTGATCCGGGGTTAGGCGAGGTGTTCAAGCCCAAAAAGCCGCCAGCCGTAGTACCCGCGAAGGTGGCATTGCTGTAAGTCAAGCCCCCGGTAGTTGCACTAGCGCCTGGAGCGCAGGCCGCCCCAAAGCACCCGTTGGTGAAGCCGGATAAAAACACTTCATCCGCCTTCGCCGCGCTTTGACTGAGAGACATGATCGCGATCACGGCGAGCCCCAGTGCAAGCGGTTTGAATGTTGAAAGTAAAGTTCGCATTACCGTTGTTCTCCTTAAGGTTCTCTGAATAACCCTAGCCAGGTTCTTCTGAATGTTGCGGCCAACTCGCTCCGGGAGAAGGAAAAGCGAGCGAACCTCGGATTTAGGCAGAAGCTCGGGGCAATGAGCCTGCCAGAACAGGTGGTTCTCTTCAATGGCACGAGAACCACCAAACTGTGGTCAATAAAGCCTACTGCTTGGTAAGACGTCTAAAGGCCAGCTAATTCCATCCGCACATAGAGTAGTCGGCGAAATTCCACCGACTTTTCTTAGCCACCAATTCGCTGCCTGCCTTTACTGACGAGACTTGAAACGCCGTCTCGCAGCACCGGCAACACCAATAAGACCCGTCCCCAGGAGCAGCATACTTGTCGGTTCGGGAATTGGTGATTGAATACCATTCCTGAAAACGAAGAAGCTATCTGCGCCGTCGTCCGTTCCGGTGATGTTGGCGTTCATACCTACCCATCCCGCGTTAGCTGCAAACAAAGCATTGATTGCGGCTTCCTGAGCGGCGTTCTCATATTGAAGCGTCAACAAGTAACCTGTGGCTCCGTTACCCTGATCCAGCGTTGTGGAAAGAAAGGGTGCCGGCAGATTAAAGTTGGCGACGACCGCACCAGCAGCGTTGTAGAACGTGATGCTAAAGCTCTGCAACGTGGCTGTCGGGTTCGAGCCGGTCTCATTCAAGTTGTACAAGAACGCTAAGTTTGAGGTTCCTGTGATGCCAATCGCTTGAAGTTCAGCGATTGAGCGAAGTGCGTCTTGGTTGGTGGAATCGCCCGTGCCGGTTGGATTGGCAAACGTGGTCGATCCTGTTTCGTTTGGGGTGTTTTGAACAGATAACACAGTGAGTCGAGTTCCGAACCCTGTACCACTGAGTTGAACTGTACCACCAACAACCACAACTCCGTCCGCTTTGGCCGTCGCCGCTGATCCTAAGCCTAGGATTGCGACGGCTGCCAAGCCGAGCGTGAGTTTT
>Ga0070690_100000756_pt1 | contig 16533 bp, 9 predicted proteins | sample KBSS33HmetaG_FD_64671 | JGI IMG/M metagenome (GOLD analysis project Ga0070690, IMG submission 64671) | Switchgrass rhizosphere microbial communities from Kellogg Biological Station, Michigan, USA - KBS S3-3H metaG | ecosystem: Host-associated > Plants > Roots > Rhizosphere ... | reverse complement strand
GATCGTGATCGCAGTTTTGAACGGTGCGCATGCAGAGGGCATCGGCGTGGTCGTGGCCGGCGCCGTCCGGGACGATCGTGCGGCTGTGGCGACCGCGATGCGGGAGGCGATCGGCGCGCGCGGGCGGGTCGTCGGTGACGCGGTCGGCGAGGCGCGGGCGCAGCTGGCGGCGGGAGCGGTGCCGGCGGCCACGCTGGCGCGGTTTCGCCACGTGCGCGAGATGATCGACGATGGCTGGCGCGCTTACCTCCGGGTCCAGATCGATTATGCGCAGAGCCGGCTCGCCGCGGCGCGGACCGAGGCCGAAGCGCTGGTGGCGCTCCCGGGCGGGACCGAGCTCTATGCCGATGCCGCGTTGCGGCTCGGCGCCGTGCTGCAGCACCGCCGGATCGCCGATGCGCCGGCCGTGCTCGCGCTCGCGCTCGCGCTCGATCCGGAGCGGCCGATCACGCTCGCCGAGTTCTCGCCCGACGTGGTCGAGGCGGCCGACGCCCTGCGCGCGACGTCCGCTGCACCCGCGGCGCTGCAGCACGTGCACGTCGCGACCACGCCGCCCGGGGCGATCGTCAGCGTCGACGGCAAGGAGCTGGGGCGCGCGCCGCTCGACGCCCAGGTCACGCGCGGACAGCACCTCGTGGTCGCGCGTGCGCCGCTGCATCACGCGGCGGTGCAGGGCGTGCTCGTGGATGGCGCGGCCGCGGTCGACCTGGCGCTCACCCTCGACAGTGACGCCGCTGCCGTGCAGCTCGCGGTGGGCGCCGAGCCCGGGCTCGCCGAGCCTGCCGAGCAGGAGCTGGTCGATGCGGCGCTCCAGTTCGCGGATCTCGACGAGGTGCTCGTCGCGGCGGCCGGCGATCGTCGCGGCGGTCCGACGCTGATCGTCCAGCGCTGCGCGGGTTCACCGGCGCGCTGCACCGCGGTGGTGGAGGTCGGCTTCGGCGATCGCGCGGGCCTGGCATCCGCCGCGCGCGAGGCCTTGCGGGCCACGCAGGCGGGTGAGCTGCGCTATCCACCGAGCGTGATCGGCGCCATCAAGTCGCGACCGCTGGCGTCGGGCTGCCGGCTGTGCCGCAGTCCACTGGTGTGGACGGGAGCCGGCGCGATCGTGCTCGGCGCCGTCATCGCGATCGTGGTCACGGCTGGATCGAAGCCTCCGCCCGTTGTCACGGTCAATGGTCACGACTTCGGTCACTAGGCCCCGCTCGCATGGGCGCTGATCCCTCGGGAGTGGCCCGCGCGGCTGCCACGCTCGGGGGGGCCTCCGCGGACCCGCTCGCATAGGCGCTGGTCCCCCGGGCGTTCGCTGCTCCGCTGTTCCCTCCCGGGCCGCGGCCACGACGATCACTGTGCCATCACCACCGGTGAGCCCAGGGGGGCCCCCCAGCGTCTCGCTCGCTCTCCGCGGAGTCCCCCCCGAGCGGGCGCGCCGCGCGGTGACAAGAACGCGCGGCCAGGCCTCGCCACTACATAGTCGGGTCCGCGGAGGCCTTCTCGCGTGGCAGCCGCGCGGGCCCCGCATGAACTCGGCGGTCCGCGATCGACGCCCTGCAGGCGTCTAGGGCTTGGTGAAGTCGGCGAGGACGTCCTTGATTTCGCCGTTGGTGAGGTCGATCGGGTACGACAGCGTGCGCGGCGGGTCTTCGCCGCCGAAGATCACGTTGACCACATGGTGGCCGGCCGGGACTGACAGGTGGTCGATCGGGGTGCGGCCGATCGGCTTGCCGTCGAGGAGCACGTTGCCCCACGGGTTCGCACCGACGGTGAGCGTCGCTGTACCGGTGGGCCGCGGGGCGCCGGCATCGATCCGGGTGGTCAGCACCCCGGGCTCGCCGGTGTCGGGGCGCGGCGGTCGGGGGCCGGCGTCGCGAACCGGCTCGATCTGATGAGCGTCGGTCGCGGTCGTCCGGACGGGCCCGGCGGCATCGCCCGGTGGCTCGGCGGCGTCGAGCGCGGAGGCGGTGGCCTCGGTCGTGGAGCCGGCGGTATCGACTGGCGGCGCGGCATCGGGTTCGAGCAGATCGAACCGTGCGTCGTGCCGGGGCGCCGCGTCGGGCTGAAGGGCCGCCCCGCGCCCCTGGTAGAACACGTAGACCGCCGCGGCGGCGAGGCCGAACGCACCGAGCCCGGCGATCACCAGGATGCTGGTGCTCGGCGGCATACGACCAGGCAGCTGGATCGGCGCCGGGTCGGTCCCGGCGGGAGGAGCCGTGGTCGGGGCTGAGGTCCCGTGGGCTTTCGAGCGCACGGGCGTCAGATCGTTGCGAGCGTCGAGGTCATCACGGTCGCGGTCATCGCGGGCGCCGCGATCGTCGCCGTCGGGAGCCTCGGCGGATGCCGGAGGTGCGGTGCGCTCGAGGATCTGCTCGAGGACGACGTGGGTCGCGAAGCTCTCGGTGCGCGCGCGGGTGGGGCGTTTGCCACGCGGTGCGGCGTTCTCGCGCGGGATGACCGCGGTCATCGGGCCCGGCCTGACCGGCTCGTGACCGCCCTCGGGGGCGACGCTCGCGACACCCGGATCGATCGCGGCCGGCGTGGTGGTCTCGGGCTCGCCGGCGAAGTCGTGATGGGTCGGCAGCCGCCGGGTCTCGGGTGGGCAGTACCTGGCGATCAGCGCCGCGAGGTCGCGCGGCCCGGGTGGCTCCTCGAGGCCGTACAGGTAGCGCTGGAGCGCCGCGAGCATGTCGCCGGCCGAGGCCCAGCGGGCCGTCATGTCGCGCTCGAGCGCGCACATCACGACCTCGTCGAGCTTCGCCGGAACGTCGGGGTTTTCGGCCGAGGGCCGCGCGATGTCGCTGTCGACGACAGCGGCGAGCGTCGCGTCGGGATCGCTGCGCGCGAACAGGCGGCGCCCGACGAGCATCTCCCAGAACAGCACGCCGATCGAGAACAGATCGGTCTTTGCGGTCAGCGGCTCCTTGCGAACCTGCTCGGGTGACATGTACGGAAACGACCCGGTCGGCGCCGACTGGCCGGCCTCGTCCTCGCCGCCGGCGCCGAGCGTGACGGCGATCCCGAAGTCGACCAGCTTGACCTCGCCGTCGCGCGACAGCATCACGTTGCGGGGCGACAGGTCGCGGTGGATCACGCCTTCGCCCTTGCGGTGTGCGTAGTCGAGGCCCTCGAGGATGCGCGCGGTGATCCAGGCCGCGATCGCCGGCTCCATGTGCACGGCCTTGCGCCGCAGCGTCTCGGTGAGCCGGTAGAGCGTCGGTCCGTCGATGTACTCCATCGCGATGAAGTACGTGTCGTCGATCACGCCGAGCTCGTAGACCGGGACGATGTTGCCGTGCGCGAGCGTGACCAGCGTCTTGGCCTCGGCGACGAACAGATCGACAAAGTGGCGCTGGCCCGACAGCCTGGGGAGGATCTGCTTGATGACGAGCTGCTTCTCGAAGCCGCCCGGGCCGACGATCTTTGCCAGGTAGAGCTCCGCCATGCCGCCGGTCGCCAGCTTTTCGGTCAGGAAGTACTTTCCGAAGGTCGCCGGCAACTCGATGGCCTGGAGCGCTGGGTCTGGCTGGGCCGGTAGGTGCGCGGTTCCGGGCGGCTCGGGCGGCTCGTCCGGTTCGTGACCGAGGGCACTCGACCGGGCGCGGTCACCGCCTTGGCTCGAGGAAACCCCTGAGGGGCTTTCCGGCATCGCCGCAAGAGTATCATGTGGCCGGTGGTCCTCCCTTGCACGCGACGGTCTGGGTTCCCGGCGATGGTCGCGGTCGCGGTCGTGGCCGCGTGCAATGGCTCGGCGGCGCACGTGACGCTCTCGCCGCTCGGCGGCATGTGTGGCCGGCCGATGGGGGCGAACCTCATCAAGGTGACCGCCTACGCCGCGAGCGGCGAGCATAGCGAGTCGCTCGCGCTCGACGAGACCCTCGCGATCGCCGACTTCCCGGCCGATACCGAGCAGATCGGCGTCGAGGTATTGATCGGCGGCGGCGTGATCGGAGCGGCCGGCAAATCGGCGCCGCTGGTGTTCGACAGCCTCGCGGACGGCGCGACGATCCCGGTGTTCATGGCGCCGCCCGACGGGTTCTGTGAGGTCGGTGGGATGACCGAGCCCCGCGCCCAGCCGCTGGTCGCGCGCGCCGGGGCCGGCGTGCTGGTCGTCGGCGGGATCGGCCCGGCGGGGCCGCTGTCGACCGCCGAGTACTACGATCCGGCGACCACCACGTTTTCACCGGTCGCGGTGCCGCAAGTTTTGACCCAGGACCCCCAGGGCTTCACGGGGTCCGCGCTCGCGACGCTTCCCGACGGCAAGGTCGCGCTGAGCGGCGGTCCTCACAACGCGATCGTGGTGTTCGATCCCCAGGTGCGCGCCTTCACGACCGATCCTGCGCTGATCGAGTCGCGGGCGTTTCACGCCTCGCTCGCGGTCGGCGATCAAGACGTGCTCCTCGCCGGTGGCAGCTCGGCCGTCTCTGGGCTTTTGCACAGCGGTCTGCCGCGGCGCCAGATGCAGCTCTATCACCTGAACAAGCTCGGCGCTCCTGATCCGCAGGCACTCTTGCCGACGGCAAACAATCTACGGATCGACGCGCGGCTGTTCGATCTCGGGATCCAGATCGACGGTGCGCGCCGGTACCTGCTCGCGGGAGGCAGCGGCGATCCCGGCCTGTCCGACCGGTTCACCCTCGAGCCCGACGTGAACACGACGACCCTCCCGGGAGGGTACGTCCAGGCGGTGGCGCTCGACGGCGGCGCCGTGCTCACCGCGTTCGGCGACGACGCGTCGGCGACGGCCAGCGGTGCGGCCTCGGTCTACGCGCCTGACGCGCCCGCCGCGCAGATGATCACCAAGGCCGCGGCCGACAGGTTCGTGCGGCTGATCGCGCTCGAGGATGGTCGGGTCGCCGCGTTCGGCGGCGAACCGACGGTCGACGATCCGATGGGGCGTGTCCAGATCTACGATCCGACGCGCGACGCGTGGACCACCCAGCGCCTGGAATCGCCCGAGCCGGGTGTGCTGACCTCGCCGTCGCTCGTGCGGCTGGCCGACGGCACGGTGCTGGTGCTCGGTGGCTCCGTGTCGTCGCGGGCGTGGATCTACCGCCCGTCGCTCGTCGGCCCGGCGTCGGGCTCGGTCACCGCGGTGCCGGCGAGCGAGACCAACCGTGGCGTGTTGACCGCGCCCGATCCGGGGACGGTGACGCGCATCTCGAGCCAGCCCCCGGCGTGGATCCTGAGCTCGCCGGGAGACGCGGTCACGGCGCGCGCGCTCGTCGGTGGCCCGCGCACCGCGATCGGCTCGATCCGCGCGATCGTCCACGTCCGCGCCGGCGGCGTGGCGTTGATCGCGCAACAGCTCGGACCGGGCCAGGCGATCGTCGCCGAGCTCATGCCGGGCCAGCCGCCGCGGCTCGTGCAGCTCGACGCTGGCGGCGAGCGCCAGGTGTGCAGCTCTCCGCCGGTGCTCGCCGCGTTCGATCCGGCGACCCCGGTCACCCTCCGGCTCTCGATCAGCGACCACGACGCGCGGCTCTCGATCGACGACGGCGAGATCCTCGCCTGTGCCCTGGTGGCGACCGATCGTGGTGCTTGGGGCGTTGCGGCGCTCGGGGCCGGAGCCCAGGTCGCGGTCGATTCGGTCACCGTGGCGCGGTGATGCGCGGTGACGTGCTACCGTGCGCGCGGATGTTCCGCGCGTGGGTCGTCGCGGTCGTGCTCGCGGCCGGCGTGGCCCCGGCACACGCGTATGAGTTCTGGCTGCGCGCCCAGACGATCGGTCAAGCTTATCAGCTCCGCGATTACCGGCTCATCGGGCCCGATCTGTTCCTCGGGGTCCGGCGGTACACGCAGACGCTCGCGCTGCGGATCTGGGATGTCGGCGATCTCGCCGCGACGCGCCGCGAGGCCCACCTTCCGGACCGCGGTCTGCGGATCAGCTGGCAGAGCTATCTCCGCATCGATCACGACTTCGGCGACTACACGAGCGGGCGGGTGACGCTCCAGCTCACCGCCCCGGTGCGCCGCGACGCGCTCGACGTGACCCCCGAGCTCGGCGAGTCGGTCGCCTCGCTCGAGCTCCTGTACGGCTACCTCGAGCTCGCCGGGCTCGTCGACGATCGGCTGACGCTCCAGATCGGGCGCGTGCTCGCCGACGACGGGTGGGGCACGACCGGCATCGACGGCGTCGCGGCGCGGTTCGAGGTCCCATCCGTGCCGCTCACCGTGGCGGCCTCCGCGGGGCTCGCCGTGCGCGCCAGCTCGCCGCTCGGGCTCTCCGCGTACGAGCTCGACGGCACCGCGGGCGCGGCCTGCCAGGAGTACGTCGAGGGCCCGACGCCCGGATCGGGCACCTGGCGGCTCATCGATCGCAACCGCATCATCACCAACAACCGGCTCGCGAGCGACTACGAGTCCTGCCCGCAGCGCGACGTCGCGCAGCCCACCGTCGGGTTCTCGGTCGCGACCGCGCGGCTCCATGGCTTCGGCGCCGAGCTCGGCTATCGCCGCACCTGGTCGGGCAGCGTCGGCCTGATCGGCCCGGTCGACCGCCTGACCTATCCAGACCTCGGCCTGTATCCCAACGACTTCGGCCAGGCGCCGGGCAGCGGCGTCGACGAGGAGCGGCTGTGGGCGCGGGCCCACGGCGAGCTTCGCGCGCAGGGCGTCACGATCGCGCCTTACGCCGACGTGCGCTATTCGCTGCTCCACGCGGTGATCGATCGCGCCGACGCCGGCGTGCGGCTCCAGCGTGGCGGGCACACTCTCGAGCCTTCCCTCGAGTACTTCTACCCGACCTTCGACGGCGACTCGATCTTCAACGTGTTCTCGATCGAGCCCACCACCGACCTGCGGCTCGGCTATCAATTCACCGGCCCCATCGTCATCCACGCCAGCGGCTGGCTGCGCGCCTACCACCACGAGACCGGCACCTCGTCGGTCGCCGGGGGCGCCGACGCCGGCATCGATCGCCCGCTCGGCCGGCAATGGCGCGCGCGGGTCGACGCCCTGTGGGACGACGGCTACGGCGGCCGCCGCATCGGCGCGAGCGCCGAAGCCAACTGGCGCCCCGTCCCGACCTTCTGGCTGCGCGGTCGCGCGATCACCCTCGGCGTCGCCCCCGACGACGGCGGCCAGGGGACGAGCGCCCGTCCGCGCTACGTCACCAGCTCGTCGGTGTTCAGCACCACCTGGCGGCTGTCCGACGGCGTCGCCGTGCACGCGATCTTCGAGGCCGACTACGACGCGATCCACGACCTGCAATACCGCGCGATCGGCATGTTCGACCTCGCGTTCGCACCGGAGCCATGATGGTCGCGCGTCGCTTTCTTCGATGGGTGCCGATCGTCGTGGCGATCGCAATCATGTTCGGGCTCGGGCTCGCCGGGTCGGTGGTCGCCGATCAAGATCATGCGACCGCGTGGTCGCCGATCGTGTATCCGATGCAGCGGCTGCCGCTGGTGTTCTCGCACGCCACGCACCTCGCGCGCGGGACGCCGTGTGCGGCGTGCCATCCGGCGGCGACGACCTCGCGCTCCGCGGTCGATAACCTGCTCCCGACCGAGCTTCTGTGTCGCGCGTGTCATCCGATCGATCGCGAAAAGCCCGAGCTGATCGTGCAAGGCGCGCCACCGGTCGCGTGCCTCACCTGTCACCCGGACTACGTGAACGGTGCGCCGGTCGCCCGCGTGTATTTGACGCCGCCGCCGCTCAAGTTCGACCACAGCGCGCACCGCGCGGCGACGTGCGAGTCGTGCCACGGCGACCTGCGGACCGTCGCGCTGGCGACGACCCAGCAGCTGCCGACGATGGCGGCGTGCCTGCGCTGCCACACGAAGGGCGTCGACGAGCGCCACTGCGCGGATTGCCACCTCGCCAAGCTCGGCGGGTTGATCGAGACGAGCTTTCCGCACGGCGTGCTGGTCCCGGCCCACGGCGGGCTCGGCGATGCCCACGGACCCGACTTCAAGAACCACCACACCCAGGAGGCGCGGCAGGTCGGGGCGACGTGCACGGCGTGTCACGATCGCAGCGAGTGCGTGGCGTGCCACCAGGGCGCCGTCAAGCCAGTGGACTTTCACCCCGGCAACTACCTCTTGACCCACGCGGTCGATGCGCGGCGCGGCAAGCCGGACTGCTCGGCTTGCCATCGCGCGCAGTCGTTCTGCGTCGGCTGTCACGAGCGCGAGGGGCTCGGCACGCGCGGCGACACCCAGTGGAGCGCGAGCGACCCCAGCCGCGCGTTTCACCCACCCGGCTGGGCGACCGCGGGTACCGGGCCGAACCTGCACGCGCGAGAAGCGCGCCGCAACGTCGCCAGCTGTGCGTCGTGCCACCGCGAGAACGATTGCCTCACGTGCCACAGCGCCCAGCCGGGGGCGTTGCATGCCTCGCCGCACCCGGCAGGCTGGCGCGGCAGCGCGCGGTGCAAGGCGCTCGATCGCGGCAATCGCCGGATGTGCCTCCGCTGCCACATCGCCCAGGACGAGCTCGGCTGCGACTGGACCGCGCCACCGTAAGACAACGGGGAGAGATTGGCCTCGGCTCCACAGTCGGCGTTCCCGCACACCGACGAAGCCCGGGCCCAGGGTCGTGGCGGAGCGTGCAAGTGACGGTGGTGAAAGGGCGCCAGCTCGCCGCTCGTGGTGTTCTCTGGCCCGCCGATTGATCCGGTACGACCACCCAGGTAGCGTGGTCCGATGCTGGTCGAGCACTTCGCTGCGGTATTGTGGGTCACCGGGGCGATCACGGCGACGCCTGTCTTGCAGTTCGTCGCGCCGAGGCAGGTGCTCGCGATGATGTACCGCATCGAGATGACCGACGAAGCGGGGCTGTTCTGGGCCCGGCACTGGGGGCTCCTCGCCGCAGCGACGGGCGGGCTCCTCATGTTCGCGGCGGGACATCCGGCGGTGCGGCCGGCGGTGGTCACGTTCGCGCTCGTCGAGAAGGCGGGCCTGGTGGTCATGATTGCGGTTGCGCTCACCCGCCGCCATCCGTTTGCGCGAGGGCTGCGCCTGGCGGGCGTGTTCGACACCGCGTGCGTGCTGCTGTACGCCGTGTGGCTGGCCACGTCGTGACCGCGCGCGGCGAGCGATCGGCTAGCGGATCTCGAGCTTGCCGATCTTGACCTGGCTGGGATCGATCACGGTCATCCGCGGACCCGTCACGGAATGCCGAGTTGCCACATGAGGAACGCATAGGTATCGGCGTTCTGCTGGATCTTCTCCTTCACCTGATCCACGCCGCCGTGACCGGCGTTGGTCTGGATCCGCAACCACACCGGCGCATCGCCGCCGGCGGCTCCCTGCAGCAGCGCGGTGAACTTGCGCGCGTGCAGCGGATCGACGCGATCGTCGTGATCGGCGCTCGACATCAGGACGGCCGGATAGGCGACGCCCGGCTTCACGTGGTGATAGGGCGAGTACGCGTAGAGCGCCTGGAACTGCGCAGGATCTTCGGCGCTGCCGTACTCGGGGACCCAGGTCTTGCCGGACCCGAACAGGTGGTAGCGCACCATGTCGAGCAGCGGCACCTCGCACACCACCGCCTTGAACAGCTCCGGCGCCTGGGTGATCGCCGCGCCCATGAGCAGGCCGCCGTTCGAGCCACCGCTGATCGCCAGGTGATCGCGCGAGGTCCAGCCGGTGGTCTCGAGCCAGCGCGCCGCGGCGATGAAGTCGTCGAACACGTGCTGCTTGACGAGCAGCATGCCGGCCTTGTGCCATTCCTCGCCGTACTCGTCGCCGCCGCGCAGGTTGGGGACGGCGATCATCCCGCCGTGCTCGAGCCAGACGGCGTGGGCCGCCCACGACGATCGCGACGACACGAAGCCAGGGAGGACCGGCAGGGCGAACCCGCCGTAGCCGGTCAGATAGGTCGGGGTCTTGCCGTCCTTGACCGCGTCCTTGCGATGGACGAGGAACATCGTGATCTCGGTGCCGTCCTTCGAGGGATAGCGGACCTGCTCGGTCATGAACTTCGACGTATCGATCGGGAGCGAGACCCGCGCCCACTCGGTGATGGTACCGCGCCGGATCGACACCTTGTAGACGACGTGCGGCTCGGTGAACGAGGTGTACGCGAGATAGGCATCATCCTCGTCGGGCAACCCACGCATCGGGCTCGCCGAGCCCAGCGGAGGAAGCTCGAGCTTGCGGATCAGCGTGCCGTGCAGATCGTGGAGCTCGACAAAGCTGGCGGCGCTCCGCAGGTAGCCCAGCGCCAGGCTGCCGCCGACCACGGCGAACGACTCCAGCGTGGCGTCGCGCTCGGCGACGATCTCGCGCCAGTTTGCGCGCGCCGGGCGCCTGGGGTCGACGGCGTAGATCCGGAACCGCGGCGCGCCGTCGTTGGTGCGCACGTAGAACACGTCGCGGAAGCTATGGACGGTGAAGGTGGCGGCGACGCCCTCGACGAGCACGGTCCAGCCCTGCTGGTGCGCGCGCAGGTCCTTGAAGTAGACGTCGGTCGAGTTCCAGCCATGCCGGACCTCGGCGAACAGCCAGTGGCCATCGCGCGACGCGACGCCTCCGAGGAACACCTGCGGGTTCCGGATCGCCTCGTGGACCACCGGATCCTTGACCGGATCCGTGCCCAGGGCGTGGAACCGCAGCTCGGCCTGGCCGGGGCGATCAGCGACCGGCAGCTGCGCGCTCGACGGGGGGACCCAGACGTAGTAGAAGCCGCGGTGATCGGCGGCCCACGAGGCCTGGCCGTACTTGGTGCCGGCGATCGTGTCGGGGAGCAGCTTGCCGGTGGCCACGTCGATGACGCTCATCGTGGTCTCGTCGGCGTTGTGCTCGCTCCGGTTGAACGCGACGTAGCGGCCATCCCAGCTCGGCCACCAGCCGTGGAGCCCGGCGGAGCCATCGGACGACCAGGTGTTGGGATCGAGCAGGACCTTCTCGTCGCCGTGCTCGCCCTGCTTCCAGTGGACGATCGCCTTCTCCTTGTCCTTGTGCTTGCGGGAGAAGAAGTAGCGGCCGCCCCGGTGTTCCGGCGGATCGATCTGATCGTAGTAGAACACCTCGGCAAACCGCGCGGCCAGCGCGTCGCGGCCGGGCAGCTTGGCCAGGTGGGCCCGCGCGTAGCCGTCCTGGGCCTTCATCCATTCCTGGACCTCGGGCCGGGACGGATCTTCGAGCCAGCGATACGGATCGTGAACCGCCACGCCGTGGAGCCTTTCGACGACGTCGTCGCGCCGGCTCGGCGGGTAGTCGCGGGTGGACACGGCGGGTGGTGCATGCGGGGCCGGGGCCGGCGAGGCTGCCGGAACCTCGGCCGGTGCAGCGGCGGCCGGCGGTGATCCGGCGCTGCGGGGCGGCGGTGCGCTGCTCGAGCATCCGACCCCGATTCCGCATGCGAGCACGAGCACGATCCGTCGATCGATCCAGCGAGCCGTCATGCGGGCGGTGATACCAGACGAGGGGCCGCGGCGCGCATCTATCGACGATCGGCGAGGCGTGCCCGCGTCGCGGGGACGGTCACGACGAGATCCGGCCGAGCCGGGTCGGGATGGCGAGGGCGCAGTTGCGGTGGCCGAGCTCGATCGCTTCGGAGTCGCCGACCACCAGGGCCTCGGCCAGGAGCCACTTCGAGATCGCGTGCGACAGCGCGTACTCCTCGCGCTTGTTCCACAGCCAGGCGGCCATGTTGCTGCCCTTCGAGAACGCGTGGGGGAACGCGAGCCGCCGGAGCTCGATGCCGCCGGCGGTGACCGCCGCGTTGTAGGCGGTCATGAGCGCGATGAACTCGCGCCACTCGTCGATCGCCGGGTGCCGCGTGTTGTCGTGGCGGCGATCGGCCCACCGCGAGAACGCGGCCTCGAGCGCATCGAGCCGGCCGTGGCGCAGCCGCCGCGTCAAGCCATGGCCGACCGGGCCGGCCGCGCCGGGGGGAGCGCCGAGCTGGGCGGCCTCGGCGCGCCGGGAGAGATCGTCGGTCACCGCACCGGCGACTTCGTGGATCGCACGCTCGACGGCTCCCGGTGGTGCATCGAGCTCGAGGGCGCGCCGGGCGAGCCACTGGCGCGTCGTCGCATCGGCGAGCGCGGTATCCCAGGCACGCACGGTGTGTTCGAGGGTCGCGGCGGTCACCGGCCCCGCCTCGAAGGCGAGGTGCGCGGCGACGGCGCGCGGCAGCGGGGATGGGTCGGAGGCGACCTGTTCGGCGGCGTCGGTCGCGCCGATCGCATCGGCCGGCCTCGGCGCGACGCCGGTTCCCCGGGGGACCGCCAGCGCCTCGATGACCAGCGCGAGGGTGGCGCGATGCCGCGGCGCCAGGGCCCAGCGCGCCCACAGCTCACCGGCGGACGGCGCGGCCGCGGCCCCGGTGTGCCGCGCGGCGACGCCTTCGAGCAGGTAAGTGAGCGGCGTGGCGGGCCAGCGGGCACGCGCGGCGTCGCCTTCCAGCTCGCTCCAGGCGGCGCGCTCGGCGGCGTCGCAGGCGAGCCACTCACCGGCGAGCTCGCGCACGGCGGGGTGATCCTCGACGAGCATCGGCAGCGATCGCAGGAGCTCGCGCGCCGTTGCATCGTCGCCTCGGGCCGCGGCCAAGAACGCGGTCGCGGCGACCTCGGCATCGCCGAGCGGCCGCCGGGCTTCGCGCTTGGCGGAGACCCACGCGACCGCGGTGCCGCCGGCAGCAGCCCACGCAGCGACGCACAGCGCGTACGCGGGCGGATCGGTGCCCGGCCGGCTGTACAGCGCGGCGTAGTAGGCGAGCCGGTGGTGGCCGCCCGGGACGAACACGAAGCGGACGAGCGTGTCGGCGATGACCGGAACGACGAGGATGGCGATCATCGGGACGGCGAGCCACCACAGCGCCAGCGACCACAGGAACACGACGAACGCGGTCCCGAGCACGAACATCGCCGCGTTCGCGATGCCGGCGAGCACCGACCACGCGAGGTACCGCCAGCTGCGGTTCTTGCGGCGCGCGTTGATCGCCGCCTGACGGAGCCGCTGCAGCACCAGGTAGGGCAGGGCGTACATCGCGCTATGGCCTCCACCCGAGGGCCCGGCGCAGCCCGGCGCGCGCCGGTGCGGGCGGCTCGGGCACCGGAGGCTCGGCCTTGGGCGCCGGGGCGTGGTGCGCCCACAGCTCGGCGACGAGGCGGCGGTACGGATCGCGCAGGGCCGCGACCGCGGCACGCACCATCTCGGCGGTGCGCTCGCGCGGCCCGAGCGGCGTCGCGTAGGTCCGGGCGTCGGCGAAGCCGAGCTCGAGCATGCCGAGCAGCTTCTGGGCCTCGCGCTCGACCTCGATCCGGCTGGCCTCGGTGGTGACGCCGAGCACGAAGAACGGGTTATCCGCGAGCTTCATCGCACCCCCGAGTCGAAGCCCTTCCTGCGGGCCTCGCTGTTCTCGGGCAGGAGCTGCCACAGCGCCTTCACGATGCGGCGCAGCTCGGCGTTGTCGCTGCGCTCGATCGCGGCCTTGCCCTCGGTGACCAGCTTCTGGGCGCGCGGCAGATCGCGGCACTTGCTGACCTCCGACGCGGCGTCCTCGAAGTACCACTCCCACGCCTCGGGGGTCCGGTTGAACGCGGCGTTCGACAGCCGCTGGGCGAGCCGCATCTGGCGCTCGAGCTCGGCGGGGTCCCGGTCGCGCCGCGCCTTTTCAATCGCGGACAGCACGTCTTGCAGGAGGACGCGCTCGGCCTCGGTGCCGTACATGCCCACGGTGGACGACGCCGAGATCGCCGCGTGGCGCGCCTGCTCGTCGAGCTCGGGCCACTTGCGGGCGAGCTCGGCCTCGGCCATCGTGCCATCGACGTCGAGCAGCGCGCGGCGCGCCCGCTGGGCGGCGTCGGCATCCCCGCCGTGCGCGGCGTCGATGTCGCGCTCGGCTTCGGACAGCCGCGACTCGATGCGATCGAGCCTCTCGATCATCTGGCCGAGGCCGTGGCGAAACGCGTCGGTGCGTGCATCCATGAGCTGGCGGCGCAGGTCGCGCAGCGCGGCGTCGAGCGCCTCGGGCGCCGCGTCGGGGACCAGCAGGTGCGCCACATGCTCGAACATCTGGCCGATCGCCGGGACGAGGGCGCGCGCCGCGAGCCGGCCGCCGCGATCGAGCTCGATCGTCACCTCGACGGCGGACCCGGTCGGGACGGTGTCGACCACCACATCGCCGCCGATATCGAGCGTCCCGACCAGCCGGCACAGGTGGGCCTGGCTGAGCTCGCCCTGCACGATCGGGATCCGCAGCACGCTGTCCGAGCTGCCCTTCGCGACGGTCTCGATCGTGTGGTGCGTGAACGTGCGGCGCGCCGGCAGCGGGGCGCCGCGCTCGAGGTAGGTCTGGACGTGGCCATTGGCGAGCGCGACCCCGAGCGTGCGCGACAGCGGCGGATCGCCGATCGTGAGGCCCTGGACGATGGTCAAGGACGGCGGGCTGACGATGACGACCTCGCCACCTGCGCCGCGCGCCTCGATCTGGAACGTGCACGCGCGCCGCGGGAGCAGCGTCACGGTCGAGAGCCACGTGCCGTCGGGGCCGACCGTCGCGTCGGGGCTCGTCCAGGTGTCCTCCCCGGGGGATCCGGGGGCAGCGCCCCCGGAGGTGCGCACGAGCTTGACCTTGACGGGCGGATCGGCGCCGATGAACTTGCCAACCACGTGCGGCGTGAGATCGGCCGACACCGCCGGGTATTGCAGCCACACCTGGCGCCCGGCCGGCACCGCGATCGAGGTGGCCCGGCCGTCGAGGCCGGCGGTGGCCGCGTAGAGCGCCGCGCCTTGCGCGACGAGCGTCATCGGATCGTGGCCCAGGGCGATCGTGGCCTCGAGCCGCGCCGCGACCCGGGCGCGCACCATCGGCATCACCGTCGGGCCGCCGACCATCACCAGGCGCGCCAGCTGGCCCGAGCCGAGGCCGTGCGCGGTCATCAGGCGCACGCAGACCTCGATGGCGCGATCGACCAGCGGCGCGCACAGCCGCTCCACGGTGGCGCGCTGGAGCTCGAGGTCGACCTCGACGTCCTGGCCGTCGATCACCAGCGGCTGCGCGAGCGTGACCTGCGCCCGCTCGCCGCGCGACAGCTCGATCTTGGCGTCCTCGGCGGCCATCCGCAGCGCCCGCAGCGCCCCGGCATGCGCGGGGTTGTTGCGCCGCGGGACAACTGGCAGCTGCGACGCGAGGTGCTCGGTGATCGCCCAGTCGAAGTCGCGGCCGCCCAGGAAGTTGTCGCCGTCGTGGCCGACCACCCGCAGGAGGCCGTCGCGGGTCTCGAGCAGCGACGCGTCGAACGTGCCGCCGCCCAGGTCGAACACCAGCCAGGTCCCCGCGCCGTCGCCGTCCGCGCGCCAGCCCGCCGCGAGCGCCGACGCGATCGGCTCCTGCAGGAGCTCGACGCGCCCGAACCCGGCGAGCCGCGCCGCCTCGGAGGTGGCCGCGCTCTGCGGCAGCTCGAACAGCGCCGGCACCGAGATCACCGCGCGATCGATCGTCACGTTCAGCTGATCGGTGATGTCCTGGCGGAGCGCCTTCAGCACCTCGGCCGACAGCTCCTCGGGCTTGCGCGTCGTCGCCGCCGCCGGAAACTCGATCGGCTTGCCGGTGCCCATCAGGCGCTTGAACTCGGCGGCGGTGTTGGTCGGATCCTGCTCGAGGAACCGCCGTGCCCGGGCGCCGACCGTCACCCGGCCCTGCTTGTCGAGCCGCACGACCGACGGCGTCACCGTCGCGCCCTGCGCGTTGCGCACCACGCTGACCCGCTCGCCATCGAACACCGCGGCGGCCGAGTTCGTCGTGCCGAGATCGATCCCTACGTAGAGAGGCGTGTCTGCCACCCCGGCAGTCTAGCCGATCCACCCACCACGGCGTGGCGCCCGATCATCGCGGCCCCCGCGAGCACGCGAAGGCGCCCCGTCACCATGTGACTGGCAGCGCTACGGGTCCCCTGGACGACATGCCCTTTTTCCACGGTACCTCGTCCACGGACACCGCCAGCGCAAGGTTCGGGAACCGGGTCAGCAGGCTGCCCACTGCCACCTGCATCTCCATCCGGGCCAGCTTGTCGCCTGGGCAGTGGTGGGGGCCGAGGCCAAACGCGAGGTGCGGGTTCGACGTCCGGGTGAGGTCGAGCTTGTGCGAGTCGTCGAACACCCGCTCGTCCCGGTTGGCAGAGGCGATCGAGGGCAGGACGAACTCCCCGGCGTGGATGCACACGCCGTCGAGCTCGATGTCTGCCATGGCCATCCGGACGTGCCCCTGGCCGCCGCCGGGGATATCCGGGGCAAGCGGCGCGAAGCGCATCAGCTCCTCCACTGCTTCCGGTACCCGGGACATGTTCGCCCGCAGCCAGCCGAGCTGGTCGGGGTGTGTGAGCAGGAGGTAGAAATAACTGCCGAGCTGGGTCGCGACGGTCTCGTTCACCAGCAGGGACACCGCGAAATCTACCGCCTCTCGCTCGGTGACCTGCTGCTGTTCGACGTGTGATATCACGAGCGTGCTCAGCAGATCATCCCCGGGTTGTTCGCGCTTGCGGGCAACCAGCGAGCTCACGTACTCGCGCATACGCACGTACGCGGCGTCATTCTGCTGCTTCGTGTAGTTCCCCCGGGTCGACGCCGGTCTGGCCCACTCACGAAA
>Ga0070690_100000753_pt1 | contig 16572 bp, 12 predicted proteins | sample KBSS33HmetaG_FD_64671 | JGI IMG/M metagenome (GOLD analysis project Ga0070690, IMG submission 64671) | Switchgrass rhizosphere microbial communities from Kellogg Biological Station, Michigan, USA - KBS S3-3H metaG | ecosystem: Host-associated > Plants > Roots > Rhizosphere ... | reverse complement strand
CGGATCCACGCCTACAAGAGATGACCGAAAAAGAAGAGGAAAAGATCCGCGAACGCACAACATATCGAACGCCGCCAGCGACACTGCGAAAGCTCGCGGTTTCGCCGATGATATTTGAGCTGAAACCGACGCGCGTCGGCGATTGGGATCGATTCCACGGGCGTGAGATCGGGTTCGCGGTGCAAAGGGAGATGGCGCGTGGATTCAAGGGCGACGCAAGAGAGATGCGGTCCGCGGCCGTACGCTTTGCCGAACGACTACTGAAAACCAACACGGACAGTTTTTCCGAGATAGAGAAGAAGATCTTCAGCGACTTCGCGGTCGTTTTACTGCTGATTCGAGATCTCGAGGAGTGGAAGCAGCAGGAGAAGCAAATGCTTTTGCAGATCATTCAGACGAAGGCGGGTGCCGATGAAGGGAAATACCTCGGGTTAATGCAGAAGCACGCGAAGTTTCGAAGAGCAGTGATTGCGCTTGGCAGTTGATGAGGTCAGTACCGACCTCATTTACCGCACGCTCGTGCAATCTGATATTCAAGAATCTTACTCTCAGAGAAGTTCACTAACTTCGGAAAGTAAGACGCATTTCGATCAAGCGCGCCCTCCGGTACTAGGCCGACAATCTCCGCCGACTCAATTTCAACGCTGACTCGATCAGCTTCACGTTGAATCGCCTCGTACGCCTCGGTCATACCCGTGACTTCATAATTGACAAGATTCATCGACACCTGCACCAGGCTCCGGCTGTGCAGTTGAAATCCTAAAGCCTTGAGGAACGGAAGGCCGCCATTACTGAACCGAATGGTCTTCGCAATCTCCCGCGCGATCGTAATGTCAGTGCTGGAGAGTACAACGTTGAAGGCGATCAGGAATGGGCGCGCTCCAACCGCCATTGCTCCGGCCGTTTCGTGTGTCACGCGCGGGCCAACATCCGGCTCGCGCGCCTGCACCGTCGCGATCTCTTCACGTAAACGCTCGAGCGCGCCCCGACGAACGTCTTCGAGGTTCTTACGCTCAGCTCTTAGCGCTGCCTGCTCGTAGAAATAAACCGGAATGGAAAGTTCGTCAGCGATACGTCGGCCTGCCTGATGTGCCAGCTGGATGCATTCGTCCATCGCGACATCCCACACTGGAACAAAAGGCAAAACGTCGGTTGCGCCGAGCCGAGGGTGCTCGCCTTTGTGCTGCCGCATATCGATTAGTTCAGTTGCCCGCGCGACCGCTCTGAATGCGGCTTCAACGATCATGCTTGGCGGCGCGACAAACGTGATGACTGAGCGATTGTGATCAGGATCGATGTGCGTATCCAGAACACACGCACCGTCGACGACGCGAATGGCGTCGACGATTCGTTGGACAATTTCTGGCTTTCGTCCCTCGCTGAAATTTGGAACGCATTCGACGAGTGGCTGCACGACATGATTGTAACTCAAGCAGACTTAGACAGGTTTTCAGGATTGCAAGATTTCAAGACAAGACCAAAGAAGGCAAAATGAAATAAGCCAGGCCATAAAGCACTCGCTATTCTTATGCTTGCTCGTTCAATCTTGTAATCCTGAAATCCTGTCTAAGAGTCTTGCTATAATCCGACCGTGCCGACGGATAAATTCATCAACCAACGAAAGAATGCATGGCAACGCCTCGAGGATCTGCTGGGGATGCTCGACCACGCGTCACTTCGTCGGCTGCGGCGTGAAGAAGTTCGAGAGCTTGGCCGAATCTATCGTCGCACTGCTTCGGATCTCGCCATTGCTCGAGCCGAGTCGCGCGATCCACGCCTCGTCAATTACCTGAATAGTCTTGTGATTCGTGCGCACGGACGGATTTATCGAGCCGACGCGCAGGGCGGCAAGATGATTCGAAACTTCTTTGCGCGTGAATTGCCGCGAACGTTCCGGCGTACGTGGCGATATACCGCAATGTCGTTCGCGGTATTCGTACTGTTCGGCTCTCTGAGTTTTCTCGGCACAAAGATCGATCCCGAGTTCTCAGAGCTTGTCGGTGTCGATCCAACGTTTCGCGAGCTTTACATTGAGACGAAAACGCATTGGTGGGAACGTTTGAACGAGGCAAACCAGGAAGGCGCCAGCATGATCATGACGAACAACATTCAAGTCACGATCTACACATTCGCGTTTGGTGCGATGTTTGGCGTCGGCACGCTTTTCTTTCTCGCTTACAACGGAGCGAACTTTGGCGCGATCATCGCGCTCGTTTACAACGCCGGGTTTGGCAACGATCTGCTTACGTTTGTTGCTGGCCACGGCGTCGTCGAGTTGTCGTGCATATTCATCGCCGGTGGTGCCGGACTGTTAATTGGCACCGCATTGATCATGCCGGGCGACCTTTCACGTGCTGACGCGTTGAAGACGAATGGTATGGAGGCGGTGCGTTTGATGCTCGGCGTTGCGTTGCTGCTCGTCGTCGCCGGCATCATCGAAGGGTTTATCTCACCCGCTGCAATTGATCCGAGAATCAAATACAGTATTGCTGCTCTTACGGGACTTGCGCTTTATGCTTATCTGATCTTCGCGGGACGTGAGGAAGTAAAGCCGACCACGTGATTAGAGTTAGACCTCTCATTCACCCCAGGCTTCAGCCTGGGGATCGCCGCATAGTCAATGTCACGCAACCGTTTCAACGGTTTCTGAATCACGCGGCTGAAGTTCACCGACACTTCGATAAACCGTTCAAACGGTTAATGGGGTTCTAGTAGGGCCTTGAACCCCAGGATGAATCCAGGGGAGAATGAGAACTCGACCTTGTTTGCCTACAACAGCCCTCTCTCCTTCACCCGCATGTAAGTTTGCAACAACGCGGGTGCGAGCGCGGCAGCAGTTACGTCTAATGCTAGCCCACCTTGTGACTCAACCATTCTCAACGCTGCCTCCCGGTGATGGATGATCTCTTCCGAAACTGATTGGGTGAATAGTTCACGTACGTTAGTTGGAGTTTGACGCACAACTGCTTTTAGATCTCGATCCGCAATCGTCACCACAAGCGGCAGGTGACGAGGCCGTAGTATGTTCAGCGACGTCAGCAATTCTTTCGATCCCTCTTCGTCGACCAGATCAGTAAGCAAAACGACTAACGATCGGCGTTTCGTGTTTGCGGATACAAACTCGAATGCCCGCGCATATGAAGGCTCAATCATTTCCGGCTCTACGCCGTGCAACGCTTCGAGCGCCGCATCCATGTGATCGCGGCCACGACTCGGCGGCAGATAATTGATTATTCGTCGACCAAACACCATCAGCCCTGCATTGTCACCAGCCCGGGCGGCTGCCGACATCAAAGCCAGCGTCGCATGCACGGCGGAGTCGAGTTTTGTTTCCTGTTCGATTCGCGCCGTCATCAACCGGCCGGCATCGAGCGCGACCAGAATCGTTTGATCGCGTTCGATTTGATATTGGCGCGTCGTCAGTTTTCCTCTTCGTGCCGTTGCGGTCCACGAAATGTGTCGCAACTCGTCACCGCGGACATAGTCGCGCATGGACTCAAACTCACGACCTTCTCCACGCCACGACGTCTTGCGATGTGACGACACGATCGATCGCGCGCCAAGAGCTTTGAGTTCCGCTTCGCGTGCGCGGCGCATATTTGGATAAACCTTTACGACGTCTGGCCCATTGGCTGTCGCCTGTTTCCACGCGAGTCGGAAACGGGTAAGGAACCGGACCGCCGTGTGGCCAAATTGAAATCTCCCTCTTTTCGGAGGCGTTAGCGCATACACAAGTGATGCTGAATTCTGCCCCTCAACACGTAATTTTGCGGCTCTGATTCCTTTCAGAATCATCTGCGGCGGATACTCGTCTTTAACGATCAAGGTTAACGCGCGCTGCGAATGATTCTGAACATTCACGCTGACATCAGTGTCAGCACCAACCGCAAATCGCCCACTAAAGCTGCGCGTGATGTTTATAGTTTCCGGCAAACGACTCAGGCGCACATCTATTAGCGCCATTACGACGAGCAACAGGTCATAAATAAAGACAAGCGTCTGCAACCAGGGCCTGGTCCAGGAAAACGAAAGTGGAATGAAGCCCAGGATCAGAAGGAGATAAAAACGTCTTGTGAAGACGAAACGCATTGAACGTGTTACGCGAAACTACCGAGGAACCTCAGCCGACTTGATGATGTCAGCAATAACCGCATCCGCGGTGACTCCATCGAGTTCAGCCTCTGCTCGTAGTGTCAGGCGATGCCGCAATACCGGCAGGGCAACATCTCTGACGTCATCAGGGGTCGTGAAATCGCGGCCCCGCATTGCCGCTAACGCTTTCGAACACAGAAGAAGTGCGACAGACGCGCGCGGGCTCGCGCCGTAGTGAATAAACGGATGCGAGCGCGTGCGACGAACAAGATCAACTGCGTAATGCTGCACGCCGAGCTCCATTCGCGCTCTCGTTACCTGCTCGCGACAGCTAACGATAGCGCTCGGATCTTGCAGCGGGATGATATTCACGTCGTCCAACCGTTTTGAGTTGAAACCGGCATCCCATCGGGCCAACACCTCACGTTCGTCCTGCTCGTTTGGGTAATCGAGAAAAATCTTGAGGAGAAATCGATCAAGTTGTGCCTCCGGCAGCGGGTAAGTCCCCTCATACTCAATCGGGTTCTCGGTCGCCAGCACGGTGAAGATCTGTGGCAGTTGATGCGCGTCGCCATCAATGGTGACCTGCCGTTCCTCCATTGCTTCCAACAACGCAGCCTGCGTTTTTGGAGGCGTTCGATTGATTTCATCCGCGAGCAGGATGTCCGTAAAGATTGGACCGCGACGAAGGTTGAAGGCAGACGTTGCGATATTGAAGACGTTGGTGCCCGTAATGTCCGATGGCATTAGATCAGGCGTGAACTGGATACGGCTGAACGTTGCGTTAATGATCCGCGCAATTGTCTTAACCGTGAGCGTCTTTGCCGTGCCGGGTACACCCTCTATTAACGCGTGCCCTTCAGCCAACAACGCGATCAGAATCTGTTCAATCGCATCATCTTGTCCGACGATGACCTTATGTAATTCGTTTTTGATATGAGCGACGGTAGAGGAGACGTATTCAGACATGTGTTCGAGTGCGATCGTTTTTCATAGTCTAAGATCGAGTGTTTTTGTTTGGAGCTTTGTACTTTGTTCTTTGTTTTCCTCTCTCGTTATAGTAGTGCCTGCTCCGTGAGCAATGAACAAAGTTCAAAGATCAAAGTACAAAGTTCTGTGCGCGTCAAATGGTTTCTGCTGCCTGTTTTGATTCGCGCATGCGCATTCCCAGGCCCAGAGTCTGTTCTACTTCACGAAGTCGTCGCACAAGATCGATCGCCTGTCGCCAACTGATCGTCGCGCCGTTGATCGTTTCTTCACACTGCCGCATCAATGTGTCAAGCTTCTGCGCGTCCAGCGAGGATCGCGAGGCGACTCGGTTAGCAATTAAGGAACGGGGGCTGTTGTAATCAACACCAGCGTGACGCGCGAGCACACGACGCGTGCGCGAATAAATGTTTTCAATCGCTAGATCAAAGGCGCGAGATCGTTCCTGCAACTCAGCCATCGACGCGACAAACTCCAGGCTTGATCGCCGGTCAACCTGTGTGAGCGGCAGGGCCCGTCCGAAACGCCGACCGCGAGTCCAAAGTATCAGCAGAATCATCAGGACGATTTGCGCCGCGATTGGCAACACAGGCGTGCCAGCAAAATATGTCGCGAGTGCATTCTTCGTTACGCCACGTCCTTGATGATATTCATCGAAGGCAATTAACCCATCGACACTCGCGATTGTATTGACTGCTAGTTGCAGATTGTCGCGCAACTCTATGCCGCCGTTAGCAACAATGTACGGGTCACTCAGAATCACAATGCGACCGGCTCCGTGCGGGTAATCAACCAACAAAGCACCTTGCTCATCAGCAACATGGACAACTGGCGCCGGCGAGATCTTCGTCTCCCCTTCTTCAGAATGTGTTTCTTCCACACCTGCGACAGGTTTAGTGGGAGTGATCCTTACACGCGCAGCAAACTGCGACGGCAACACCGCTTGAATGTTCTGTGTGAAGATTGTCGGTTGTACTGGCTGAATAGCTGAGACTGTTTGCGTCATTACTTTTGGGTCGGCGGGATCGACATCTCCAAACGGAAATCTGTAGCCCTTCATATTGATTAACCAGTCACCCGACCGCGGAAGCAAAAATGAAGGCGGGTCCCGATCGATCAGTATGAGGCGCCCACCACGCTCGACCCAGGTGAGTATCGGCTCGGCGTGTTCTTCCGAAAACGGCAGCTGGGTTGATCCAACAATGACCAGGGTGCGAATGTTCGCACCACTCGTCAACAAACGATCCGGCGATTCTCGCCAACGTATTACTCGAAATCCTGACTCGCTCAAGAAGTCGTAAAGCGCACGTGTGCCCGTCGGGCCTGAATGATAGGTCGAACGATTCGGAGCCATTTCCGTGTCGACTGGTTTTTCTTTTTTGACATACGTGATCGTGTTGAGGACCACGAGCGCCCCGAGGATCACAATGACAGTCAGAATAATTGTCAGTCGTTGGCGCATCGTTTCTATGTCCTCGTTTGGACCGCTGCTCTATACGCATCACGAAAGTTCTGCCAGTCGGCAACCTCGGGTTGGCCGAGCCCGTACCAGTGTCTTTCGAAACTATCAGTGAGCCCTGACATGAGCGGATACAGAGCAGGCACGCTTTTTACGGATCGCAGGTAGTCGCGATTCGTTTTGTGATGAGCGAGGCTAATGACTTTGCGTTCGCCGAGTTCGACCAATAATGCGATGTACGCCTTCCTAATTGCCGCCCGGATTTGTCCGCCACGCGCGAGTGCTTCCGCTTCAGCCAAAAGATCAACGGCGGAAGCATCAGGTTCAAGTCGTTCTCCCAAAACAATGCGCGGTTCCGATTTAGCTTTTCGTTCTTTCTTGCGAGGCCGAATGAACCGTGGAATCAGCAGCTTGATCACGTAAAGCAGAACACCTACTGCGAGAGCGATGACAATGATTTGAACAATAGACGTGACTGGACTGCGGCCGACCTGTTCACCGGGAACGTGCCGGCCAAATAGCTTTTGAATCCAGCGTGCAATAGCTTCAATGATCCGGGCCAACGCACTCTTCGCTCGACTATTGGTTGCATACTCCGGCCGGGACAGAATGCCGCTGAGTCGCTGCTTTGCGTCTGATTTACCGGCACCTGAAACGGTCGCCGATTGGAGTTCAGTGACACGTTCATCAAGCGCCTTTAGCCGTTCGATGATTTGTGTCAGCTGGCGAAACCAATCGTCGTCAGACGCCTTTTGTAGACCCTTCAGTTCATCGTGCAACCATGAATTGTCGACCGTGCAAAGCTCTTCGCCACAGTCGACCATTTGCGATTCAGGTAAGAGCGCGCGCACGTTCGTCAGCGTGTTCACGAATCGTTGGCGATAAGCTGAGTCCGTTTCTTCTTCATCCGATTGCGTCAGTGTATCGAGCGCAGTAACTGCCGCTTTCAGATTCCGTTGATACTCAGCGATAGTTGCAGCGTGAACAAACGCAGGCACGAAGAAAATGAACACAAAAAAGAGAACGACACGAACGGCGAGCTGCGGATGAGGGGTTGACTTGGTTCGCATCAGCCTAGATTGAGCACGCTCCCGGAAGCTCTCGGTGGTGCGGGCGGTGGAGTCTTCACCTGCCTCGACAGCGCGGTGCCGAGGGGTGACGTCACATTCAGTTCAGGCATTTCGGGCAACTGGCGCGACGCCATCAGTTCGATATCGTACCCTTCGTGTCGGACGCGCTCATCGACGTAGAGAAGCGAAAGGCCAAGCATCCAAACGGGCATCAATAGTATTGAACTCAATGGTCCAGGAATGCTGTAGACGATTGCATACCACGCTGGCCATTGCGCTGAGTTGAATGGATCGATGCCATTGATGTAGCCGTACCATGTAAGTGGCGCCCACAGAATCATCATTGCTGATTCAGTGGCGAAGGTAGTGAAGAGAGTCATCGCCATCAGACGGCGTACATTGCCGCGTGCCAGAGAAAAGCTGCGGCCGAAGGCTTCCATGATGCCGCGACCTTCCACCAACATCACCTGAGGCACGTAGGCCACGCGGCCGACAACGAAAAAGAACACCCACAAGGAAACGAAAGATGCAACCAGTACTCCTAGTACCACTACGATGACCGCAAGCCATCCCGGTGCTGACGTCGCGAATACGAACGAGCCAAACACTAGAAAGGCGCTCACCATGTAGAGGCCAGTGAATGCCGCAACCGAGGCGATCATGATCCAACCGAGCACGAGAACCGACGCCCACAGTAGTCCCCAAAACCGCGCTCGAACTGCTTCGTAGGTTGCTTTAGCCGATACGGGATCGTTGCGAAGCAGGTGAGCGACGAGATTGCGTGTCGCACCGCCCATCACGGTGAGCGTAAATAAGTAACCGCCAATCGTAACGGCGAGGCCCGCAAAGCCTCCGAGGAGATAGAGCGCCAGTTCACCTTCGCTTGCTGTTTGAAATACCTGGCGAAACGAGATTGTGGTGAGAATCCAACCTGCCGCTGCGACGATGACGGGCGGAGCCGCAATGCGAATAAGAATGAATAGATGCCGACGATAGAGTCGAACGGCTCGATCGATGAGGTCTCCGGCACCGAGTGGAGCCAGTGACAGTTCAGTCGCTGCCGAAGGAGTCATGAACGGATTCTAACGGGATATCTTCAGAAGCGACACAGAATTTATCGGTTGATCGCGCCGCCGGCCGAATCAGAAAAATCTACTGGCTCGTTGAAGGCAAACTGAGTTAGATCGAAAACCCACTCGATCAGAGCCGGTCTGACTTCTGATTGGATCGAGAGTTGAAACTTGTATTTGTGAGGAAGGTTCAAGCCCTCTTCAATTTTAAAATTTGAGAAATCTTCGATCGCATTGATTCGCGCAGGCGACGAACGGGGTTGCGCTGCCGTCGGAGCTCGGCCGCCGCCACCACTAATGCGTTGCTGATCGGTCGGATAAATTGTCTGCTCGTATTCAGTTCGCACGTGCTCAAAAGTATTCGCCATGAAATAGAGCGTGATCTTTAGATCGGATCCCTGCCGCGGAACGTATTTCAACGCGTGCACTTCCTTACCATCAATCTTCTTCAGACCGGCGTACTCCAGTTTCGGGTTCTTACTTTCCATGTGCAGGAACGGCCATGCCTTTGAAAGCGTTCCTCCAAGTAATCCTTCGCGAAAGATGACATTATAGGCGGCAAAGAAATTCTCGAGACTTGTCCGCCTGCCCGGCCGAAACTGGCTCACCGTCGCGTTGGTTCCATCAAACTTGATCCATACCGCTGGATCACCCGTGGTGAACGTCAGTTGAATCATGTTCATGTCGCCCTTCGACGTCATCATTGCCTGGCCTTCAGCCTGGCCCGCGCCACCTTCTTTAACCATTAGCGAGCACGTACCTGAAAGTTTTGTCGTGGTAACACGCGCGCGCTGTTCCGGCGGGCCTATCGACTCAAGGTGCTTGCTGATAACGTCAGTTGGCGACAGCTTCTTATCACCACTCGCAAGAGGAACAGTCGAGGCAACCAGAATCACGGCCAGGATGAGCACAACGTGTTTGAGATGATGATAGGTGGTCATAGCTTCTATTCGGCTTTCGGAAGATTTTGTTCTGGCAATGAACGAGACGGAGTGGGTGGAATAGTACACCTTAATAAGAGAGTAATGCACTCACCTTTTATCGAAAAGAAAGCCGGGCGCCGGTTTTGGAAACCGACGCCCGGGAGAGTAGGTGGTACTCGTTATGTGTGCCTAGAAAGTGAACTTCCAGGACCACTGAAGGATTCGGTTATCAAAGGTTGAGTTGATCTTACCGAAATCGGTCGAGTTGATGTCGAGATTGTTCGGCACTGAGAAGTTCGTGTGATTGAACACATTGAACGCCTCAAGTCGAAGTTCCACGCCCAACCGCTCACGGAACCTAGTTCTCTTAATAAGCGCTGTGTCGACGTTCCAGTATCCTGGACCATCAACCGGAGTGAGACTGAGGTGTCCAACATCACCCGGAAGCGGATTAGTAAAGAACGCTGAGCTTGCCTTCCCGTCCGGTCCGATCCATGACGGATCGATCACGAGCGGGGCTCCCGTCTTCGGATCGAAGAACAGGCCTGTACCCGCCTGTAGTTGGTCAAGTGTCAAGCTCGTGTTTACTGTGTTATTGCCTGACCGGCCTATACGATTAAACGTTCCGCGTGTAGACGTGATTGAGATTGGACGTCCGGTTCTCCATTGGGCGATGCCGCTAATCTGCCATCCACCAAGGAATTTGCCCTTCCATCCACCTGCATCGAAGTACTTCTTGCCTGGTCCAAATGGCAACTCATAAAGGCCATTCAGCTTGACCACGTGCTGAACGTCTTGATTGTTCCGCTTCTTTTCCCATGCGTCACCGCGCGTGTTGTCGAGATACGGAGCGAACTCGGCCTGCGCCTGTTCGGCGTTGGTGAACGCTTTGCTCCAGGTGTAGTTGATCTGATAGTACCAGCCACCAGTAAACCGCCTGCGGATTTCCGCTTGCAGTCCATGGTAGTTAGACCACCCACTGCTACCGATGTAGTCAGTAACGAAGGCGTTCTTATTGGCAGGCAGGAAGAACTCCGGACCAAGGGTCGCGGTGTTGGGTCCAACCCTAAAGTTGGCAAGACAACCTTGGATCGGGTTCTGAATAAAGTACGTGCAGCGGCTGTTGAGATAGTTCGATGCCAGCTCAGCAACCTCACCTTGTTTAATCAGAGTCAGGATAGTGCCGTTGGTGAGATTTCCACCCTGGCCGAGTTTCGGGAAGATTGTTAGCGGTACGCTGCCCGGAATTGCTGCGTTGAAAGCGGCGCTCGTGCATCTGTCGAGCGGTGTTCCGCCTCCTGACAATGTGGCTCCTTGCGCTGCACAGTTAGCCTGTGCGCGAAGGAAATCCTGCAAGAAACCATTCTGGAAAATAAGCACCTGGTTGGTGTCGAGTCCGCGTGTCAGCTGGACACCGTGGTTGCCAACATAACCAACAGAGAGGGCCGTGTCCTTCATAATTTCACGCTCAACGCCGAAGTTCCACTGCTCGGCATACGGCGTCTTTAGGTTGAACTCGGTCGTAAACAGAGTTGGCGCTTGGCTGATCGCCAGGTTCTCTTCGATCGTGCGCGGCACCTTGAACACAGGCGTCGCAATGGTGCCGATTCCGGTAGTGCTGACGGTTCCGAACTGGTCGACCGTCACGGTCGATGCCAAACCGGCGTTGCCCGCTACCGAGGAGTTGTTCAGCACAGTTGCGTTGTTGTCGATCGCATAGGAGATTGCAAAGCCGCCGCGAATGGAGGTCTTGCCGCTCTTGAATGGATCCCACGCAAAGCTGAAATTGGGCGCAAAGTTATTCAGGTCTTTCGCCAGGAATTCTCGACCAGTCCCCTTACCGGCAAAATCAAGAACCGCCTGCGGGTTGTTGAGCACGGCAAGTGACGTGTCTTGCGGCATCAGCCCCAAACCGTCTCTTTCCGTCAGCGGACCGATGTATTCCCAACGCAGGCCGAAATTGAGCGAGAGATTTTCTTTCACGCGCCAGGTATCTGCGCCATAGAGTGCAAACGTGTTGTAGTCGAGGTGGCGATTCGAACCGATTCCTCGTTTGAACCCGGAGGTTCGATCCGTAATGTTGAACGTTTGCGCACCGTTGTTGACAGCGCCCGTCAGCAAAGCGAGTAGATTGTTAGCGGTCGTAAACTGCGTGCTCGATAGACCGCCGGGGAAAGTCGCTGCGTTGTTGACAAGCGGAGTTGGGTTGGTCGTTGTGTTGAAGGCTATGTTGTACTGCGGAACGATTCCAGCATCGTTGAAGTTCAGGATGTTGACGAAGCGGGAAGCGGTGCCGAATCTGAACACGTGGTTGCCTTTAACATAGGTGATGTTGTCGATCAAATCCCAATTGCGTGGAGCACGACCCTGTTGCAGGAAGTTCTGAATAGGATTGGTGAGCGCGGTTCCTCCAAGTGCTGGAAATCCTAAACGGTAACCATCTGCGAACTTCTCATTATTAAAGAAGAGCGGCGTGCTCGACGAGAAGCCAAACCGTGCTTCGTTTGTGATGTTGCTGGTGACATTCGCGATATAAGCCACGGCCCATCGCGGTCTGTTTGATTCCTGGCCACCGCCCGGCAGACCTGGGAACTGTTCGCCGATGTTGTTCAGCTGAACGTCATTTGGCAGCTTCGAAAGGAAGTGTGAGTACACGCCTTCGATACGATGCTTAGGACTGATGTCGTAGTCGAGACGAAAACCGATATTCCTACCAGTGCTTCCGTTTGGTGTATTAAAACGAAAACCACCAGTGTTGCGGTTGTCACCAATCGAAGTGTTATTTGGAGTCGGCGTAAGAGCAAGCAACTGAGCGACCTTCGGATCGAGCGAGCGACCCGTGAGAGTCAGAAGGTTAACCGTGTTCAGCGCACCGTTGTCACTTCTGACATAAGTGAAGCTTCCTGTGCGTGCAGCTGCATTCAGAACGTGACGGTTCGGAACGAAGTCTTGTGTAGTGTCAGTGAACTCGTAATAGCCGTAGAAGAACAGTTTGTTCTTCTCGGTCAACCGTGGACCACCTTCACCGAAACGCGGCAGCGCAAATGGACCACCGACGTTAAAACCATACTGATGTTGCAGAAGTGCTGGCTTCGCAATCCTGGTCGCGTTATTGAAGAAAGAGTTGGCGTCAAATCTATCGTTGCGATAGTAGTCGTACGCCTCACCGTGGTAGTCCTTGCCGCCACGCGGTGTCGTGAGCTTCACTTGCGCGATACCGACACCTTCATCTGCTCCGGCGTTCTGAGTTGTCAGTGTGAATTCAGCAACGCTGGCAACGCTCGGTGTGTTCACACCGAACAAAGCGTCAGTTCGCACGAGGTTGTCGTTGATCTCGATACCATCCCAAGTGATGTTCGAGAACGAACCACGCAGACCGTTGATGACTGACTGTCTGACGTTGGTGTTTGTATTCACACCAGCGAGTCCGCCAGCCAGGTTGATCGGGTTGCGACCGTTAAGAGGAAGATCTTGAACTTGTTTCACGTCGATGGTGGTCGAGAGCTTTGCGTCCTCACTGCGAATGAGAGACTGTGCCTCGGAAGCTGTGACGGAAACAGTTTCAGCAATCGCGCCTGCTTCGAGCACCAGATTCAAATTGATCGGGATGTCGACGTGGGCTTCAATGTTGCTGACTTGTAGTTTTTTAAATCCGGCACCCTCTGCTGTAAGAGAGTAGGTGCCGACCCGAACATCAGCGATGACGAACGTTCCGTCTTCTTTTGTCGTAGCGGACTTTTCGTCTTTTGTCGCGGTGTCAATTAATGTGACTTTGACACCCGGCACAATCGCGTCATTGGTATCCTTGACGACACCGTTGACGCGCGTCGTAACGCTTTGTCCCGAGACGCTGAATGCCAGGCAGAAGATGCTCAGCATCACACTAAAGATGCTGACAGGAAGCTTAAACCTCATCATTATGGGCTCCTTCTGTGGTTGGTTAAGGCGTTTTCAGTCTTCACTCACAGCCACTGAGCCAAGACTGCTATACCGATTTTTTCAACTTTCCGAAAAGGTAGGGATTACTTAGAAAGCCGAAGGTACCGAGCGAAACGTCGGCAACGAGCGGAACTTCCGCAATATGCGTGCCGCTTTCAGCCCAGTACCGCGGCTGATTTTACGTGGGGTTTTGGGGAGTTTCTCCCCAAACGATCGACCAAATATCGGGAAATTTGGATCGGCGTACAATTTTGTCAATTCTGTTAACTAAGAGTCAGTACTCCAAACGGCCGTCGAACAGCATGTCTGACAGTCTATATTTAGTATTGACTTTCATTTTCTCGTTGAGCTGTGCGAAGAATCGTACGCTGTCGTTGTCAGTGAGAAACGGTTGACCATCAACAGATCGTTTGAACACAAACTTCGCACCCATACCGTCGCCTGCTGGTGGACGATATTCCATGAGGAACAACTTCTTTCCATCTTTTCTTTCAAGATAGACGTTTTGTTGCAGCGCTGCAGTATTGGCTGCAGAAAACGCTCGCGTCACACCACCGACCATTTTCTCATCGCCCACTTCTACCGAAACGGTGACAACGATGTATTCTGAAAAGTCGCGATCGACGAAGGCCTTCAGCTGAGTCGCTAACTCTTCATTGGGCTGCGCCTGCTCCAACAACATGCGGCGAGCAAAGGCGGCGCGAATTGGTTTCGCTGAAAGAAATCGTACGTAGTATTTGATCGAAGCGACTTTTTTAACCTGGCCAGACTCCGCATTGCTTGATGAAACATCGACACTTCGATCATCCCTCCGCGCAGCCATGGTGGACGTCACAGCAGCAGTTTGCGTCGGCTGCGACTGAGGTGATTCTGTTTGCGTTTGACTCCACGCAGAGTCGGTCAAAGTTTTGTCGACATCTTTCTTAGACCATTCTGTCCAGGGCTTCGTTTGTGCTGATCCGACGGCTGTAAGCACAAACAAAAGCGCACACGCAGTGGCAAGGTGTTTCATAAATGGGCTCCTCAAATAAGATTGCGTTACAGCGTGTGAGGTTTATTGCTACGACTGTCGGGGATTTTTTCAGATCAGGGATCCGAAATCAAGTAGGAAGAGGCATTGAGTGTTTTAAAGCAGTGGCCACCACTCTCAAGCGACGATATTAGTAGCACCTGTGGCGTTGAGTTGTGGCCCTCCGCTACCGCGGAGGTACTGAATAAGAACTACGGCTTAATATTCGAGCAGGCCGTTGTACATCATCTCGGTGACCTTAAACTTCATGTTCAGTTTTAGAGCGTCGCTGAACTCCGCATAGAACCGAACGTCTTTCGTATCCTGTGCGATGAAGGGATGGCCGTCGACGATCCGTTGAAATACGAATCGGGCACCAAATCCATCACGGCCCGGCGGAACATAGGTAGTCAGAAAAAGTCGCTTGCCATCGTTACGTTCGAGATATGTCTTGTTCTTCATGATGGCAGTCACCGCGCTATTAAAGGCTTGCATTGCCTTGCCGGTGTAGCGACCGTCAGTTGATTCAAACGTCACGGTAAGGATGATGGAATCTTTCGACTCGAGCTCAGCGAAGGAGCGCAAGCCTTTCTCGCTTTCAGCATCCAACTTCTGCTGTAGCTGATACAACCGAACGAGAGCCTGGCGAACTGGCCGGGCAGAAAAAAACCGAATGTGGTACGTCACTTTTATCTCTTGATTCAGCGCGCCTTCCTCGCCGCGCTGACCTGAAGTCGCGTTCGCTCGGGAAGTTGGTTGATAGAACATTTCGGTAACGTTCGTGTCAACCTGCGTCTGTCCCCACGGAGAATCGTTGAGAACTTTTTCAGCGTCTTTCTTGGACCACTCTGTCCATGGAACAGTTTTGTTTTGACCGATCGCAATCGCCGAAATCAACAAGAGGAACAGAAGCGGGAGAAGGGCTGCGATGTGAAGTCTCGCTGATTTAGTACTCATGCAAGATAGCCTTTCTGAAATACGAGGGTCGTTCGAGAAGAAACGCGGTCTGGGCGCATTAGAACACGATCACGAATCTAATTTAAAGCTCTGATGCAAGTGGGTACTGGTTCAGTTTGTGTTTCAAGTCTCTCCGCAACGTCTGCGTCCTCGGCGTCTCTGCGGTTATGTGAGTTGAGACAGAAACCGCAAGAGACGCAGAGCACGGAGAGGTTGCGCCGAGGCTTGAATCACAAAGTGAACCAGTATTTGCGAGTGGGGAAAAACAAAGGAGAGCGGCGAACCGCTCTCCTTCGTTTACTGCCTGTTACTAACGCGTTCTTTAGAAGTTCCAACGAACGACGAGTTGCACCAGGCGGCCGCCAGGATCGTTCGTTGTCGACGTATCCTGGTAAGCAGCACTGAGCACACCGTTCAGTGGAGCCCCGTTAAGGTCGTTAGCAGCACTACCGATCAGGAAGTTAGCAGCGTTAAAGGCGTTCAAGAACTCGGCACGCAACTCGATGTTGTTGGTTTCCGTGAACTTGATTCTCTTTACGATACTAAGATCTGGTCGCACGAATCGTGGGCCTTTAACCACCAGATTCGTGACACCGCAGGTTCCGGTGTACGCCTGAACGCAATTCCCGAAACCGGCCGGTGCGATATACCGACCAGTCGGTGCGCCGTTGGTGTATACCGGTTGGCCCGCTGTGTTGTAGCTAACGGCGAAAGCCCTGGACGTATTGGTGATAACGTCTTCAGGTAGGTAAAACACCGTACTGATGCCTTTGCGAACCTCGATCAGGTCCTGCAGTTCCTTACGGTTCATACCGACGAGTTGAACGTTACCGAAGTTGACCGGATTACCACTCTGCACGCGAATTGATCCATTGAAGCCCCAGCCGCCGAGGAATCCATTCACTAATCCGTGCGAATCGCCAAGGAATTTCTGACCGCGACCGAACGGAAGTTCGTAAATGAAATTCGTCTTGAAGCTGTGGGTGATGTCATATGGACCAACTCCCTTGTCGAGGGAGACATCGTGCAGCGAGAAGTAGTTCTTGAAGACCGACGAGCTACTGGC
>Ga0070690_100000749_pt1 | contig 16628 bp, 12 predicted proteins | sample KBSS33HmetaG_FD_64671 | JGI IMG/M metagenome (GOLD analysis project Ga0070690, IMG submission 64671) | Switchgrass rhizosphere microbial communities from Kellogg Biological Station, Michigan, USA - KBS S3-3H metaG | ecosystem: Host-associated > Plants > Roots > Rhizosphere ... | reverse complement strand
CCGAAGCACTTTTAGAAAAACAGGAAACTCTGCCTTCGCACGTTTGAGATAAAAATCCCGAAGTGTCATTTGTGATTCCTCCTGAATTCGCTGAAGAATTTTATGAATTACTTAACTACTTCGCCACATTCCAACAGCACCGTCAACACTCGAACGTGATCTAAAATAGTTTCAGCGGATTATTTTCGACAAGTTGGCGCATTTTAGGTTAGAAGATAGGAGATAACGTAACCGTGGCGATAAGAAAGGGTGAAATTCAAAGAGCCAACGGTTCGTCTAACGCTCACAAAGGGAGAAGAAGATGATCATCAAACGGTTTATTCCTTGGATTTTCACAGCGTTCATCGTCGCCGCTCTGATGTCGTATGCGGTGGCAAAAACCGGAAGTCATACTGTTGAACTGAAGAATGCGAAAGGCGAGTCAGTCGGTACTGCTACGATCACTGCCGTAAATAAAAAAGGCGGCGTCAAAATCAAACTCGATCTAAAGAACCTGCCGCCGGGCGAGCACGGAATTCACATTCATCAGATGGCGAAGTGCGAAGCCCCGGGCTTTACTACCGCCGGACCACATTTCAATCCCGACAGTAAAATGCATGGCACAAAAAATCCCCAAGGACCTCACGCCGGGGATATGCTCAACTTCATGGTTAAAGCAGACGGCACTGCACACGCCACGGTGACCGATGCTCGCGTGGTGATGGGGGATGGTCCCAACGGGCTTTTCTCGAACGGCGGCACAGCGCTCATCATCCACGAGAAGGCAGACGACTACAAAACAGATCCGTCAGGAAACTCCGGTGCCCGCATTGCGTGTGGCACCATTACGCAGTAACGACACGCGGCTATTCTGCGCCGTTGGATCTTAGGGCAAGAAAACGGCTGTGGTGCGGGACCTAACGCGCGCACGCTTTCCTGCGATGCTATCGTGTGGGTGATGACAGCTGCAGAGGTTTTAGGTGACCTGTTGAGCTTCAAGTGGGGCACTGCCGAGAAAGCTCTATTCTCTCTGAAAAAAAGAGAGGTGGCCTTACTGGAAGGAGAGTTGACTTCACCTGGGAACGAGATTCCCTACATCGTCAAAGCTCGAGAGACTTTCTCCTAAGCTCTTCATATCTTCTTAAGACTTCGAACAAACTTCTCGTATTCGTCGGTGTGTCTTTTCAGTACGTCTTCAATGCCAAAGGTGAGCATGGTGACGTTCTTGCCGGCTTTTAACACGTCGATGCTCCAGGTGATCTTTACTGTCTTCATCAGGCCGCTACCAGACTCGCTGAGGTGAGTCATGCCGTTGTGGGTATCCTCTTTTGCAGCGCCGTCTGACTTAAGGTCAGTGAGCTGCTGCTTCAGGCCATTTTTCATTCCTTCGATCACGCCTGCATAATCGTCCTCGGTAACAAAAGTGATATTGGCGGCGCCATCCTCCAGCGTCACGAACACATTACCGTTTGCCTGCGTTTCAGACTTCCAGCCTTTGGGTAATTCGAACTGCAGTCCAGCTCCACTAATCGTTTGGATGTCGGTCTGTTGGGACAACGAGGCGACGACAGCCGAATCACTAATAACTCGCGGTTTCGCGTTGTGCGCGTAAGAGGTGGCCAATGTGAGAGTGATTGCGATGGTAGCGGCGAAGATTTCGTTCGATCGCATGGTGGTCATTGATATGGTTTTCACACCTTCATCATATCAAGAATTCTCTTCCATCGAAGAGTTATATGCGGAGCAGACTCATCAAATTTTGCAGCCATCCTTGATGAGATGGTGGCGAAGTAGCGTGTTACATCCCCTGTCACTTGAGATCGGTGATAAGCACCACGTCATCGGTCACCCTCCCACGCGCGACGGCGAGCCACTTGCCGTCGGGTGAGTAATCGAAGTTGAAGACCTGATCGCCCTGGAAGTCGGTCAACGGCGAGGGCTCGGTGCCGTCTACGGGCTGGCTCCAGATGTTAGCGAGGCGGGTGTCGATGTAAAGGATGGCGCGACCATCGGTGGCCCAACTGAGCGCGAAGCCGTCGGTGTGTGGGCTAATGTTGAAGCGCCTGGTGGGTGGTCCTCCTTCAAACGGGAAGATCATCACTCCACGCGGCGGATTCACTTGTTCGTCCCAGTAGAAGCAGGTTATCTGCTTTCCGTCGGGTGAAACGACCGGAAGATTCGCCGTTGGATCAGTCAGACGGATGGGTTGGCCGTTATCAACGCCAACCTTCCACACTGTAGCGTTACCGTTATCCCGTGAGATGTAAACCACCCAACGCCCATCGGGTGAAAAGTGTGGGTGGGAATTACTCTTGCCGTCGGTCAATTGTTTTGGATTGCCGCCATCCACATCCATTCGCCAGACGTTGGTTCGGCCCGTTCGGTCCGACGCGTAAATAACGTATCGTCCGTCAGGCGAAACTTGCGGCCGAACGTTTCTGTCTCCGTCTTGCGTCAACTGTCTTTGATTGCTTCCGTCGGCGTTCATCACCCAGATGTCGGGCTTACCGCTCGCTTCTGACTGATAGAGTATTCGGCCGTCGGGAGTCCAGACGAGGCCGGAACTACCGTCCATTGTGCCGGAAGTGATTTGCCTGATGTGGGTTAGGTCTGTCTTGGGCGCCACCCAGATGTTGGAGACTCGGTTCGTTTGCACGGTGATGAGAGTGCTCGCGTCCGCTGTCAGGCTGACATCACGATAGCGGTCTAAATCATTGGTGATCCGGCGCGCTTCGCCGCTGGGATAGGACAGGTGCCAAACCTGCCCCGGCGTGGCCTCACGGCCCGCGCCCTGGGCTGTGGCAATCATCACCAGACCGTCGCCATCTGCCTGCCACGTGACCTGCGCGACATTCACCCACCGCTGCGAGGTCAGAGGTTTTTGCGAGCCGTCGTCGACCGACACTCCGATGACTTGATGGTAATAGCCGGCGGCGTCAGCGCTGCTGGCGGCACAAGCGACGGTCTTCCCGTCTGGCGACCATGCAATCCTTGTTGTTAAGTCAGAAGCGAAACGGTCGGGTGCTTTGCGTGTGGCGAGCGTCTTCACGTCAGTGCCGTCGGTGTTTGCCAACACGACTTCAGTCTCTTCCTTTTTCAGGTTGTCGCGCACGAAAGCTAGTCGCCGGCCGTCCGGCGAGAAGGTGACAGCACTGTCAACCTGCTCCAACAACTTTTTCGAGGCGCCGCCGAGCGCGGGTACCAGATAGAGGTTGTTAAAGGGTCCACCGCTCTTCTCATTTTTCACGTAGTAAACGTAATCGCTGTCGTTCGAGAAAGTCAGCCCCCAATAAACAACATCCATCGGCGGGACGATTTGCACGCTACTGCCCGTCGCCACTTGTCTGACCCAGAGACTTTGCTGCTTGTCGTCTTCCGTCGCGTACACGACGTATTTCCCATTGGGTGAGATCGCAGCGTCCTTGACTTTGCCGATGGCGGTGAGCCTCGTCATCTTTACGTTTTTAAAAGCTGCGGTCGACGCCGTCCTGCCGGCGAGTTTGTACAAGCCGAAGCCGACACCGGCCAACAGGGTAAGGAGGAATCCCACGATCAATGCCGCGCCGGTCTTGTGTCGCTTGATCTCGTTCACTGCGAACTCGAGACTGGATGTCGATCTTGCCGGTTCAAGCAAATCAGTCTTCGGGTGTACCGGATCTCCTGTTAACGACGCTGCCAGATGTGCACCCGTTCGTTCGATAGGCGAGTCGACTTCGATTCTTCGCCTGAGCTGACGCAGATCTGTCGCCATCTCTTCAGCCGACTGATACCGGTCGTCGGTCTTCCTTGCCAGTGCCTTGCTTAGGATTTGTTGCAGTTCGTGCGGTGTGTCGGGAATCTGATTGAGAGCTGAGGTTGTGTCTCCATGCAGTATCGAAACAATTGTGTCGCCCTGCGTTTCGGATTCGAAGGGGCGCCGGCGCGCCACCAGTTCATAGAGCAAGACACCCAGACTCCAAATATCGGTGCGCACATCGACTCCCACTCCTCGAATCTGCTCGGGAGACATATAGTTGACCGTTCCCATGATCACGCCTGAGTCGGTGCGAACGGTTCCCAGCGTAGAACCCTGCGAGGCAGGTCCTTGCAGTGCCGTCACTTTCTCCGTGAGCTTAGCGAGGCCGAAGTCGAGAACCTTTACGTAGCCATCACGCCGCAACATTACATTCTCAGGTTTGATATCGCGATGAACGATCCCGACAGCGTGAGCAGCCGCGAGCGCATCGGCGATTTGTATTGCTATCTCGATGGCCTCCGGCAGAGAGAGCGGCGACCGCTGAAGCCGGTCACGCAAGGTTTCTCCATCGACGTACTCGGTGGCGATGAAGTATGTCCCGGCGACCTGTCCGATTTCGTGAACGGTGAGAATGTTTGGATGATTAAGTGCGGAGGCAGCGCGGGCTTCCTGACGGAAACGTTGTAATTGCGTTTGGTCGTGAGTCAACTGTTTGAGTAGCAGTTTCAGAGCCACGCGACGGCCCAACTCAAGATCTTCTGCCAGGTATACTCGGCCCATTCCACCAATACCCAGAAGTGAACGAACTACATAACGTCCGACAGGCTTCCCAATAAACTCATCGGCATCATTATCTACGAGTAGCTCAGCTGCCATTGCGATTGCCGGCTTGGCGATGAAGGTCGGGGACTGGTCATGCGACGCGAGGAGCGATTCAACTTCCCGTCTCAGCTCCGTGTCGTCTGCGCATTGGTCATCCAAAAAGGTTGCACGCTCTGCCGGTGCGAACGCCAACGCGTCATGAAATAGCTTGCCAACTTGTTTGTAGCGTTCAGGTGTCATGTTTGAGAGTCGTGAATAGTGAATGGTGAATCGTAAAGCGTAAAACCGATGCTAACGGCATCCGTAATCGCTCCGACGATTCACGATTGACTATTCACTATTCACAACCAGTTCGCGATGAAGCCATGCGCGAGCAAGGGTCCAGTCGCGCCGCACGGTTCCTTCTGAAACCTTCAGCACCTCCGCGACTTCATCGTTTGTCAGTCCGCCAAAGAAGCGAAGCTCCACGACCTTCGCTTGCCGCGGATCAAGATCGGCGAGCGCCGTGAGCGCCTCATCGAGCGCGATCAGGTCGGCGCTTTTCTCGTTTGAGATCGGAGCTGACTCATCGAGGGCGATCACTGCGGCGCCGGCCCCACGTTTCTGATAGCCACGCGAGCGCGCGAAGTCGACCAGGATTCTGCGCATCAACTGCGCCGAGACCGCGAAGAAATGGGCGCGGTTCTGCCAGCGAACATTCTTCCAATCAATCAGTCGCACGTAAGCCTCGTTTACCAGGGCTGTGGTTTGCAAGGTGTGACCGGCGCGCTCGGCGCGCATGTAGTGGTGGGCAAGCCGATGCAACTCGCCATGCACGAGCGGAGTAAGTTCGGCAAGCGCGGACTCGTCACCGTCGCCCCAGGCGACCAGCAACTGCGTGATCTCTTTCGGTGGGTCCGTCCGCATAGCAAAACCTGAGCGGGGGTGTGGCTGAAATTATCACAACTATCCCGCTGCGCTCTAGATGGACGACCGGGAGCAAAAAAACTTTTCCGCAGCTGTTCGCGCTTTCGCGCGTCGTTCACGCCTTAACCGGTGGAGGCGAATGGGGGGAATCTCACGCTTAAAGACACCAAAGGAGAAAAAGATCATGAACGCAGTCACTATTTCGATATTGTCGCTGTTACTGGCCTTGACAGCATCAGGCAGCGGCGACGTTGCGTCGAAGAAGACCACAGATTCGGAACAGGTTGAGACCAGCAAAAACAACACAAGCGGAAGTCTCTGGGGCTCGCTACTCGGCACCAGCGGCCATAACTTGAACCACAACGAAACGCTCGTCCGTGACACGCAAGTCAGGCCTCCCATCGGAGGTGGTTGTTCGCCAATAGTATGCGGCAGCAACCACAACGAGACGCTTGTGCGCGACGCGACGGCAAGTCCAGCAGATAAATGGCTGCCGTGGGTGAACAATGAACGATTGTTCGCTGAGGTTCCACTCTTCTTCACACTCATGACTTATCGCAGCGGTTTCGGTTGCTCACCAACGGTATGCGGCACGAACCACAACGAGACGCTCGTCTGTGACTTGGTCCAATGAAGACCGGTCCGGCCGGAGGAGAGACGGAACATGAACACGCGTACGACATCGCCGACGCAACTCATAACCACCGCGGTCGCTGCTTCGCTTCTCATCCTTACGGCGGCCGTCGGCGCGTTGCGCGTTTGCGAGCTGCGGACAGTCGCTGCTCCCGCACGTGCACCTCAGACAGTAAACGTCGCGGGTGATGAATCGGCAGAACGACATCTTCAGTCGCTGCTAATGCGAGGTAGCCAACTGCGCGATGCGGGCCGCTATCAACAGGCCCGACCACTCCTAGACGAAGCGCTCGCACTCGCCGAAAACTCTTTCGGATCAGACTCGAGGGAGACTGCCGTTGCCCTGAATCAACTCGGTATGCTCGGCAAGTACGACGGCCACTTCGATGAAGCGGAAGCCGCCTACGAACGCGCGCTCCGGATTACGGAAAACACTGTAGGTCTCGACAACGAGTTGGCCGCCTCGCTCTTCCACAACCTTGGCGGCCTCGAGCACACGCGCGGACGCTTCGCCGCGGGTGAGCCATACGCTCGGCGTTCGGTCGAGATCAGAGAACGGCTGCTCGGCCCCGATCATCCCGATACTGCCGCGGACGTGGCTGCGCTCGCCGCGCTGCTCGATCGCCAGCAGAAATACGCCGAAGCAGAAGATCTTTATCGTCGCGCCTTATCGGTCTTCGAGCGGGCTTACGGACCAGAGCACTACGACATCGCCGTAAATCTTAACAACCTCGCCGCTGTCTACCAGGCGACCGGGCGTGGCGAGCAAGCGGAACAACTCTATCTGCGGGCGCTGCGGATGAAAGAAAAGCTGCTTGGTCCGGATCACCCCGACGTCGCAATGACGATGAACAATCTTGCCGTCTTTTACAAATCTCAAGGCAGGTTTGCAGAAGCAGCCAAACTCTACATTCGCGCGCTTGCCACTTTTGAGCGAACGCTTGAGCCTGGACATCCCAAACTTGTGACCTGCCGCGAGAACTATGAAAAGTTACTCCGCGAGATGAATGAGGTAGTGGCGAAAAACTAATTCCGCGACTCGTTTCGATTTTCCTGCACAGTTGGTAGGACCGTCGCGGCTGTCCGAGCCTACAGGTTGAGCAACGTCGAGCCCAGACTCCCCGATACACCTATGACTTTTAACGGGCAGGTACCAGCCTCTGCACAATCAAGTTCGCTTGTAAGTTATTGATTATAAGAATTGAGCCGAGCAGGACTCGAACCTGCGACCCACTGGTTAAAAGCCAGTTGCTCTACCGACTGAGCTATCGGCCCACATGATTTTGAGGTCGGGAGGCATTGTAGCGAATGCTGAGCTAACTGCAAAATGCGGCCCGATTCACGCGAAGTACCAGCGCGGAAGAGAGAACTAGCCACAGATTTACACAGATGAACGCAGACTAAGAGGTAAGAGGTAAGAGGTAAGAGGTAAGAGCTAAGAGGTAAGAGGTAAGAGGTAAGAGGTAAGAGCGCTTTGCTCTTAGCCCTTTGCTCTTAGCCCTTCGCTCTTCGCCCTTTGCCTAATCGCGCAGCCAACCGCCCAGCGCTGAATCGTGAACGACAATCGTTTGGGTTCGCTCAGGTCCAGTTGAAACTAATCCAATCTCGACACCGATTTGTTCCGATAAGAAGTTGACGTAGGTGCGCGCTTCGGTGGGCAGTTCAGACATCTGCGTCATCCCCAAAGTAGCTTTACGCCAGCCGGGAAGAGTTGCATAGATCGGTTCGGCTTTTCGCAGATCCTGAGAAACTGCCGGTAACGATTCGCAAACTTTCCCGTTCAGCTTGTATCCAGTGCACACCTTTATTTCGTCAAGCGTGTCGAGTACGTCAAGTTTTGTGAGTGCGACTGAAGTGAAGCCATTGATCTCGGCCGCGTAACGGGTGGCAAAAGCGTCGAACCAACCGCAACGTCGCGGACGTCCCGTCGAGGCCCCGTACTCGCGTCCGCGTTCGCGGATCATCTGACCTAGCTCTGCTTCACCTTCCAACATCTCAGTTGGGAACGGTCCCTCACCGACGCGCGTTGTGTACGTGCGAACAATACCTAGCACGCCCGTCAGTCGATTCGGAGCGAGGCCCGTGCCGATAATCGCGCCGCCGGCGATCGTGTTTGATGAAGTAACGAAAGGATAAGTGCCGTGATCGACATCAAGCAGCGTTGCTTGCGCGCCTTCCAGTAAGATCGAGCGACCCTCACTTGCGGCTACGTTAAGGAAATGTGTGGTGTCGGCGATGAATGGCGCAAGCCTCTCGGTAAGCACTGACATCTCCTGAAAGATCGCATCAGCACTCAGACGCTCGCCGCCGTAAGCTTCAATGATTCGATTCGCATCTTCCAGATTGCGATCAATGCGTGAACGGAGAACATCAGGCACAAGTGCGTCAGCGGTCCTGATTCCACGTCGGCCTGCTTTGTCTTCATAAGCGGCACCGATGCCGCGCAGGGTTGTACCAATCTTTTCATTTCCAAGCCGTTCCTCACTCGTGTGATCCAGCGCGCGATGGTAGGGAAGAATGAGATGCGCACGTGAACTGATCTTCACACGCTCTGGGGAAACTTCGATGCCTTGCTCGGTCAGTCGATCGGCTTCGACGAAGAAGGCTTTCGGATCGATGACCATGCCGTTGCCGAGCACGCACGTCTTTCCGCGATGAACAATGCCCGAAGGAAGCAGGTGAAGGACGAACGACTGATCACCGACCTGTACGGAATGGCCGGCGTTGTGGCCCCCTTGATAGCGCACAACGATCTCAAATTTTTCGGCGAGCAGATCGACGATCTTGCCTTTGCCTTCATCGCCCCACTGGGCGCCTATAACTGCGATTACTTTTGTCATGTTTTCGGAGACTCTCGGATCTCGTGATAATTGCTTGTTGGCCTTTGGCCTTCGGTCTTAGGTCTTCGGCGGACGTTATGTTGAATGCAGTCTAGCCAAAGGCCAAAGGCCAAAGGCCGAATCAACTCTCTAACGTGCGCTCATACAACTCAATATATCTCTTCGCCGCCGCCGACCATGAATTATCGACCTGCATTCCGTTCACCTGGATCTTCTTCCATGCTTCGGGCCGACGGTAAAAGTAAAGGGCGTGACGGATTTTTTCAAGCAACACGCCCGCTTCGTATGGTCCAAACTTAAAGCCTGTTCCGGTCCCATCGTTAGGGTTGTATTCCTGCACGGTATCCTGTAGACCACCTGTCGCACGCACAACCGGAATCGTGCCGTAACGCATGCTGTACATCTGATTCAACCCACACGGTTCATAACGCGAGGGCATTAGAAAGATATCTGCGCCGGCTTCAATCTGGTGGGCCAATGGTTCACCTGCGTAGCCTTTATAAATACCGACTTGTCGTGGCGCCCGGTCGTGCCACCGCTGCAAGAACTCTTCATATTCACGCGCGCCAGCGCCGAGAGCAATAAAGAACGCTCCGGTTTCCAGGATCGCAGCAGGCAGCTTTGTAAGCAGGTCGTAGCCTTTTTGACTCACCAGGCGCGAGATGATTGCCAGGATTGGGCGATCAGCGTCTTGAGGCATATCGAACCGACGCAGGAGATCGAGCTTGCATTCACGCTTACCGGAAAGATCTACGCTGGAATAATTCACCGCGATATGCGGATCAGTTTCCGGATTCCAAACCTCGTAGTCCACTCCATTCGTGATGCCCACAAGCCGCGATGATCGTGCTCGCAAAAGCCAGTCGAGACCGTGTCCCTGATCAGGCGTTTGGATCTCGCGCGCATAAGTCGGACTTACGGTCGACAGCCAGTCAGCGGCAATGATGCCTGCCTTCAAAGCCGACGCAGCACGTCCCAACACGAAGTCATCCCGATCCGGAGGATCTCCAAAGCCGAGCCACCACAGATCGCCGGCATCAAACAGTCCCTGATACCCAACATTGTGTAGCGAAAAAACGCTCCTCGTATTACGGAAAAATTCTTCGTAGCGTTTGCGCGCGCGCAACTCCGTCACCGCAAATCCACAGGGCCAATCGTTCCCATGAACGATATCAGGCTGCCAATCGAGATGTTTCAGCAAGGCGAGCGCGGCGCGGGAGAAAAAAGCAAAGCGGACATGATCGTCCTTATGACCGTAAATCCCTTCACGCGCGAAAAACTCCGGAGCTTCAATCAGGTATGCGGGAGCGCCCGCTGCATCGCTCTCCCACGCTCGCGTTAAATGGATCTGACCACGCCATTCAACCCGAATATCTTCTATTGCCTTTCCATTTACGAGTTTGCGATCGATCTGATCGTAAAGCGGAAGAAGCAGACGCGCATCGGCGCCGTGTTCGCCAAGCGCTTTCGGCAACGCGCCGGACACGTCCGCAAGCCCGCCAGTTTTAGCGAATGGAAAGGCCTCGGATGTGAGTAGCGCTATTCGCATTTAATTAAGGATGAAGGATGAAGGATGAGGGATGAAGAGTCAAAACAAAAGCGAAAGGATGAACTTGATCGATTCATCCTTTCGCCTTGAGCTTATTTCGATGAAGGACGAGCTTTCATCCTTCATCCCTCATCCTTGCTTTGCTAACTTTGCATTGACGCCAGGAATTCGGCATTCGACTTCGTCTTTTCGAGTCGCTCAAGCACAACTTCCATTTGCTCTACTGGTGACAATGGATTCAATACGCGTCGCATCACCCAGATACGATTCAAGTCTTCCTTGCTGATCAGCAACTCTTCTTTGCGTGTTCCGGAACGCTGCAAGTCGATCGCCGGGAACAGCCGCTTGTCACTGAGACGGCGGTCGAGGTGGATTTCTGAGTTACCCGTGCCTTTGAACTCTTCGAAGATCACGTCGTCCATGCGCGAGCCAGTGTCGATCAGTGCGGTTGCGATGATTGTCAGAGAACCGCCTTCTTCAATGTTTCTAGCCGCGCCAAAAAAGCGCTTCGGCCGTTGCAACGCATTCGAATCGATACCGCCGGAGAGAATCTTGCCGCTCGGCGGAACGACCGCGTTATGTGCTCGAGCAAGACGAGTGATCGAGTCAAGGAGGATGACGACGTCGCGCTTGTGTTCGACAAGCCGCTTCGCCTTTTCAATCACCATGTCTGCAACCTGCACGTGTCGTGTCGGTGGCTCATCGAACGTCGATGAAATCACCTCGCCGTTTACAGATCGCTGCATGTCAGTAACTTCTTCAGGTCGCTCGTCGATCAATAGAACGATCAGCGTCACTTCAGGATGATTCTGCGTTACAGAGTTGGCGATGGTTTGCAGGAGCATCGTCTTACCGGTGCGCGGCGGTGCGACGATCAATCCACGTTGACCCTTGCCTAACGGAGTTACCAGATCGATAACACGCGCCGACAAGTTCTCGGTTGTCGCCTCCATTCTCAACTGTTCTTCCGGATAGAGCGGCGTGAGATTGTCGAAGAAGACTTTCTCGCGAGCCTGATCGGGAGATTCAAAGTTAATCGCCTCAACCTTAATCAGCGCGAAATAACGTTCACCTTCTTTGGGTGGACGAATCTGACCGCTGACAGTGTCTCCCGTGCGCAAGTCAAACTTACGAATCTGCGAAGGTGACACATAGATGTCGTCGGGACCCGGGAGGTAGTTGTATTCAGGCGCGCGCAGAAAACCGAAACCGTCAGGAAGCGTTTCCAAAACGCCCTCCGAAAAAATGAGGCCGCTCTTTTCAGTTTGTGCCGCCAGAACTTTGAAGATGAGCTCCTGCTTACGCATGCCGGTGGCGCCAGGAACATCCATGCCCTTGGCGATCTGCGTTAGCTTGGAGATCGACATCTCCTTTAGGTCAGCCAGGTTGTGGAAGCCTTCGTTTTTCTCTCTTCCATCGCGGCCTTCGCGCTCGGGAGCTTCAGCGGTAGCTACAGTGCCACCATCTTCGCCGTTGCCGTCTGAGTTCGCGCTTGATGCGCGTGAACGTGTTCGTTGTGACATGATCTTGTTCTCTAGATTTCGAGTCGCTAAATCGGGAAATGCGACTATGTTGCTTAACGGGTTCTCAAATGTAACTGGACAATTGGAAGTGAATGACTGTGCGGTAGAGCGATGTGCGTGGAGCGCGAGATGTTCCCACTCATTCGCGAGGTAAAAAAATTCTCCTCCACAGGTTCTATCAAGGCCATCTCAACTTTTAAGTGGATTAAAATTCCGCATTGTTAGGATGCCACTCCTCAAGCGGGCGTGGCCCAAAAAAGCAAATTGAAAAAGGGGGCTTTTGAGTTGTTCCGGATTTAGGCTAAGGATACTAAGTAATCCTGCAAATGCAAACCTGAAATCCGTTCGAATGTCACGCAATTGCGCTATTTATTGCACGCCAAAGTTCGTCGCGACCCCGTCCGGTTTTCGCTGAATAAGCCACGACCTGATCGTCTTCGAGCACGCGTGTAATGTGCTCCAGGCTTTTTTGCAATTCGTTGTTCGACAGCTTATCGGATTTTGTGGCTACTACTAAGTGTGGCTTAGCGCTTAGCTTAAGCCACTCGTGAAGCTGCAAATCCTGTTTTGTGGGTTCGTGGCGCGAATCTACGAGGTGAATTGATAGCATAAGCTGCCGCCGCTTTGCAAGAAAGCTGGTTACCATCTCACCCCAACTGGATTTTATATCCCTAGGTACGCGAGCGTACCCGAATCCGGGAAGATCGACGAAGCGAAACGCGTCGTTGATTGTAAAGAAATTCAAAGATTGGGTGCGGCCCGGTGTCGACGATGTCCGGGCCAGCTTTCTGACACCGAGAAGGGAATTGATCACACTCGACTTGCCGACGTTTGACCTTCCGAGAAAGGCAATCTCGGGTCGCAAGTCGCGCGGCCAATCCGATTCCTTAAAAGCGCTCTTCAAAAAGTCGGCGCTTGTGATCTTCATCCGAAATCAATTTACGCGTCACCGGCTGCCGCTTTTGCCGCCGCACGCATCTGCGCCATTTCGATGAGCTTTTGAATTCGTTCGCGAACATATTTCAAACGCTCTTCGATGTCGGGCATTTCCTTAACCAGTTTTTCCAGTTGCACTAGAAACTGTCGATTGCCTTGTGCTCGGATGTCGGCGACAAAAGGTTCTAATCGGGCGTAAATGAACACATGTTCGCCGTTGGCATCGTTGAACATTTGCGCATCGATTGCGCCGTTGTTGACGAGCGCCGCGGCCATATCCCAGTAAGAAGTGACCATACGGTAGTAACCACTCTTATCACTCGTAAGTACCTCGGTGATGTCGCCAATTGATTTGGGATTAAACGTCGCGAACCAACTGCGGGCTTCGCGCATAACCGGCTCGCGACGGAGTTCGTAGAGTTTAAGAATCAAATCAGCTTCAGCTTGTTTGCTCATGGGGTCTCCTGCTATGAAGAAGCGCGAGCACGCAGTCGCAGGCATTCGCCTGCACCTGCCTACTGCTACTGCTCCGTATTATGTGGGATTGCTAGTAACTTAACTTGTCGGAATTCCCTGCGACGGCTGCTCAGTGTTCCACAGAGGCGGTCGCTCGTCCGGCGCTTCCTCAGTTGGGCAGGCGTCTTCGAGTGCGAGCGCTAAGACATCGTCGATCGATTCGACGACGTTGATACAGAGCGCATCTCGCACTTCATCGGGCAATTCAGGAAGATCCTTTTCATTTTCCTTAGGCAGGATAATTGTTTCGATGCCAAAACGGTGCGCAGCCAGCAGCTTCTCTTTAACGCCGCCGATTGGTAACACTTTGCCTCGGAGGGTTATCTCACCGGTCATCGCGACATTCCTGCGAACGGGAACTCGCGACAGCGCTGAAGCCATCGCCGTAGCCATCGTGATACCAGCCGACGGTCCATCCTTTGGAATTGCACCTTCAGGGATATGAATGTGCAAGTCGCGTTTACGAATGAAGTCGAGGCTCATCCCGAGGCGTTCCGCGCGCGCTTTGATACACGTCAATGCGGCCTGTGCAGATTCCTGCATGACTTCGCCAAGCTTACCCGTCAGTGTGACACCGCCGCGTCCCTTCACAAGCGTAGCTTCAATCTGCAGTACCTCGCCACCAATCTCGGTCCATGCGAGTCCCGTTGCTAAACCGACTTCGCTTTTAGCCGCGATACCTTGTTGACGGAATTTGATTGGGCCCAGCATTTCTTGCACGCGTTGCCCATCTACCACGTCCACTGATGTCTCGCTGGGCTGTTCCGACACGAACTTGCGTGCGAGTTTGCGGCAACATGATCCGATCTCTCTTCCGAGATTTCTTACGCCGGCCTCGCGTGTGTAGTGCCGGATAATCTCAAGGATGCCTTCGTCAGCGAAATCGATCTGTTCAGTCTTGAGTCCGTTACCCTCGGCCTGCTTCGGAACCAGGTGGCGTTTGGCGATTTCCAGTTTCTCGCGCTCGGTATAGCCGGACAGTCTCAGGATCTCCAGACGATCTTGCAGCGCCGGCGGAATTGTATGGAGAACGTTTGCAGTTGCGATGAAGAAAACCTTCGAGAGGTCGTATTCGACATCGAGGTAATGATCCTGAAAAGTGTGATTCTGTTCGGGATCAAGAACTTCCAGCAGTGCAGCGCTCGGGTCGCCACGGAAATCAGCGCCGAGTTTATCTACCTCGTCCAGCAGGACCACCGGATTAACAGTTCCCGCCTTCTTCATCATTTGAATGATCTGACCGGGCAGAGCACCGATGTAGGTACGACGGTGTCCACGGATTTCAGCTTCATCACGAACGCCGCCCAACGAGAGACGCACGAACTTCCTACCGGTTGCTCGCGCAATCGATTTGCCAAGACTAGTCTTGCCGACTCCCGGAGGTCCGACGAAGCATAAGATCGAACCTTTCGGATTCTTAACCAGCTGCCTCACCGCGAGGTACTCGAGAATTCTCTCCTTAATTTTCTCGAGGCCGTAGTGGTCTTCGTTAAGGACCTCTTCAGCTTTCGTAAGATCCTTAATCTCTTTCGACTTCTGCTTCCACGGTACACTGAGTAACCAATCGATATATGTTCGAGAGACAGTTCCTTCAGCAGACATCGGAGGCATGGCTTCGAGACGATGCAATTCCTGCATTGCCTTTTCCTTCGCTTCGTCAGTCATGCCGGCCTCTTCGATCTTCTTCTTCAGATCTTCGAGTTCCGCTTTCTCGTCTTTGCGGCCGAGTTCTTTATGGATCGCTTTGATCTGTTCGTTCAGGTAGTACTCTTTTTGCGCTTTTTCCATCTGGCGCTTCACCCGAGTTTGGATCGTGCGATCGAGCTGCCGTTTTTCGATCTCTGTTTCCAGAAGCTCGATCAGACGTTGCAGGCGAGCCTGGGTCGAAAAGATCTCGAGTAGTCCTTGTTTGTCTTCGACAGCAACTCTTAACTGTGATGCGAGCGCGTCAGCAAGATGCGAAGGCTCCTGGTTACGCAGCGCGGTTTGCAGGGCATCTGTTTGGGTGTCAGGCGCGAGACGCAAATGTTGTTCGACGAGTTGTCCAACCTTTTGAATCAACGCATCGAGACGCGTGCCTTCTTCATTAACAACCGGCGCGCGTCGCACGAGAGCCATGAAAGCTCCATCAGTGTTTTCGACGCGGACAGTTGTTGCTCGCTCACGTCCTTCAACGACAACTTTGATCTGACCGTTTTCCTGCTTTTGCGACTGCAGGATTCTGCCAAGTGTTCCGACGCCATAAATCTGTTCAGGAGTCGGTTCATCAACTGTTGCGTCGTGCTGTGTCGCCAAAAAGATCGTGCGGTCGGTTGCGAGCGCCTGCTCCAGCGCGCGTACGGAACCAGAGCGGCCGATTTTGAAAGCGACTTTAGTGAAAGGGAAAATAACGACATCGCGTATCGGCACCATCGGGTACCAGGCAACGTCGTTGGGGGTTCGGTCGGAGTATTCTTCCATGGTATGAATTACTGCTGTTTTTCTGGGCTCTCTGAAACAAAGGCGAGCCGCCAAATGCCGTCTCGCCTTATCTCAAAAGATGACCAATTGTAAATCATTTCCCGCAGGGGCGCTACTTTCGCTCTGAAACGCCTCCGAGGGGCTTTTTAGGCGGCCGCGCCGTCGATTCCAGTGAGTCCTTCGCCTGGAACTGCCCGACGACGTTCAACCATTTCGCTGGTAATCACGAATTCCTTAATACGTTTTTGGGAGGGCAGAGTGTACATCGAGTCGAGCAGGAGTTCTTCGAGAATCATCATCAGGCCACGGGCTCCCACCTTTCGCTCAACCGCCTGACGCGCAACGGCTTTGAGTGCGTCTTCCGTGAACTTTAGTTTGACATTATCGAAGTCGAATTTCTTTTGATACTGCTTAACGAGAGCGTTTTTCGGTTCAGTGAGAATCTTGATCAACGCGCCCTCATCGAGTTCATGCAACACGCCGCACACTGGTAGACGACCGACGAACTCGGGAATCAAACCGAAGCGAATAAGATCCTCCGGCTGCACTTGAGCGAGTGCTTCCGCGTGCCGGTGAGCGCCGGTTTTCACTTCCGCATGAAAACCGAGAGACTTGTTACGCAGCCGACGCTCGATCACTTTCTCGAGTCCGACGAATGCACCACCGCAAACGAAGAGGATGTTCGTTGTATCAACCGGGAAGAATTCCTGATGCGGATGTTTGCGTCC
>Ga0070690_100000747_pt1 | contig 16629 bp, 14 predicted proteins | sample KBSS33HmetaG_FD_64671 | JGI IMG/M metagenome (GOLD analysis project Ga0070690, IMG submission 64671) | Switchgrass rhizosphere microbial communities from Kellogg Biological Station, Michigan, USA - KBS S3-3H metaG | ecosystem: Host-associated > Plants > Roots > Rhizosphere ... | reverse complement strand
CAGCAGGAGCTAAAGACTGCGCTTATCGGCCGGCAGCTTTTCCCGGTCGAAGTCACTTTTAATAACGCCGAGCCGGAAACGACCTTGAGTGTCCAGGCCGGGGAGGCGGGCGACAGCGTCACTGTCACCCAAACCATCAATTATTCGATGCTTGGGGTCAAACAGGACGATCTGGAAAAGATTGTCGACGCCGACGTAGGCAAAAAGATCGACATCAAGAAACAGAGCATTCTCAGCCATGGCCTGGACGCGGCATTCTTTGGCCTGCAGGGCGTGAACGCGGACGGCGCGAGTGTGTCGATGCAGACCACTGCGGTCGCTGGTGCGGAGCTGAACGCCGAAGCCATCAAAAGGCAGGTGGCTGGCAAGAAGTCCGGCGGCGCCAAGGAGATCATCGGCGCTAACCCCGGCGTGACCGACGTAACCGTGCAGCTCAGCCCTTTCTGGGTCGGTGCCATTCCCACCAAAACTGCCAAAATCACCGTTGTAATTCAAGAGCCGAAAGTTACCGCCAATGATAACGCTCAGTCCCCATAGCACCCTCCTGGCACTCGATGTCGGTCAGCGGCGCATCGGCGTTGCCATCGCCAGCGCGCAGGCACGCCTGGCCAGCCCGCTTACAACCCTCAGTCATGGCGAGTCGGTAGCGGAGGAGATTCAGCATCTTGTGTCTCAGCATGCCACCGAAGTGCTGGTGGTGGGCCTGCCGCGTGGGCTGGATGGTCAGCGCACGGCTCAAACAATCGCGACCGAGGAGTTCAAGGCTCGGCTGGAGCGGCTGATCCCGGTGCCGGTGTATTGGCAGGACGAGGCCGTCACCTCACGCCAGGCCGAGGCCGAACTCCGCGCCCGCGGCAAGCCGTACCAAAAAGAAGACATCGACGCGCTCAGCGCTACCTACATTTTGGAGGATTTTATGCGTGACCATCCGGAGGTCTTTTTGTGAAATACTCCACGCGCGACGGCATCGCTGTTAAACGTCGTTGGCCGGCGCGCCTGACCATGGTGGCGATTACGCTGGCCGTGGCCGTGGCAGGCGGTTTGGCCGTGGCACGCTACGCCTATGTGGGCGGGCTCAGGCCGGTTGTGGCCGGCAGCGATCAGCCGATATCTGTAATCATCCAATATGGTTCGACGCTGGATCAGATTATCGCGCAGCTCAAGGAAGCCGGGCTGATCCGCAGCCAGTGGGCGTTCCGCCTGTACGTCGGCAGCAAAAACGTACGCAACGACCTGCAGGCCGGCACGTATTCCTTCAGCCCCAGCCAGAGCGCGGCCGAAATCGTCGTGCAGCTGACGCACGGCAAGGTTAAGACCGATCTGGTAACTATCGTGCCCGGCCAGCGGTTAGACCAAATCCGCGGCACGCTCATCAACTATGGGTTTAAAGACGCCGATGTCGATGCCGCTCTCGATCCCGCGCTGTACGGCGCTCATGTAGCGCTTGCCGACAGGCCGGCCGGCGCCAGCTTGGAGGGATATGTTTACCCCGATTCATATCAGAAAGACAGCGGCAGCACGCCGCAGAGTATTATCGATTTGGCGCTCACGGAAATGGACAAGCGGCTGACGCCCGATCTAAGGAGCGCCTTCGCGGCGCAAGGGCTGGGCACCTATCAGGCGGTGGTACTAGCCTCGATAATCGAAAAAGAGGTTTCCCGCCAGGAAGACCGGACGCAGGTGGCGCAGGTCTTTCTAAAGCGGCTTAACATTGGAATGCTGCTGGGGTCGGACGTTACGGCCTTTTACGGCGCACGGTTGGCCGGGCAGGAGCCGTCGGTCAGTTATGATTCGCCGTACAATACGCGTTTGCACCTTGGGCTGCCGCCCGGCCCGATCAGCAACATCACAGCCAGCTCGCTCCAAGCGGTGGCGCATCCGGCTAACACCGACTGGCTGTACTTTGTCGCTGGCGACGACGGCACCACTCACTTTGCCCGCACGCTGGCCGAGCACAACTCGAACGTCGCCACCTACTGCCACAAACTCTGTAGCCAGTAAATTTTCGAGTACACCCTCGCCGCGCGTGAACGTCCTCTTGGATAGGCGCGATCCGAATGGGCTCTTATTGTGTTATACTTATGATTGTAGCGAGAGAGCTACCCCTGTTGTGAGTAGCTGAGTCGTTATTATTATCTGGAGATATTGTATTAGTAATCATGGTTCGCACACTGTAGCGGCACGTATGGCGATCATGCGGCCAGCTCTGCTTAGGCGGCGTTTGCGCGCTGGCGTGCGGCAGTTTATGTCCAGTCGCCGGCTGGTTCGTTACGGTTTGGTGAGCCTAAATGTCGTGCTGCTGATCGGTATTGCCTGGTTTACGCTGGGTCCGACACATAGCGGTCGGCCGCTGGGGAGGCAGGGCGTGGTAGCTTCTGCTAACAGTAATGCGGCGACCGAGCCGCTCGATCAATTATCTTCTGCCGACATTGCCGAGCAGGTGGCCCTGGCCGCGGGCTTAGCGGAGTCGGTTGCGGTCATCAACCAGGCCGACACAGCTAACACCGATCTGGCCATCGCGCCCGCCGATATAACTGTGGCGGCCAAGCCGCAGCTGGTGGCAACACCCTTCAAGAGTCGTCAGGACATCAAGGATTATGTCGTCCAGAGTGGTGATACCGTCGCCAGCGTGGCCGCCAAGTTCGGGGTGACTTCGGACAGCATTATGTGGTCCAATGGTCTGCGCGGCAATACGCTGGCGGCCGGCGTCAGCCTGGCAATTCCGCCGATCAACGGTATCGTGTACACTGTGGCCAACGGCGACACCGCGGAGAGCCTGTCCCGCAAGTTCCGCGCCAATCAAGATCTCATCATCGCCTTTAATGATCTTGAGCTGACCAGCCTGAAGACCGGCACGCGCATTCTGATCCCCGATGGCCTGCAGCCGGTGACAGCCGCCAGCAGCCCAGTCGTGCGGCTGGTGTGGGGGCCTGGGAACGGCTACATCTATGGTTTTTGTACCTGGCACGCGGCCAACCGCCGGATCGCCGCAGGCAATCCGTTGCCAACCAATTTGGGCAATGCCTCTTCGTGGTATCGCAATGCCATCTCGAACGGCATGCCGGTCGGCGAACAGCCCAAGGCCGGAGCGGTACTGTGGCATGTCGATACGCACATTGCCGGCGGCCTGGGCCACGTGGGATATGTCGAGCGCGTAAACGACGACGGCACCATTCTGGTCTCGGACATGAACTACCCTTACTATGGCAGGATCACCTACCGGACAATCACACCCGGCGAATTCGGAAGCTATCGGTTCATCTATTAAATATGTTACGGATAGTCCTCTGTCGTATCGGCGGAGAGAATTGACGATGCATTCATAACATGTTATTCTTAGGCAAATGAGATACGATATCCATTACGCCCCTCGCCCAAATGGTCGAGTGGGTATAGAAGTGCAACCCCCTGTTAAGGATGTTGTCCTGCCCGGGATAATGGCGGACATTACCTCAGAGCGGATTGATTCTACTTACGGTGCCTATCGGATCGCCGCCGTCATAAATGTGACTAGACAAGATGAAGAAGGTACGGTGTTTGTAGCTGCTATGCCGGGTGGAGAAGGACGTAAGAAGCCTCCTCTGGAAAGAGCCCTATTTGTAGCAGAAGCAGTCGGCGCCGCACTCGATCCTTGCGAAATTCACGAGATCGTGTACCATGGCTACGATCTTCCGTCCTAGGCAACCCGGGTACATTTTCCCCCGAATATTTTGCGGAGAGAGTAGTCTCTATAGGGCTGTCGAGGTATAGTATAGGTATGTTTGTGGATAAGGCGACGGTTTTGGTTAGTGCGGGCGACGGCGGCGATGGCAAGCTTAGTTTCCGGCATGAGAAGTTCATCGATAAGGGTGGGCCGGACGGCGGCGACGGCGGCGACGGCGGCGACGTGGTGCTGGTGGCCAGCCGCAATCAGAACACGCTGGCTAACTTTCGGTATCAAAAAGAGCTGGCGGCGAGTTCCGGCCAGCCGGGCGGCAAATCGCGCAAGCACGGCAGAAACGGCGAAGACTTGCTGGTGATGGTGCCGGTGGGCACGGTGGCCACCGACGAGGCTGGACGGACAATCGCTGATGCTAATGAGGACGGCAGGCAAGTAGTGATTGCCCGCGGCGGCAAGGGCGGCTTCGGCAACGCCCACTTTGTCAGCTCCACGCGGCAAGCGCCACGAGTGGCCGAAAAGGGTGAGGCTGGCGAGCGGGTCACCGTGCAGCTGGAGCTGAAGATGATTGCCGATGTTGGCTTGGTCGGCCTGCCGAACGCCGGCAAGTCCACGCTGCTCGGCGTCATCAGCAATGCACGCCCCGAGGTCGCCGATTACCCCTTTACCACGCTCACCCCTAATCTGGGCGTGGTGGATGTAGACAAAGAGTCCAGCCTGCTGTTTGCCGACATCCCCGGGCTCATCGAGGGCGCGGCCGAAGGCAAGGGGCTGGGCGATGAATTTTTGCGCCACGTGGAGCGCACCGCCGTGCTCGTGCATCTCATCGACGCTTATCAAGAAGACATCGCCGGGGCCTACCGGACGATTCAGAACGAACTGAAGGCCTACAAAATCGATCTTTCGGCCCGGCCGCAGGTGGTGGTGCTGACCAAAATCGAGGGCCTCGACCAAGACATCATCAAAGACCAACTGGCCAAACTCAAGAAGAACGTACCTAAACAGACAGTGCTGACCGCCATCTCGGCTCATACCAAGCAAGATGTGCCGGAGCTGCTGAGAAATGTCCGCAAGCTCGTGGACCTGGAGCGTGCCCGCGAACGTGCTATTGAGGCCGCGGCCAATATTCTGCCGGGCGTGCCTGTTCTGACTCTCGAAGATCAAGATGACACATGGCAAGTAACGCGCGAGGAAGACGCCTTTGTGGTGCGCGGCGTTAAGATAGAGCGCTTCGCGGCGCGTACCGACTTTAACAACCCGGCCGGCGTGGAGCGCTTGCGCGACATCATGCAGCGCCAGGGTATTATGCACGAACTGGTCCGCCAAGGCGTCGCACCGGGCAGCTCCATTCGCATCGGCCGCGGCGAAATCATCTATTAATTGTAGTGTGGTGTAGATCGTCAGATAGGCAATATCTGCTACACTGGTAGCATTATGGCGGCCAGCTTTTTCTTTTACGATCTTGAGACCAGCGGGTTCAGTCCGCGTGAGGCTCGGATTATGCAGTTTGCCGGACAGCGGACCGATCTGGAGCTGAAGCCCATAGGCGAGCCGGTCAATGTGCTTGTCAAAATGACCGACGACATTTTGCCTGACGTTGATGCCGTATTGATGACCGGCATCACGCCCCAGATGACGCTGCAGGACGGCGTCACCGATGCCGAATTTTTGCGTCAGTTCGAGAACGAGGTAGCCACGCCCGGTACGGTGTTCGTAGGCTTCAACACCATCCGTTTCGACGACGAGTTTATGCGCTGCCTGCACTACCGGAATTTCTATGATCCGTATGAGTGGCAGTGGCGGGATGAGCGCTCGCGCTGGGATTTGCTTGATGTGGTGCGCATGACGCGGGCGCTTCGGCCCGAAGGCATCGAGTGGCCGTTTGACATCCACGGCAAGCCGACCAACCGGTTGGAGCTGCTGACCGGCCTGAACAAACTGGACCACGAACATGCCCACGATGCGCAGAGCGACGTCATGGCCACCATCGAGGTCGCCCGGCTGATCCGCAATAAGCAAACCAAACTCTTCGACTATCTCTTTAGTATGCGCGACAAAAAGAAGGTCGCCGAGCTGGTAGGCAAGAGCGAACCCTTTATCTATACTAGCGGCAAATACGCCGCCGAGTACGACAAAACGACCGTGGCGGTCAAGATTTGCGATCATCCCAAAAACGGCGGCAACGGCAGCGCGCTGGTATTTGACCTGCGTCACGATCCGGCCGAGTGGACGAGCTTGAGCGCCGAGCAGCTGGCCGAAGCCTGGCGCTGGAAAAAAGACAGCGACGAGCCGCGGCTTCCTGTAAAGACTCTGCAATTCAATCGTTGTCCTGCCGTTGCACCCCTGGGCGTGCTGGATAGTGCCAGCCAAACGCGCCTCAGCCTCGATCTTAAACAAGTTCAGGCTCATCTGCAGGTCTTGCGTGGTGCCGCCGATCTGCCGGACAAGCTCTGCAAAGCTGTGGAGATCTTGGACAAGGGCCAGCAGACTCGGCTGCTCAACACTGACAAAGACGTCGACAACTGCATCTACGACGGCTTTTTCGGTCCGAACGACCAAAACGCCATGCGCGTGGTGCGCGCCGCCGATCCGGCCGAGCTGAGCAATTTGGGCCTGCATTTTGAAGATTCGCGCCTCGAAGCGCTCCTGCCGTTGTACAAAGCGCGCAATCACCCCAAGACACTGACACCAGAGGAGCGAACGGAGTGGGGAAAGTTCCGAGCCCGCAAACTGTTTAGCGGTGGCCCGTCCAGTAAGATGGCTGCCTATATTGCCCGCCTACAAGAGGTCGCCCTTAAAGATGGGCTGACCGGCCACCAGCAATACCTCATCGAAGAGCTCAAGCTCTACGCCGAAAGCATCGTGCCCGACACCTACGAAGAGACTTAGTAGCGACCAGGCTGTCGCTAGTGCTGCCAGACGTCGACACGCCAGGTTTGGTTGGGCGGGTTAACGAGAATGCCGATTGCGCAGCCGCGGATGGCGACTGTATCGGTGCTGCTAACGTACGCCATCCACGAGAGCGCCAGTGTTTCGGCTCCGCCGCTAACCGGCGTGGGCGTGGCGACGACTGTATCGCCAGGATTAGCGCCGGTAACGGCAACAGTGGCCATGTCGGCGCAGCCAGCGGCAATCGCGGCGGCATTGAAGGTGGTTGTTGCGGAGAGGTGTTTTAGGATAGTAGTCCCGCCGCCAATCTGTAGATTATTAGCATTCGCAACGCCGTTCAGTGTCGTGGTGACGCCCGAGCGGCCAATGCTCAGTGTCGCAGCGTTGGCCGTGCCGATGTTTAGCGTGGCGCTGCCGCCGGTATCTAAGGTTAGGGCATTCGCGCCATTGGATTGCAGGGTTAATGCCCCCGCCGACGTGGGTGTTATGGTTGAGCCGACGGTAATGTTCGCGCCCGTCACGGTCAACGTCCGCGAAGTAGTACCGCCGGCGATGGTGAATCCATCGCTCTGCGGTGTAAATGTCAGGCCGTTCACCGTGCCCAGGCCTGACAAATTTGGCGAGCCCGAGCCGGTGATACTACCAGCAAGCGTGAAGCCGGGTAGGGTAAGACCGGAGGTGGTAACCACGCCGTTGATAGCCGGCGCTGAAAGCGTTTTATTGGTAAGAGTTTGGACAGCGGTACGGCCCACCAGATCGTCGGAGGCGGCGGGCAATACGAAGCTGGTGCCGTCGGTGCCGCTGAGCGTCAGTGAGTTATTGACGGTCAAAGTTTTGCCGTTGGCGATGGAAAGTGTGTTGCTGCCGTTGTTGGCGATGCTTAGCCCATTTACGGTGGTGAACGACGGGTTTGCCGAGGTAGCGATGGTTATGGTGCCTGTGCCGTTGTTTGTTGTCGTTACATTCGAGCCGGCCGCCACGGTTAGCGTTCCGCCTTGTGTGATGGTCGAATTCGCGCCAGACGTGGCCGCTGCCGTGAATAGGTTACCGCCCGTAGTAACGCACGTCGGGCATGATAAGGTCAGCCCCAGTCCGCCAAGCGAAACGCTGCCGCCGCCACTCAAGGGGCCGCTCGTACCCACCGTGATCGCAGAGTTAGCCAGACTGCCGTTGCCTATATCGGTCAGCGTGTTTGTGACGCCAGAGATTGTTTTGTTGCTGAATGTATCAGCCGATGAAGCCGTGATGTAACCGGCATTGTTCGTCCATTGCGATACGTTGGCCGACGTGAAGTTTGACGAACCCAGTCCGCCGATCGTCGTGGCAGTGACGTTTGTAACACGCCCCTGTGCGTCGGTGGTAATGACCGGTACGACACTGGCTGAGCCGTAGGTGCCGGGCGTGCCGCTGTTCTTGAGGCTAAATAGGCCGCTGGCCGAGAGTGTGGCATCGCCACTGAGCGCCTGAGTTGTCCAGGCCGAGCCATTGCCGATCAGCAAATTGCCGGCAGTTGGCGTGGTAGCGCCCAGAGTGGCGCCATTAATCGCAGCCACTACTGTGGCGGTCTGTGTACCGGCAACGTCGCCGTTCAGCGAGCCAGTAAAGGCAAGCGCGGTTGTTGCCGAGGCGGCCGTGCCCGAAATATTGATAGAATACGTGCCGCTTGTAATCTTGCTGGAGAAGTCACCGGCGCTGAGCGCGCTGATAGCGATGGCATTCGCCGGCAAGGTGAGGGGTCCGGTCGTAAGAGTCAATCCGCTGTTCAGTGTTATGAGCGTGTTGGCGGTTGCGCCGCGCTGCGTTACCGAGTCTAGTGTGTCACTCTCTGCCAGCAACCAGTTGGCGTCCTGCCAAGATGGCAAGCCGCCAATCACGCTCAGGACTTGTCCGGCAGTGCCGATGCCCAGACGGGCCGTGGTGTTGGTGCCGTCACGGATGACGAGGTCTCCGCTACTGGTCATGACATCTGCTACCGATGTACCATTCGTTCCCTCGGCTCCGTCCTGTCCATCAATTCCATCGACTCCATTTGTGCCGTCAAGCCCGTCGATACCCGATACACCTTGTACTCCTGTCAGCCCCGCCGGCCCTGCCAGTCCCGGCGCACCGTCCACCCCATTCGTGCCGTCAACGCCAGCGAGCCCGGGGTTGCCGGCTGGGCCGGGTATGGCGGCGACAGGCAGGCTGTCGGAAATCTGCCGGTATGTCTGGTTGTCGGCGACCTTCACGACTAGCAACGAGGCATTGGCCAGCGGTTTCAGCATGTCGGCGAAGAGGGAAGTGTCGCGGTCATCAAGTGTGGCACTGGCGGAGGTATCGGTGGCCGCGCCCAGCGTGTGACTACTCGCAGGAGCAAGAGAAGCCCGTGGATTCGCCTGATAGTAGAGTCCAAAAAATCTGGTGGTCGCACCCGGCGAAAGTATAAAGAAGGCGGCGATCACGACCGTAGCGAATCCGCCGCCCACACCCAGTGACAAGCCGGCAATTACGCTGCGCCGTCTGAACTGCCGCAATCGGTCCACCGACGTTACGACCTCTTTCTGAATTTGGACACCAACTTGGGCCGCCTGTTCGGCCAATGACGGGCCCTTTGTCGCCCGTCCGGGTGTCAATGTGGCGGAACGCAAGAACAGAAATTCTTCGCCGCGCCGTCCGACCGGCCGGAGCACGTGCCGGACGACCAGCGTGCCGATATCGGTTTTGGAAATGCCAAGCTGTGCTGCCAACTCTTGGCCAGTGATCATTTTGGTGTTGTCTGTCGTGGGAATCATGGCGTGTTTGTTGTCGGTCGGACTGATTATTGGCTCAGGACCTCTTCGATCTTTTCGAGCAGCTCGTACAGTTCGATGTCGCTTTTGACGAAGTAGTAGGTGGGGAGATCTTGGGCCACCTGCACCAGAATTTTGTCGTCTGCCTCGTAATTGGTAAGCACGATCACTTTGGCGCTTCGGCCGTAGGAGTCTTTGCGCAACTCCTTGAGCATGGTCATGCCGTCCATGCCGGACATCCGTACGTCCAGCAGGATAAGGTCGGGGTGCTCGCGCTTGGCGGCGGCTAGGCCTTCGATGCCGTCGTACACGCAAATAACTTTGTAGGTCGAGGCCAGCTGCTCGCGCAACAGCTTCACATAAGCAAGTTCGTCTTCTACGATTAGTATTTTTTTCACTCCTGCCTCCCTCCCAGTGGCAATGTTACTGTAAATGTCGAGCCCCGTCCCGGGTGGCTCAGCACCGTGATTTTACCGCCCCATGCTTCCACGTAGGACTTCACTAAATAAAGCCCGAGGCCTGTGCCATCGGGGTTGCTTCGTAGTGCTGTGGCGGTCCGGAAAAACTTAGAAAACAGCTGTCGCTGATCGGCCGGCTCGATGCCAGTACCGGTATCGGCGACGACTATGGAAAATTTCTGCTTATGGGCGCGGAGTCTGACCATCACGCTGCCGCCCGCCGGTGTATAGGCAATGGCGTTAGCGACAAGATTGCCGATCACTTCGTGCAGTCTAAGCGGATCTATGAAACGCTTAGGTGTCAACTGTGACGCATTCGTAAAGCTCAGCGTGATGTGCTTTTTGGCGGCCACCACCTGCATTTCGTTCACCACACGTTCGATGGTATCGACTATGCTTGTCTGGCGAGGCTCGTTTTTGATATTGCCCTGTTCAATGCGCGATACCGATAGCAGATTCCGCACCAGGGCGATTACTCGCTCGTTGTTGGCGTAGATTGCGTCCAAGTAGTCACGCGTTGTCTTAGGAGTATTCTTGAGAGACGAGTCTCGTCTCAGAGCATTTAGGTACCATTTGGCAATACCCAGCGGCGTGCGCAATTGGTGCGAGGCAACTGATACGAATTCGGTCCTGGCGACCTCGCGGCGATGTTCCTTGGTGCTATCCCTGAAGACCTCGACGGCGCCAATCAGTTTGCCGTGTCCTATTATGGGCGATGCCGTGGTGGTGACCGGAAACTTGTGGCCATTTTTGCGATGGTAGAATAGGGCTGCGGACGTGCTTTTGACTTGCCTGAGGGTCTGCAAAAGGGGAATGTCCTCCTGCGGCAGAACGTCGCCGGCGCCGTTCTTAACGTGCACCAGTATATCTGTTAAGGGTTTGCCCCGCACCTGATCGCTCCGCCAGCCAAGCAGACCAGCGCAGGCAGGATTTATGTAGGTGATGATCCCTTGGCGGTCGATAGCAATGACACCGGTAGGCAGGCTTTCGAGTATAGCTTCGTGGGGGGTCTCGTCGACCATGACAGCAGAGGTCACTGAACGTTTCGGTGTGATGTTCTGCAGCGCCTGCGGCGATCTCTTATTCACGTCCCACCCTATTTGTTGTTTATTCCTATACGTAGCATCAGGCAACGTTACAGATTTGTCAACTATTTTGATCTGGCCACGAATTTGTTTTTTCGTGCTTTTTATGTTGATATAAATTAGTTATGAATTGTATGTTAAAATATAGAGGTATGAGTTTTGCCGAGCATCTGAGAGTGGAGCGAACAAAACACAATCTGTCGGCTGAAATTTTGGCCAGAAATTGTGGAATTTCCCGCAGCTATGTCACGCTAATCGAAAATGGCAAACGGCTACCAAGCGCCAAACTTCTGCCCAAAATTGCCGAACAACTGGGCCTGAAGAATCACGTCGTGCTTAACTGGTATTTAGAGGACGTGCGTAGCAGGCTGCAGAGAGGTTTTGGGACCTGAAGCTAAACCCTGGCCGACACTCCGCCAGGAATCGTTTTGGCCACGGGCAATTCAACGTAAAAGGTGCTACCGCTGCCTTCTTTGGAAGTGAATCTAATGCTGCCTCCGGCTTGGATCGCCAGCGCTTTTGTGATGTACAAATCAAGGCCCGAACCTTCACCCACAATGTGAACGGCATTGTCGGCGCGAAAAAGTTTGGTAAATATTTTGTCTTGCTGATTCGTCGGGATGCCATAGCCGGTGTCTGCTACGCTGATGAGTATATTGCCGCCGGTCTGGGCTAGGGACACTATAACTTTCTGGCCCGGACGACTGTAGCGTATGGCGTTGGACAGCAGGTTCTGGAAGATAGCCCTGGCCCACGCAGGATCGATGTGGACCGGCGGCAGCGAGGGCGCAATTTTTTGAACCAATTTGATGTTATGTTCACGCATATGGACGGTTACATCCGCGAGAGCTTCTTTTAGCGGTACGTCGAGCAATACTGGTTCGGGCTGTGCCTTTAGGCCGCCAGTTTCCAACAATGCGGCGCCTAATAGCTTATTGACGAGATCAATCATGCGTTCATTCGAGTCATAAATCTGATGTAAGTACTCCTTGCGGCGAGCCGGCGTCGGCGCTTTGACAGGATCGATCAGCGCCCGTGCGTACCACTTTATGGCCGCAAGCGGCGTACGCAACTGATGAGAGGCCAGCAGGATGAAGTCCGACTTTACCTTGTCGAGCTGCCCGGTCGCTGCCGCCATAGCGTTAAATGCTTTGGCGACGTGGCCAAACTCGTCACCCCGATTCCGTGGCACAATCCGATAGCTAAAGCGCCCTGAGCTAATCTCTTCGGCACCCCGTTCGAGCGCCCGCAGCGAATTAGTCACCGTGTTTGTGAAAAGGAAGAAGTTAGCCACAGTAACGGTAAGCATAAAAGCCACGATTAACCCGACAATCAGGCGGGCGTTATGGTTGATCTGCGCCACTGTATCGCGCGCGACGGAGGCCAGGCCGAGCGCCTTAGTAATCTGCGTTTGTTGTTTAATAAGTATTTGCGTCGCCAGCCGCTCCTGGAGTTGTAGCTGGGCCGCGGCGAATTGCGGATCGGAAGCCGGCTGATTGTAGCTCACTGTCAGGCGGTCAAAAATGGCGGCAATTTCTGCGGAAAGTTGACTAATTTCTTGCAGCGCTTTCCGCGTGTCTTGGCTGGACCGGCTGTCCGGATGCAAGAGCGGGCCCAGGGCCTCTTCTTTGGAGTGCAGTTGCTCGAGTGAGCGCTGGTTGTGGTGCAGTAGGTACTCGAAAGTCAGGAAGCGCACCTGGCTGACCGTGTTCACGATTTCGTTAGCCTGCGTAACGTCTTTGCTGGCCTGCGTAACCCGGCCCGAAGATGTAAGCAGTAGTGTGCAGGCAATAGTCACCAGCAGAGCGGCGACGGCAGTGCTAAAAAGAAGTTTGTTTTTCAGTGTCATGGCATTAGCGGATAATAGTTATCGCCTCCGGTTCAGCGGCCTGCAGCGCATCGAAATAGATAAGATGTAAGTAGTCGGGCGGATGGGCGGTATCGGTCAGGCGATTTTCTATGGCCCAGCGCGCCTCGTCATCCATGTTTAGGAGTAATTCCTGGTCGAGCGAGAGGGCGAAAGTGAACCGGGGCCAGATATAATTGATGTAGTCATGGCTGTAGTGAAGCCGTTGGGCAATGATCTGCCGCGCCTGGGCGTTGTGGTTGCGCACAAAATCTTCGGCTTTGGCCAGCGCCTGCATATAGCGCTTGAGCGCTTCGGGGTGTTCGCGGATAATGCGGCCACCGCCGTAAAGTAGCGAGTAAATGTTCTGCCCGCTCTGCACCGACCAACTGAACGCTTGATTGTTCAGCCGCTGCTTGGCTCGGTAGGCGTTCGGCTCAAACAATACCGCCGCGTCGATCTTGCCCGCCGCCAGGGCGTCAATTAGCCCGGCCTGCGGCAAGTCAATGGTGTGCACGTCGTTAAATGATAGGTTGTTGAAGGTCAGGTACTGGCCTAGATAAAACTCGCCCACTGTTTTGTGTGTGATGCCGATCGTCTTACCTTTTAAATCGGCGGGTGTGGCAATGTGCTGGCCTGTGTGGCCGACCATAAAGAACGTTTCAGAGGTGCAGACGGTGGCCAAAATGCGGATGTCTTCGTTGTGGAAGCTATTACTCACGCCCGCGAAATCTGAAGCCATCGCCGTATCCACCTTGCCGGCGAATAGAGCGCTCAGTGCCTCGGGCCCGGAGGAGAACTGAGTAGTGGCGACATCCAAGCCGTTGGCTTTAAAGTACCCCTCGTGCTGGGCGATGAAAATCAGCGACGCGTATTCGTCAATTAGCCCAGTCGAGATGTGTTCCACCGGCCCGTCGTAGGTGCTGGCGCGAGGGTGCATCCGCCAGAACACTCCCGCCAACCCACCTAGCACCACGACGCCGGTCGCAACTGCCCAAAGCGCACCCAATCCAAAGCGGCCCGTCTTTAGCCGTTTATTGGTTTTTCTTTTTGCGCCCACGGAGCCCACCTGCTTTAGCCTTATGTTACTAATATGTTACATTTTGAATGTAGCACAGAAGGCCGGTAGCGGTACAGTAACACTAGCATTTACAGGCGCGGATGAGTTTGGCCCACGCACGCTTCGCGGCGCCGATAAGCTGCTTGAGCGCCTGGATAAGCCGGTCGCGGACACGCTCGGCAAAAGCAAACTCGCTGGCTAGAATTGCGAATCCAGCGAAAATAACCACCCAGCCCGGCCCGGGCAGCGGCAGCAAAATAATGCCCAAGCCTACCACCGCGAAGCCGAAAAGAAAAATAAACGGCTTGCGCACATGTATCGGCGTTTTTTTCCACCAGGCATACCAGCGTTGCATGGACCCATTATCTCACCCGGGCCGGTTCTTCGCCAGGTCGGCTGTAGTCATAAGCGCATTGACAAGAGGAGATTGTAGACGCAAAATGAACATACTAAAGGAGATTGCAGTGAAAAAGAAACTATTAATTATTCCAGCAGTGGTGGCGGTATTAGCACTTGGTTGGGCGGTAGCCGGCTCCAGGGCGATGGCTGACAGCCAGAATGAAAATCAAAGCATCGTAGGCGCGTGGGAGGTCGATGCGGCTGCACCGTACCGGCCGCATCTATTTACGTTCCACGCAGACGGTACCATGACTAGTACTAATCCGACCAACGTGCAGGAGAGCCCGGACCGACCGCATGGCGGTACGAACGATAGCTTAGGTATGGGTTCCTGGAGGCTTGAAAAACAAGGCGAGGCCCGCTATGTTGTTGGCACTTTTTGGGAATTAAACGCCCTTGCCGACAGCCACCAGCCGACCGACACCCTAAAAGTGAGCTTTAAAGTCCAACTGACCAATGACGGTGCAGGCTTTGACGGTCCGGCCGTGGTACACATCGGAACTGACGTTATTCCCTCGCATCTTACCGGTACACAGCGGATCGTTGTCGACCAAGACGCGGTGGGCAGTCTCTAGCTCCCCCGTCACGATTCGGCAGACTTGTAGCGGCGGGCTGGGAAAAATACTCTTTTTACGCTATAATCCATCTGTTTATGGCGGAGAAAATTGTCGTTCGAGGTGCGCGGGAGCACAACCTCAAAAACATAGATGTAGAATTGCCGCGGAACAAGCTGGTCGTGGTGACCGGTTTGTCGGGTTCGGGCAAGTCGTCTTTGGCGTTCGACACGATTTACGCCGAGGGCCAGCGACGCTATGTTGAGTCGCTCAGTTCGTACGCCCGGCAGTTTTTGGGATTGATGGAAAAGCCGGATGTCGATCAAATTGATGGCCTCTCGCCTGCCATCTCCATCGACCAAAAGTCCACCAGTCGCAACCCGCGCTCTACCGTTGCTACGGTCACTGAGATCTATGACTATCTGCGCCTGTTGTTCGCTCGCATCGGCATTCCGCACTGCCCGATTTGCGGCAAACCGGTGACGCGTCAGACCACGCAGCACATTGTGGAACAAGTGGCGGCGTTGCCCGCGGGCGCCCGCCTGATGATTTTGGCCCCTGTTGTTATCGACAAAAAAGGCGCGTTTGAGCATATCCCCGAGCAGTACATGCGCGCCGGTTTTGCCCGCGTGCGCGTCGACGGCGTGGTATACGCCCTGGACGAATTCCCGGAACTGGACAAAAACTACAAGCATACGATCGAGGTGGTGATCGATCGTTTGGTAAATGATGAAGAAAGCCGCACGCGTTTGGCGCAATCCGTAGAGCAAGGTTTAGAAGTCGCCGAAGGCAAAGTCCGCGTACTCAATGCCGATACCAACGACGAAACGGCCTATTCGCTAATGTACGCCTGTATCGATCACCCCGAAGTCGCCATTCCGGAGCTGGAGCCGCGCACGTTTAGCTTTAATTCGCCGCACGGTGCCTGCCCGGTGTGTACTGGACTCGGCTCGCGGCTGGAGGTCGACCCGGAGCTGGTGATCCCCAACGGCCGGCTGACCATCGCCGAAGGCGCTATCCGGCCTTTCAACCGTGTCAACATTGACGCCTGGTACATGAAAAAAATGGCTGCCGTGGCTGAGCGTTACGGCTTTAGTTTGCATGTACCAACCGGGCAGCTCACCAAAGAGCAGTTGGATAAGATTTTGTATGGCACCGGCAACGAGCACTACCGCGTGTCGCTGGGCCTGGGCCGCTCGTTCGATACAACGTACGAGGGCGTCATTCCTAATCTGGAGCGCCGCCACAAAGAGACCGAAAGCGAATTTATGCGCTCTGACATCGAGCGCTTCATGGTAGAAAAACCGTGCTATGCCTGCAAAGGCAAACGGCTTAAGCCCGAGGTACTGGCCATTACCGTGGCCGGCCAGTCGATTATGGACATCTGCGATTTGTCCATCGATGACGCTATCGACTTTTTCAAACACGTCAAATTCTCCGACAAAGAATTGCACATTGCCCACCAGATTTTAAAGGAAGTGAACGCCCGGCTGGGCTTTTTGCAGGACGTGGGGCTTAACTACTTGACGCTGTTGCGCGGGGCTACCACTTTGAGCGGCGGCGAGGCGCAGCGCATACGTCTGGCCACACAAATCGGCAGCGGTTTACAGGGCGTACTGTACGTGTTGGACGAGCCGTCGATCGGCCTGCACCAGCGCGATAACGGGCGGCTGATTAACACCCTCAAGCACTTGCGCGATCTAGGCAACACCGTTTTGGTGGTCGAACACGACGAAGACACCATCCGCACCGCCGACTATTTGCTGGATATCGGCCCCGGCGCCGGCATTCACGGCGGCCACGTCGTGGCTCAGGGCACGCCGGAGGAAGTAGAAAAAACCGCCGCCAGTATAACCGGCCAATATCTTTCCGGCAAAAAGCAGATCGCGGTGCCCAAGAAACGTCGTAAGGG